>ERZ1066121.895-NODE-895-length-24805-cov-22.755232_pt1 | contig 24805 bp, 16 predicted proteins | sample MGYA00382768_ERZ1066121 | MGnify/ENA primary metagenome ERZ1066121 (study PRJEB33369, sample SAMEA5778351) | biofilm metagenome | biome: Industrial cooling water; feature: Water cooling tower basin; material: Biofilm | place: United Arab Emirates | collected...
GCGGGGTTCCGGGGTTGGGCCTCCCCGTCGCGCCGTGTCCAGATCCCGGGCCGTGCGCCGAAGCCTGGGCTTCGATGCGATGGCGCGGGACACCCCGGAACGGTGGTTGGCGGCGGGTGTGGATTCGACCGCTGCCGGGCGGAAAGCCGCGGCGCTGCGCCCGTCGTGGGCGGTTGGAGCGGGCAGGGCCCGACACAACCCGCGAATTGTAGCCCGTGCCCAGGCTCGGGGACAAGCTGGACCCTCCGCCCCGGAGCAGTGCGCCCAGGATGGCCGCCGGCATGCCGCACGCGAATCGGCAATAATGCGCGGATGCCGATCACCATCAAGACCCCCGAAGACATCGAGCGCATGCGCGTCGCCGGCCGTCTGGCCGCCGAAGTGCTGCAGGTCGTGGCCCCGCATGTGAAGCCCGGCGTGACCACCGCCGAACTCGACCGCATCTGCAACGAGCACATCGTCAAGGTGCAGCAGGCTATTCCGGCCAACGTCGGCTACAAGGGTTTCCCGGCGACGGTGTGCACCTCGGTCAACAACGTCATCTGCCACGGCATCCCGAGCGAGAGCAAGGTGCTGAAGGACGGGGACATCGTCAATATCGACGTGACCGTAATCAAGGACGGCTGGCACGGCGACACCAGCCGCATGTACTACGTCGGCACGCCCTCGGTGATGGCGAAGCGGCTGGTGGAGGTCACCCGCGAGGCGATGTTCCGCGGCATCCGCGTCGTGCGGCCCGGGGCCACGCTGGGCGATATCGGCCACGCCATCCAGGTCTACGCCGAGGCCGAGCGCTTTTCGGTGGTGCGCGAGTACTGTGGTCACGGCATCGGCAAGGTGTATCACGAGGACCCGCAGGTGCTGCATTACGGCCAGCCGGGGCAGGGCCTGGTGCTCAAGCCCGGCATGGTGTTCACCATCGAGCCGATGATCAACGAAGGCGCCCGCCACACCCGCCTGCTGCCGGACGGCTGGACCGTGGTCACCAAGGACCGCAAGCTGTCGGCGCAGTGGGAACACACCGTCGCGGTGACCGAGGACGGGGTCGAGATCCTGACCCGGTTGCCCGGCGACGACAACGAGCTCTGAGGCGCGGAGCCTCCCGCGCGCCCGGCCATGGCACTTCCCGTCGACATCACTTCTCGTCCGTGAACGACGCCGCCCCCTCCGAGACACCGGCAGGCCTTCCCGGCGCCCAGGCCAAGGGCGAGCTGCGCGGTCCCTCCGTGCCGCCGTCGGCCTCGGCCCCTCCGGCGGATGGAGGCCTCGCCGGCGCGCTCCCGCATGGCTCCGCCCAGGACGCCGACTGGGCGCAGGAAGCGCGCTCCACGCTGGCTTCGATCGATGCCCGCCTTGCGCGGCGCTTCGACCAGGGCGAGATCGTCGACCGTCTGGTCGCCCTGCGCGCACGCGCGGTCGACGCGCTGATCCGCGAGGCCTGGGCGCGCTGCATGCCCGCGGACGCGCCGCTGGCGCTGTTCGCGGTGGGCGGCTACGGCCGCGGCGAGCTGTTCCCGCAGTCCGACATCGACCTGATGGTGCTGGCCGAATCCGAGGCCCAGCACCTGTATCACGACGCGCTGGCGCGCTTCTTCGCGCTGCTCTGGGATGCCGGCCTGCAGGCCAGCCAGGCGGTGCGTTCGCCGGTGCAGTGCACCGAGGCCGCCGCCGACCAGACGGTGCTGACCGCGCTGATCGAAGCGCGCCCGCTGGTCGCCGATGATGCCGCTGAGGCCGCGCTGCGCGAGGCGACCTCGCCGGACAAGGTCTGGCCGCCGCGCGCGTTCTTCATGGCCAAGCTCGAAGAACAGGCGCAGCGCCACGCGCGCTTCGGCGACACCTCGGACAATCTCGAACCCAATCTCAAGGACGGCCCCGGCGGCCTGCGCGATGTGCAGACTCTGGGCTGGATGGCGCTGCGCAGTTTCGGCCTGCGCGAGTTCGAGCCGCTGATCGGGCTGGGCCATCTGGGTCTGGACGAGGCAGCGGCGCTGGACCGCGAGCGTCGCGCGCTGGGCCGGTTGCGCTACGGCCTGCATCTGGTCGCCGGCCGGCGCGAGGAGCGGCTGCGTTTCGATCACCAGAAAACCCTCGCCGAGCGTCTGGGCTTCCACGATGCCGATGGCAGCCTCGCGGTCGAGCAGATGATGCAGGGCTTCTATCGCAGCGCCGCGCTGGTGCGCCGCATCGGCGAGCGCCTGCTGCAGCGCTTCGAGGAACATTTCGACGGCGCCGCCGAGCCGGTGCCGCTGGACGCGCATTTCGAACTGCATCGCGGCTATCTGGCCGCGCGCGACACCGCCTGGCTGGTCGGCAGCACCGAGCATGTGTTCGAGCTGTTCGCGGTCTGGGCCGCGCACCCGGGCCTGCGCGGGCTGCGCTCGCGCACCGCGCGCGCGCTGGCCGAGTCGCTGCCGCGCATCCAGTCCTACGACCGCGCCACGCCCGAACTGCGCCAGCAGTTCCTGCAACTGCTGCGCGGGCCGCAGCCGGTGAAGGTGCTGGAGCGGATGGCGCGGCTGGGCGTGCTGGGCCGCTGGATTCCCGCCTTCGCCCAGGTCTCCGGGCGCATGCAGTTCGACCTGTTCCATGTCTACACCGTCGACCAGCACACGCTGGCGGTGCTGCGTAATCTGGCGATCTTCGCCGGCGGCGAGCCCGACGAACGCTTCTCGATCGCGCACACCCTGTGGCCTGCGCTGCGCAAGCCGGAGCTGCTGCTGCTGGCCGGGCTGTTCCACGACATCGGCAAGGGCCGCGGCGGCGATCATTCCGAACTCGGCGCGGTCGACGCGCGCGAGTTCTGCGAGGCGCACGGCCTCGGCGAGGCCGACACCGCGCTGGTGGAATGGCTGGTGCGCAAGCATCTGCTGATGTCGGTGACCGCGCAGAAGCAGGACATCACCGATCCCGAGGTGATCCACCGCTTCGCCACCGAGGTGGCCGACCGCCAGCGTCTGGATCATCTCTACCTGCTGACCTGCGCCGATATCGCCGGCACCTCGCCCAAACTGTGGAACGCGTGGAAGGACCGGCTGCTGGCCGACCTGCACAACGCCACCCGCTTCGCCCTGCGCCGCGGGCTGGAGCATCCGGTCGCGGCCGAGGAACATCGCGCCGAGACCCGCAACGCCGCGCGCGCGCTGCTGCACGAGCGCGGCTTCGACGATGCGCGCATCGATGCCGTGTTCGCGCGCATGCCGGAGGAGAATTTCCTGCGCAGCCGCGCCGACCAGGTGGCCTGGCAGGCCGAGCGTCTGGACGCCGCGCCGCCGGGCACGGTCGTGGTGGGCGCGCGCGCCATCCCCGGGCGCGCAGGCGCCTACGACGTGTTCGTGCACGATGCCGACCGCCACGGCCTGTTTGCGGCCATCGCCATCAGTCTCGACCGCGCCGGCCTGGCCATCCAGCAGGCGCGCGCGCTCGACGGCCCCGACGGCACCATTTTCGACAGTTTCCAGGTGCTGCCGGCCGATCCGCAGCGCGCGCCGGACAGCGCCGAGATCGAGCATGCGCTGCATCGCGCGCTCGACGGCCCGCTGGAACGCGTGCTGCCGGCGCGTCGCACGCAGCCGCGGCATCTGCGCCATTTCCGCTTCGCGCCGCGGATCGATATCGAGCCTGCCGACGACGGCCGCCGTACCCGCCTGAGTCTGGTCTGCAACGACCGTCCCGGCCTGCTCGCCGACGTCGCGCACGTGCTCCGGCAGGAGTGCGTGCGTGTGCTCGATGCGCGCATCGCCACCTTCGGCGAACGCGCCGAGGACGTGTTCCTCATCGCCGAGGACGATGCCGGCGACGACAGCCGCGCACTCGCTCCCGAGGCTGCCGACGCGCTGCGCGCGGCGCTGGTCGCGGCGATCGATGCGGGCATCCAGCGCTGAGCGCTCCGCTCCAGGCGTCGACTCACTCTCCTTCACCAGCCACGGTCCCCATACACGATGAACGACACCCACGCCCGCCTGCAGACCGCCATCGACGACGCCTGGGAGCGCCGCGCCGAACTCGGCGCCGACGAGATCGAGGCCACGGTCAAACCCGCCGTCGACCAGGCCATCGCGGGTCTCGAGTCCGGCGAATTCCGCGTGGCCGAGCCCGACGGCGCAGGCGGCTGGCGGGTGAATCCGTGGCTGAAAAAGGCCGTGCTGCTGTATTTCCGCACACAGCAGATGGAAGTGGTGGACGCGCAGCCTGCGCCGTACTGGGACAAGGTGCCCGCGCGTTTTGCCGGTTACGGCGAGGCCGAGTTCCGCGCCCTCGGCGCGCGTGTGGTGCCCGGCGCGATCGCCCGCCGCGGCGCCTACATCGGCAAGGACGTGGTGCTGATGCCCAGCTTCGTGAACATCGGTGCCTACGTGGGCGAGGGCACGATGGTCGACACCTGGGCCACGGTCGGCAGCTGCGCGCAGATCGGCAAACATTGCCACCTCTCCGGCGGCGCCGGCATCGGCGGCGTGCTCGAACCGCTGCAGGCCGGCCCGACCATCATCGAGGACCACTGCTTCATCGGCGCCCGTTCGGAAGTGGTGGAAGGCTTCGTGGTCGGCCACCACAGCGTGATCGGCATGGGCGTGTTCCTCGGCCAGAGCACCCGCGTCTACAACCGCATGACCGGCGAGATTTCCTACGGCTCGGTGCCGCCGGGCAGCGTGGTGGTCTCCGGCCAGCTGCCGGCTGCCGACGGCTCGCACTCGCTGTACTGCGCGGTGATCGTCAAGCAGGTGGACGAGAAGACCCGCAGCAAGACTTCGATCAACGACCTGCTGCGCGGGCTTGCCGACTGAGAGGCGTCACATGAGCACGCATGACGGATCGGGCGTGACATCCGCGGGGAACCGCGCCGCATCGCCTCGCACGCTGTCCACGCTGGACAGACCGCTGCAGTGGTCGCTGTTGGTAATCGGCGGCGTCGCCTGCGCGAGCGTCGGCCTGGTGCTGCTGGCACTGCGCAGTGGAGTGGAGCGCGACGTTGCGCTGATCGGCGGCATCGTGGCGGCCGTGGTGCTGTACATGGCCTTCGACGGGCTTTGGCGTGCTGCGCTGCCCGGACGCGCTCCGGCGCATGAGGTCCTGCTCGATGCGGAGGCGCTGCACGTGCGCGGCTGGCGCGACTGGCGTCGCATCCCGCTCGCGTCGATCCGGCGGGTGGATGCGCTGGTTCCGCCCGCTTCCTCGCTGCCCTGCGTGCGGGTGAGCTGGCGCGAGCCTGGCACTACCGGAGCGCATGTCGACTTCCTGCCTGTCGGGTCGGGCGACGCCGATGCGGCGCGCGCGGCCAGACAGTGCCTGCTCGATGCGGTCGCTTTGCGCCGGGGCGGCATCGACCCGGCGACGGCAGCCGATCCGCTCCCATCCGCAACACCGCTGCCGCCGACGGTTCGCACGGATGGCCAAGCCTTGGGCGAAACAGGCGAATCGGTTGCAGTTCCCGGCCGGGAATCGATCGGACAGCGGCAGCGCGCGACGGAGGATCTCGCGACCTCGCCGGCCGTCGAACCGCTGCGTCTGTCTGCATCCTCGAATCTCGAACGCCTGCTTCTGCCGATCGAATTCACTCTGTTGGCGTTTGCGCTCGCGGCGACCGTCGGCGTGCTGCTCGGCAGGCTCGACGCCGCCCTGGTGCTGTTCGCCGGCGTGAGCATCGGCGAGTACATGATCGGACGACGCTACCGCAAGCGAACCGTGCGCGAGGTCCATCTGGCCGGCGATGTGTTGAGCTTCGTTGAGGGTGGACGGCGGCAGCGTCTGCCTCTGAGCCGAATTCTCGAAATCCGTCCGCGTTACGGCACCCCGGGCGCCATCGCCTTCAGACGCTGCCGCGTGGACTACACCGATGCGACCGGCGCGACGCGCACGCTCTATTTCGTGCCCGCGAAATTCGTGCCTGCGAAACGCGTCGCCGAAGTGGGCGCGTCCCGCCGCGAGCCGGCGGGGGTGCTGGTCGATGCGTTCCAGGCGCTGCGACGGGGGCAGGGATGACGCGCGCTGGACGCAAGTACGCGTGGCTGGGAGCGGTCGATGCGCAAGCCGCATGTCGAGCGCTGCCGCATGCCGCACGGATGGACTGCTGAGGCGCCTGCGATGGCGGTGGCACGCAAAGACCGAGAACTGGGCGTCGTCGATGCGTCGGCGATCGAACTGACTGCCCCCGTACCTGAAGCCAGCACCTGCTGGCCCTGCCTGACCATCGCGCTGGTGCCGGGTGTGCTGATGTTCCTGGCGTTCGTCGTCTTCGACATGGTGGGCGAAGAGGGGTGGCTGCGCATTCCGGTCATCCTCATCCTGGGCGTGTACATGACGCTCATGTGGGCGATGCACAAGGGCGAAGTGGGCGATGCGCCCGACACGCGTGTATTCCTGTCCGATCGCGCGATCTGGCACAAACCCTATCGCGAGGAACGGTTCCAGTGCGTGGATCTGCGCTATGTGCTCTCCGCCGCCACGCAGCAGGCCGACGGGCGCGCCTTCGTGCAGTTCGTGCGCGTGGAGTGGGCGCTGAGCCCCGACTCCACGCACAACCGCATCGAATTCGTGCCCGATGCGCGCTACCGGTTCGATGCTGAGGGCGAGAATCCGGTGTGTGCGATGATCCGTGAACGGGTGGCGTCGGTGCGCGCGGCGGCAGATGCGCAAGCGCAAGCGCATGCGGCATCTTCGGCGGCAAAGGCAGGCGTCTTGCTGGATCTGCGCGAGACCGCGGTCGACCCGCGTACGCGGACACATTGAAAGCATGCGGGGCCATGCGCAGTGGGCGCCGTCCGGCTAGCATGTGCCATCCGGATGCAGGGCATCCATTCCCGACAAGTCAGCGGAACGGCGTTCCGCTCTACGTGAGGGCGTTCGACCCATGACGATTCTGTACGGCCTCGCCAACTGCGACACCTGCAAGAAGGCCCGCAACTGGCTCAAGCGCTTCGAGATCGCCCACGATTTCGTCGACTACCGCGACCAGCGGCAGTCGCCGGAGACCCTGGTCGCGTGGAAGGACGCGCTGGGCGGGTGGGAGGCGATGATCAACAAGTCGTCCACGACCTGGCGCACGCTGCCGCCCAACCGCAAGGCGCCGGCCTCGGATGCGGAATGGAAACTGCTGCTGAAGGAATACCCGCAGCTGATCCGCCGCCCGGTGGTGGTCACCGACGATGGCGTGGTGAGCCAGGGCTTCAGTGACAACGGGTTCAAGAAACGGTTCGGAGTGGGGGCATGAACGCGAGCGCTGACGATGTGCTGGAACTGACCCGCGACCTGATCGCGCGCCGCTCGGTCACGCCCGAGGACGCCGGCTGCCAGGCGACGATTGCCGCGCGCCTCGAACGCGCCGGCTTCGTCTGCGAGCACCTGCGCTACGGCGATACCGACAATCTCTGGGCCTGGCACCGCAGCGAATCGCGCGAGGCACAGGGGCCGGTGCTGGTGCTGCTGGGCCATACCGACGTGGTGCCGAGCGGGCCGGTCGAAGCCTGGGCCAGCGACCCGTTCGTGCCCGAGATCCGCGACGGCGTGCTCTACGGCCGCGGCGCCGCCGACATGAAGGGCAGCGTGGCCGCGTTCGTGATCGCGCTGGAGCGTTTCGTCGCCGCGCATCCGCGGCACCCCGGCACGGTGGCGCTGCTGCTGACCTCGGACGAGGAGGGCGATGCGCTGGACGGCGTGCGTCGCGTCGCCGACCACTTCCGCGAGACCGGGCAGCGCATCGACTGGTGCATCACCGGCGAGCCCTCGTCGAAGGCGGCGCTGGGCGACCTGGTGCGCGTAGGCCGCCGCGGCACGCTGTCGGCCACGCTCACGGTCAAGGGCATCCAGGGCCATGTGGCTTATCCCGACAAGGCGCGCAACCCGATCCACCAGGCGATGCCCGCACTGGCCGAACTCGCCGCGCGCCGCTGGGACGACGGCTATGAGAGCTTTCCGCCCACCAGCCTGCAGATCAGCAACATCCACGCCGGCACCGGCGCCAACAACGTGATCCCGGGCGAGCTGGGCGTGCTGTTCAACCTGCGCTACAACCCGCAGTGGAATGCCGAGCGTCTGGAGCGCGAATGCGAGGCGGTGCTGGAGGCGCACGGGCTGGAATACACCATTCGTTGGCACCGCGGTGGTGAACCGTTCTACACGCCCGAAGGGCCGCTGCGCGCCGCCGCCCGCGCGGTGTTGGCCGAGGTTTACGGCGCGCCGCCCGAGGAAAGCACCGGCGGCGGCACCTCCGACGCGCGCTTCATCGCCCCGCTGGGCGCGCAGTGCGTGGAGATCGGGCCGGTGAACGCCAGCATCCACAAGGTGGACGAGCATGTGGTGGTGGATGACCTGGAGCGACTGCCGGATGTGTACCTGCGACTGATGGAGCGTCTGCTCACCTCAGCCTGAGTGCATCCATCGCTCGGGCCAGCGCACGGGGCTTAGCCCCGGGGCGCCGACCATCGACACTGTCGAACGCAGCGCTCCAGGGGGCTTGCCAAGCCCGCGGAGCGCGGGTTAGTGTGCGGCCATGACCTGCCGCACCGCCAATGCAAACCGCGCCAATCACCTCAGCGCCAACAACCGCAATGCGAATAATTGCGGCGGCATCGCGCGCGCGAGGCGAGACGGCGACCAGGCATAAGTTCAGCGACACCGCCCAGTCCCAGAAACCCGCGCCGGAAGCGCGGGTTTCGCGCTTTCGGGCCACACGAAACGGAACATTCACAGGAGATCTCCCCGATGTGCTCGATCCTAGGTGTCTTCGACCTGCGCTCCGGCGCCGACCTCGGCCCGCTGCGACCGCTTGCTCTCTCGCTCTCGGCCCGGCAGCGCCACCGCGGCCCCGACTGGTCCGGCGTGCATGTGTCGCCGCAGGCGCTGCTGGTGCATGAGCGTCTGGCCATCGTCGACCCGGCCGGCGGCGCGCAGCCGCTGTATTCCGAGGACCGCGGCCTGGTGCTGGCGGTCAACGGCGAGATCTACAACCACCGCGCATTGGAAGGCGCGCTGCGTGTGCCCTACGCGTTCCAGACCGGTTCGGATTGCGAGGTGATCAACGCGCTCTACGCCGAGAGCAAGGCGCGCGGCGGCGACATCGGCGCATGGCTGGACCGGCTCAACGGCATCTTCGCCTTCACCCTGTGGGATGCGCAGGCGCAGCGCTACATCATCGCCCGCGACCCTATCGGCGTCTGCCCGCTGTACTGGGGCCACGATGCCGACGGACGTGTGTGGGTGGCCTCGGAAATGAAGGCGCTGGTGCGGGTGTGCGACGACGTGGCGCAGTTCCCGCCCGGTCACTGGTACGACAGCGCCACCGGCCAGCTGCATCGCTATTACGAGCGGGCCTGGCGCGACCACGCCGCCACCGCCGGCGTGCAGGTCAGCGCGCGCGAGCTGCGCGAGGCCTTCGAGGCCGCGGTGCATCGCCAGCTGATGAGCGATGTGCCCTACGGTGTGCTGCTCTCGGGTGGCCTGGATTCCTCGCTGGTCGCCGCCTGCGCCGCGCGCTTCGCGCGGCATCGCATCGAGGACGGCGACCGCACCGAGGCCTGGTGGCCGCGGCTGCATTCCTTCGCCATCGGTCTCGACGGCTCGCCCGACCTCGCCGCCGCGCAGGTGGCCGCCGATGCGCTGGGTACCGTGCATCACGGCTTCACCTACACCTTCGAGGAAGGCCTGGACGCGCTGCCGGAGGTGATCCGCCATATCGAGACCTACGATGTCACCACCATCCGCGCGTCCACGCCGATGTTCCTGCTGGCGCGGCGGATCAAGGCGATGGGCGTGAAGATGGTGCTGTCCGGCGAGGGCAGCGACGAAGTCTTTGGCGGCTATCTGTATTTCCACAAGGCGCCGGATGCGCGCGAGTTCCACGCCGAGACCATCCGCAAGCTGGATGCGCTGTACAACTACGACTGCCTGCGCGCCAACAAGGCGATGATGGCCTGGGGCGTGGAGGCGCGCGTGCCCTTCCTCGATACCGAATTCCTCGACGTGGCGATGCGCATGGACGCCGCGGCGAAGATGGTGCGCCCCGGCCCGCACGGCGGCCGCGCGATCGAGAAGGCGGTGCTGCGCGAAGCCTTCGAAGGCTATCTCCCGAAGGAGATTCTCTGGCGGCAGAAGGAGCAGTTCAGCGACGGCGTGGGCTACGGTTGGATCGACGGGCTGAAGGCGCATGCCGAAGCCCACGTGAGCGATGCCGATTTCGCCGCCGCCGAGGCGCGCTTCCCGATCAACACCCCGCAGACCAAGGAAGCGTATTACTACCGCCAGCTGTTCGAGCAGCAGTTCCCCGGCGAAGGCTGCGCGCGCACGGTGCCGGGCGGCAAGTCGATCGCGTGTTCGTCACCCGCGGCCATCGCCTGGGATGCGGCCTTCGCCAATGCCGCCGACCCCTCCGGCCGCGCGGTCGCGGGCGTGCACGACGCGGCGCTGGCCGCGGTGTGAGCGCAGGGCGGGCCGTGGCCAGCCCTACGGTGTCGGCGTGAGCTGAAGGCGGTAGGCGGCCTTGCCGGGCAGGAACGGCGTCGGCCGTCCCTGCACCCAGTCGTCGTGGCCTGCGCCCCAGAACGGCGAGAGCAGGTGGCCGCTCTGCCCGCCGGGCATGTGCGCGATGCCCTCGGCTTCGCGGCCCGGCGCCACCACCATGCGCTGCGAGGCGCCGAAGCTCGGGCTCTGCACGCGCGGCAGGCTGCCGTCGCCCGGCAGCGGTTCTGCCGGCATGCACAGCCACGGTTTGGCGAAGTCTGGTAGCGCGCGAGAGAGCGGGTGGCAGATCGCGGCGGTATTGCGCTCGCCCCAGGTGCGTTCGGACAGCGGGCCCTGCGCTTCGAGCTGTTCGCGCACGTCGCGGGCGGCGTCTTCCAGCAGCGCGTCCCAGCCCTCGCGGCCGCTGCAGAACGTCGGTGCGTTCGCGTCCGCGCAGGCGGCATAGCGCCGCGGCAGCAGGTGCGCGGGACGCTCGCGCAGCAGCGGGCGCACCACACTTTCCAGCTGTTGGGCGTTGGGCATCACGAAGCCGGTTCCGAGTGCCGCCTGTGCCGGAGCGGTCAGGCCGTTGGCGATGCGCGTGTGCACCGCCAGCCGCCAGGCACGAACGATGCGGTAGCTTACCGAGTCCACGCTGGCGCGGCCTTCCCAGGTCTTCGCCGCCGCGGCGAGGGCCTGCAGCGATTCCCCGCCGCGCGCGGCTTCCTGCTGCAGCAGAGCGTGCCATTCGCCGAGGAAGGGCGCGCGGTCGTCGAGCTGGATCGCCAGCAGGTCGCGCTCGGAGAATCGCTCTTTCGCGCGCAGCCCATCGCGGATCTGTTTCGCGCGCGGGCCGAAGGCATAACCGGCATCGCCCACGGGCGCCAGCGCAGGGTCGTCGAGCACGCGGTTGTTGGCCGTCCACAGGCGGTGATCGGCGGGGTCGATCAGGGCCGGCGAACGGTCGGTGGTGATCGACCACGGTGCGCAAGTGGTGGCAGGGGTGTCCGCGTCAACGGAATCCAGCGTGATCCGCGCACTGTCGTCGGATTTGGCCGAAGCCGATGGCGTCGAGGCGACGATCGGTTCGCGCAGCGTGCATGCCGCATCGCGCTGCGGCAGCGGCCCGAGCAGGCGCCAGGCGATGCGGCCGCCCGCGTCGCCGATCAGCAGGTTCTGCGTGGGCACGGCGGTGCGGTCGGCGACGGCCAGCGCCTGGTCCAGATCGCGCGCATGGGCCATGCCCATCAGCCCGAAATTCAGTGCGCCCGGCAGGTGCGCATTCCAGCGCAGCGCGAGCAGGCGGCCGTCGTCTTCGCGGCGCAGTACCGGGCCCCAGTCGGTCTCCTCCACGCGGAGGATGTCGTGTGCGGCGCCGGCCACTTCGATGCGCTCCTCGTGCACGGTGGTGGCCGTGCAGTCCGTGCCGGGCGTCTGCTCGGCGGTGCAGCCGCGCTCGATGCGCCAGTCGGCGGTGTCGGCATAGCTGTTGGTGAAGGCCCAGGCCACATGGCCGTTGCTGCCGACGATGACCAGCGGCAGGCCCGGCAGGGTGAAGCCGCTCACGTCGACGCGGCCTTCGGGCGTGCGCGCGTCGGCATAGCGCATGCGCGCGCGGAACCAGAGGTTGGGCGCGCGCAGGCCCAGGTGCATGTCGTCGGCGACGATGGCGTGGCCGTGTGCGGTGAGTGCGCCGCCCACCGCGAAGTTGTTGCTGCCGGGCGCGCCGCGGTCGGGCAGGCGGGTGTCGGTGCCGTCCTCGGGCATCGGCAGCGTGCGCAGATCCACGAGATCCGGGCCGGGCAGCGCCGCGTCGCCGCGCGCCTCGCCGAACAGCGGCGCGTCATAGGCGCTGCCGTCGCGGGTCAGCAGGTCGTAGAGCGCGGCCGGCAGGTGTGGCCGCAGCCGCCACAGCGCCAACTCCTGCGTGTTCTCGGCATCCTGCAGGTCGAAATACATCGCATAGCCGGCGAGCAGCGAGTCCTCCGCGCGCCAGGGCTGCGGCGTCTGCCGCAGCAGCAGGTAGGGCCAGGGCCGCACACGCAGCTCGGACAGGCCGGCGTTCACGCCTGCGACATAGGCATCGATGGTGGCGCGCTTCTCCGCGTCGGCCGCGGCCAGCTCGCGCATCGCGCGCATGCGCATGCGGTGCACGCGCTGCCCGCGATCGCGCTCGAGCGCCACGCCGCCGAACAGCGCCGACAGCTCGCCCGCGGCACTGCGCCGCAGCAGGTCCATCTCGAAATAACGCTCCTGCGCGTGCACGTAACCGAGCGCGCGCGCGGCGTCGGCCTCGTTCGCCGCATCCACGGTGACCACGCCCAGCGCATCGCGTTCGACCGACACCGGCGCCGAAAGGCCGGCCAGCGATTCTTCGCCGTCGAGCGCGGGCAGGCTGCCGCGGAGCAGCAGCCAGGCGGACAGCACGGCAAGCAAGGCGATGGCCACAAGACTGATGGCGATCCGCGCGATCCACTTCTTCATGCGAGCGTCCGATGTCAGGTTCAGGGAGGGGGAATACGCGGCAGCAAACGATAGACCGCCGTATGCAAGGCGTGCAGCCCGCGCGCGGCGAAACCGGGTTCGTCGTCGAGAAGATCCCGTCGCTCCAGCAGCGTGACCTCGCGTCGTGGTGCGAAGCCGCGGCGCACCTCGTCCTCGTTGACCGAAAACGGCGGGCCGGTCATCTCGCGCTGGTCGTATTCGAGCGTGATCAGCAGGCCGCGGCTGTCTGCGGGCAATGCGCCGTCGAGCCAGGCGACATAGCGTTCGCGCAGCGTGGGCGGCAGTGCGATCAGCGCGGCGCGGTCGTAGAAGGCGTCGCAGCCGCGCAGTGCCTCGGCATCGAGCGTAAAGGCGTCGCCACAGATCAGTTCGATCCGCCGGCCCTGCCAGTGCGCGACCGAATGCGTGCCGTAGCGGCTCTCGAAGGTTTCCGGCAGCAGTCCGCGCTCGGCGAAGAACGCCGCCACCGCCAGCGGCGACAGCTCCACGCCCAACACGTCGTGGCCCTGTTCGGCCAGCCAGACCATGTCCAGCGACTTGCCGCACAGCGGCACGAAGACCCGCGTGCCCGGCGTCAGCTGCAGCGCGGGCCAGTGCTTGCACAGCAGCGGCAGCGGGCGGGGCTCATGGAAGCCGATCTCCGCGTTCTGCCAGCGCTGGTGCCAGAAGTCCGGATGCATGCGCTCAGCCACCGCTGCGGACGCGAGGCGTGTCGCGACACGCGCCACGCAGCGTGGAACGATGTGCGGCGCGCACCGGGCTCATTCCACCCCGAGCCCCTCGACCTTCTGCCAACCGCGCGGCAGCAGGCCGCCGCGGCTGCCGCGGGCGCCGAGGTAGGGTTCGAGGTCCTTGAACGCCAGCGACATGGTCCGCGCGCCGGATTTCACGGTGAGTGTGCCGCCCGGCGGCACCACCGCCACCGCGACCACTTTCTCGGTACCGCGTTTGGCCTTGGGGATCTCGATGATCTTGTTGCCTTTGCCCTTGTCGAGTTCCGGCAGCTCGGCCACCGGGAAGGCCAGCAGGTGCCCGGCGCTCGTGACGGCGACGATGCGGTCCTGCTCCAGGCCCGCCACGGCGACAGGCTGCAGCACGGTCGCGCCTTCGCTCAGGCTGAGCATCGCCTTGCCGGCCTTGTTGCGGCCGGTGAGGTTCTCGAAGCGGGTGACGAAGCCGTAGCCGTGCGAGGACGCCAGCACGAAGCGCACGTCGTTCTCGGCGCTGGCCATGGTCTGGAAGGCCGCGCCCGACGGTGGCGAGAAGCGCCCGGTCAGCGGCTCGCCGTTGCCGCGCGCCGACGGCAGCGTATGCGCGAGCGTGGAGTAGCTGCGCCCGGTGGAGTCGAGGAACGCCACCTGCTGCGTGCTGCGCCCGCGCACCGCGCACAGCAGGCCGTCGCCGTCGCGATAACTCAGGCCCGCAGGGTCGATGTCGTGGCCCTTGGCCGCGCGGATCCAGCCCTTCTCGCTCAGCACCACGGTCAGCGGCTCGCTGGGCACCAGCTCGGTCTCGTCGATGGCCTGTGCGGCCTCGCGCGCGACCAGCGGCGACATGCGCGCGTCGCCGAATTTCTTCGCGTCCGCCAGCAGTTCGTCCTTGACCAGCTTCTTGAGCTTGGCCCGGCTGTCGAGGATCCCGGCGATCTTCTCGCGTTCGGCTTCCAGTTCCGCCTGCTCGCCGCGGATCTTCATTTCTTCCAGGCGCGCCAGCTGGCGCAGCTTGGTGTCGAGGATGTAGTCGGCCTGCACCTCGTCCAGGCCGAAGCGCGCCATCAGCACCGGCTTGGGTTCGTCCTCGCTGCGGATGATGCGGATCACCTCGTCGATGTTGAGAAAGGCGATCAGCAGGCCGGCCAGCAGATGCAGACGCTTGTCGACCTTCTCCAGCCGATGCCGCAGGCGCCGGGTGACGGTGTCGGTGCGGAACTGCAGCCATTCGGAGAGCAACATGCGCAGGTTCTTCACCTGCGGACGGCCGTCGAGGCCGATCACGTTCATGTTGACCCGGTAGCTCTTCTCCAGGTCGGTGGTGGCCGAGAGATGGCCCATCAGCTGGTCGAGATCGACGCGATTGCTGCGCGGCACCAGCACGATGCGGGTGGGGTTGGCATGGTCGGATTCGTCGCGCAGGTCCTCCAGCCACGGCAGCTTTTTCGCGCGCATCTGCTGCGCGATCTGCTCGATCACCTTGCTCGGGCTGACCTGGTAGGGCAGGGCGGTGACCACGATGTTCTGGGCCTCGCGCACCCAGGTCGCGCGTGCGCGCACGCTGCCGTGGCCGGTCTCGTACATCGACAGCAGATCGGCGCCGGGGGTGATGATCTCGGCGGTGGTCGGGTAGTCCGGGCCGCGGATGTGCTCGCACAGGTCGCGCACCGTGGCGTCGGGGTCGTCGAGCAGGCGCACGCAGGCGCTGACCACTTCGTTGAGGTTGTGCGGCGGCACGTCGGTGGCCATGCCCACCGCGATGCCGGTGGTGCCGTTGAGCAGCAGATGCGGCAGCCGCGCCGGCATCCAGGTCGGCTCTTCCAGGGTGCCGTCGAAGTTGGGCGTCCAATCCACCGTGCCCTGGCCCAGCTCGCCCAGCAGCACTTCGGCGATGGGCGTGAGCTTGCTCTCGGTGTAGCGCATCGCCGCGAAGGATTTCGGATCGTCGCTGCTGCCGAAGTTGCCTTGGCCGTCGATCAGCGGATAGCGATACGAGAACGGCTGCGCCATCAGCACCAGCGCCTCGTAGCAGGCGCTGTCGCCGTGCGGGTGGTACTTGCCGATGACATCGCCCACGGTGCGCGCGGATTTCTTGGGCTTGGCGGCGGCATTGAGCCCGAGTTCGCTCATCGCATAGATGATGCGGCGCTGCACCGGCTTGAGCCCGTCGCCGAGGAAGGGCAGGGCGCGGTCCAGGACCACGTACATCGAATAGTCGAGATAGGCGCGTTCGGCGTATTCGCGCAGCGGGATCTGTTCGAACCCGTGGAAGGCGGGGCGTGCGGTGTCGGACATGGCGGGGCGGTTCGGCAAAAGACGCATTCTAAGGCAAGGCCGAAGTGCGCTCCTGTGTCGATGCCTGCCGCCTCGCGCCCGCGGGGGCTGCATGTCCTCGTTAATGCCGCAGCGGCTCCGCAGCAGGTCGGTGGCTGCGGAGCCCCCGGGCCGCCAGGGCATGCGCGGCGAGCGCCCTGTGACCCGCATGTGTGTCGGCTGTCGGCACGACCGTTCGTCGGCGAGCGCGCGCAATGCGCCGGCGGCACTCAGCGTCGCATGTCCTGATACGTCGAGGCGTTACGTTATACGGGCTGGACAGCGTCAGGACCGGTGGGGGAAACATACGGTCCAGGCAGCAGTCCGCACCGCGACGTTCGCCAATGCGGACGATCCAGCGGTCAGGGATAGGGGGCATCGACGAGAAGACACATGGCGCATGGACGTACGGGAGTACGGTCCGCGGCTCCGTGCGGTCTGGCTTGCGGCTTCCGCCAGATCATCCATTTGCAATCACCAAGGAAAGCAGCATGAAACAAGCACTCCGTACCAGGCTCGCGCTGGCCTGCGCGCTGATGATCGGTGCCGCCGGCACCGCCCATTCCGCCACGCTCGTCACCGACTGGAACGAACAGTCGCTCGAAGCCGTCCGCGCCACGCGCATGGCACCGCCGATCTTCGCCCGCGCCAACGCCATCATCAACACCGCCATGTACGACGCCTGGGCCGCCTACGACAACAAGGCCAACGGCACCCAGCTGGGTGGTGAGCTGCGCCGCCCGGCCAACGAGCGTACAGAGGCCAACCGTCGCAAGGCAGTCAGCTATGCGGCCTATCGCGCCCTGGTCGAGCTGTTCCCGACCCGCAAGGCGCAGTTCGACGCCGAAATGGTCCGCCTGGGCTACGACCCGAACGACAACACCGGCAATCTCGCCACGCCGCAGGGTGTGGGCAATGTCGCCGCGGCCGCGGTGATCCAGTTCCGCCGCAACGACGGCTCCAACCAGCTCGGCAATCTCAACGGCGGTGCGCCGTACAGCGATTACACCGGCTATGTCCCGGTGAATGGCCCCTTCAGCATCGTCAATGTCGAGCGTTGGCAGCCGCTGGCCGTGCCCAACGGCAGCGGCGGTTTCAGCGTCCAGAGCTTCCTGACCCCGCACTGGGGCAACGTGAAGGGCTTCGCGCTGACCCGTTACAACCAGTTCCCGATCCTGCCGCCGGCCAAGCGCGGCACGTTCGAGTGGTGGCGCCAGACCGCGGAAGTGCTGGCTTACAGCGCCACGCTCACTGATCGCACCAAGGTCATCGCCGAGTGGTGGGCCGATGGCCCTGGTTCCGAAACCCCGCCGGGCACCTGGATGCTGTTCGCCAAGGACGTGTCGGATCGCAAGAACCACACCCTGGCGCAGGACATCAAGATGCACTTCGCGCTCAGCAACGCGATGTTCGATGCCGGCATCGCGGTGTGGGGCTACAAGCGTCAGTTCGACAATTCGCGTCCGGTCACCGTGGTCAATTTCGAGTTCAACAATCGCCCGATCGTGGCCTGGGCAGGCCCGGGTCAGGGTACGAAGGTGATCCTCGGCCAGAACTGGCGCCCCTACCAGGCGGTGAACTTCGTGACCCCGCCCTTCGGCGAGCACATTTCCGGCCACAGCACCTTCAGCTCCTCCGGCGCGGAAGTGCTGAAGCTGTTCACCGGCAGCGACAACTTCCCCAATGCGAAGGTGGTTCCGGCCGGCTTCTCTTTTGTCGAGCCCGGCGTCGTGCCGGCGCAGGATCTCACCCTGTCCTGGCCGACCTTCTCGGCCGCGGCCGATGAAGCCGGCATCTCGCGCCTGTACGGTGGCATCCACTTCCGTCTGGGCGATCAGGAAGGCCGCAAGCTCGGCCGCAAGGTCGGCGCGCAGGCGTTCTCGAGGGCGCAGGGTTATATCAACGGTTCCGTCGGCAACTGAAGCGGACCTGGTCGCGGCCTCGTTCGGATGGCACCGGCGTCGCCGCGACCATGGCCCTCGCCATCCAGGCGGGTCCGCGAACGCTGATGTCTGCGTAAAAAAAATGCCGGGGAATCTCCCCGGCATTTTCGTATCCGGACACTGTTGTCCGCGAGGCGTCAGATGCCGCCGATGCCGCCGAAGGTCAGCGCCGTACGCACATTGGCCTTGATCTTGCCGCCGCCCAGCACCGCCGATTCGCCGATGATGCCTTGCGCCAGCCCTTCCCGCGGGACCGAAAGATTGGCGAAGCCGCTGACTTCAAGCCGCCCGCGCTTGATCTCGCACGCGAAGTGGCCGACGCCATTCGCATCCCGCGAAACGAAGCTGCCCGACCGGTAGGAAATCTCGATGGTCTCGACGATCCTGTTGCCGCGCTTGACCTCGATCTGGTACTCGCCGAGGATCATGAAACCGCCCGCGGGGATCTTCTGCCCGATGAATTCACCCGATGTCAGGGTGTAACCGTTCGGGTCGGTCACCGCCAGCATGAAACCGCCGTCGTTGACTGCGAAACCTTCGGGCGGCACAGGGACGCCGGAGATCACGTACGCGCGATACGACGTCCTGGGGTCCAGCGTGAACCGCTGCAGCACGACCCGACCGGCGTTCGCCGGGTTGTCGACATCGATCCCGAAACGGCGTTTGAAGAATGCCTTGGCCTGCGTCTCGAGCGCCGCCACCTGCGCCGGATTGCGTTTCATGTAGGCCGAATGGAAGTAGTTCCCGTCGCAGATGCCGCCGCCGCAGCCAGGTATGACCGGGTGCGGCGATGCGGGATCGAAGACACCGTTCTGGATGTAGGTAAGGTAGGCGTCGTATCCCGCCGGGGCCTGGACGACGCTGGCAGAAGCGGACGTCGCGCACAGCGCGCCCAGCGAAACCGCGAGCAGTACACGGCGCAGGCGTCCGGTGGCCGTTGTCGAAGTGTGCTTGCCTGACATGTTGAACTCCTTGTCGATGAATGTGATGTCGTAGCCTCGCATCCTCCGCGGGCCTTCGACGCTCGAAGCCATCCACACGCGCGACGCCATGCGCGGCACACGAATGTGGCCGCGTTTGCGTGCGCGAGTGAAAGCATGGCCCCCTTGCTGCCGTGTGCCGAACCCATGCAACGCCGGCAGGCAAAGTCTAAGCCCCATGCGCTCATCCCATGCGACTGCGGCGCTGCGGAGGCCGCTCGCGGTGATTCGCAGGTCGAGCGCCCGCAGCGGGCGCTTCTGCGCATACGACGGGATCACTCCGTGGTGGCGAGCAGCGGGGAATGGCCCTCGACCGGAAGGTCGGCGCGTGGGTGTTCGCGGTGGCGCGGGGTTGCATCGACGGCACCCGCGGCGACTGATCCATCGGCAACGGCAGGACGGATGCGCGCCGATGCGTGCACCCGTTCGCCGACGGTCCACGCCCGGGGTCTTCGGCTGGCACTGCAGGCGGCCCCGGCGGACGCAAAGAAAAAACCCCGCATTTCTGCGGGGTTTTTTCTGAATTTGGTGCCCAGGAGAGGACTCGAACCTCCACGGTTTTACCCGCTAGTACCTGAAACTAGTGCGTCTACCAATTCCGCCACCTGGGCAAGTGGGCGCGTATGTTGCGTCGCGGCGCGAGGATTGTCAACCGGGTCCGCGACGCAATGCTGGATGCCGCGGTGGCCGTGCCCGGCCGGGGGCTGCCGTGGGCCTCGGGCCATGCGCGGATGAGGTGCGTATACTATGCGGCGATGTCAAAAACCAAGAAGAAGGCCGGCAAGGCCGCGCGCGCCCCGCAGGGCGCTTCCTCCCGACGCGACGGTGGGTCCTCCCACGGCGCCGGGTCCTCTCACAACGAAGCAGCCCAGGCCAGCGGCAAGAACCGCAGGCCGCAGGCGGCGTCTGCGGCGGCAAAGCCGCGCAAGGCCGCCAAGCCGGCGCCCTGGCTGCCCGATACCGTGTCCGACCGGCCCGCCGCCGCGCGTGGCGACGCCCGCCCAGGTAAGCGCCCAGGCTCGCGTCCGGCCCCCCAGCCGTCCGCACCCGCACCCACATCCGGCCGCCCCGCCGCACAGCGCTCCGGGCGCGTGCGCGACCCCCACGCCGACCGCGAAGCCGCGCGCTACGCCGACCCGATCCCCAGCCGCGAGGCCATCCTTGCCCTGCTGGAGCAGGCGGAAGGCCCGATGACTGCCGAGACCCTCGCGATGCACATGGGCCTCGACACCGAGGCCCGCCAGGACGCGCTGGGCAAGCGGCTCGGCGCCATGGTGCGCGACGGGCAGCTGCTGCAGAACCGCCGCGGCGGTTTCCTGCCGGCGGCACGCCTGGACCTGATCGCCGGCACGGTGATCGCCAATCCCGAAGGCTTCGGCTTCCTGCGCCCCGACACCGCGCCGGGTCAGGACAAGAGCGACGACCTGTTCCTGCCGCCGGGCGAGATGCGCAAGGCGATGCACGGCGATCGGGTCATGGTCACCGTCACCGGCCTGGATCGCCGCGGGCGCCGCGAGGCGGCGGTGGTCGAAGTGCTCGAACGCCGTCTCAACCGGCTGATCGGCCGCTTCACCGTCGAATCCGGGATCAGCTACGTGGTTCCGGACGATGCGCGCATCCTGCGCAACGTGCAGATCCCCACGGAAGAGCGGCTGGACGCGCGCAACGGGCAGCTGGTGGTGTGCGAGATCGTGCAGTCGCCCGAAGGCCATCGCCCGCCGATCGGCCGCGTGCTCGCGGTGCTGGGCGACAAGCTCACGCCGTCGCTGGTGGTGGAGGCCGCGATCCATGGTCACGACCTGCCGCACGAATTCCCGCCTGCGGTGCTGGCCGAAGCCACCGCGGTGCCGCTGCAGGTCACCGCGGCCGATATCGCCGGCCGGGTCGACATCCGCCATCTGCCGCTGGTCACCATCGACGGTGAGGACGCCAAGGATTTCGACGACGCGGTGTGGTGCGAACCCAATCGCAATGGATATCGCCTCATCGTCGCCATCGCGGATGTGTCGCACTACGTGCGGCCGGGCGCGCCGCTGGACGACGAGGCGCAGAAGCGCGCGACATCCGTGTATTTCCCGGGTTTCGTGGTGCCGATGCTGCCGGAGACGCTGTCCAACGGCATCTGTTCGCTGAACCCGAAGGTCGACCGCCTGTGTTTCGTCTGCGACATGCAGGTGGGCCACGAGGGCGAGGTGAGCAAGTCGAAGTTCTACGAGGCGGTGATGCACTCGCACGCGCGCCTGACCTACACCCAGGTCTGGCAGGCGGTGGGTGCGGAAGATCCCGAGGCGATCGCCAGGACCGGCCCGCTGATGCCGCAGCTGCGCCACCTGCATGCGCTGTACGGCGTGCTCGCCCAGGCGCGCAAGGCGCGCGGCGCGATCGAGTTCGAGAGCAGCGAAGTGCGCTTCGTGCTCGGCCCGCAGGGCGAAGTGGTGCAGGCCGGCATGCTCCAGCGCAACGACGCGCACAAGCTGATCGAGGAGTGCATGATCGCGGCGAATGTCGAGGCCGCGCGCTTCCTGCTGAAGAAGAAGATCCCCGCGCCCTACCGTATCCACGACAAGCCGCCGGAAAGCAAATACGCCGACCTGCTGGAATTCCTCAAGGAGTTCAAGCTGCGCATGCCGCCGTGGGCCAAGGTGGAGCCGCGCGACTTCACCGCGCTGCTGACCCGCATCCGCGAACGCGCCGACGCCGCGCTGCTGGAGTCGGTGCTGCTGCGCACGCAGTCGCTGGCGGTGTATTCGCCGGACAACGTCGGCCACTTCGGTCTGGCGCTGGAGGCCTATGCACACTTCACCTCGCCGATCCGCCGCTATCCCGATCTGCTGGTGCATCGCGCGATCAAGCATGCCGTCGGCCGCGGCACCACCGACAATTTCACCTATACCCAGAGCGGCATGGCCGCACTCGCGCTGCAGTGCTCCGAACGCGAGCGTCGTGCCGACGAGGCCGAACGCGAGGTCGACGAGCGCTACCGCGCGGCGTGGATGGAGAAGCACGTCGGCGGCGAATTCGACGGCACCATCGGCGGCGTGACCAGCTTCGGCCTGTTCGTCGAACTGGACGGCTCCAAGGTCAACGGCCTGGTTCACGTGACCCAGCTGCCGCGCGAGTACTACCACTTCGATCCGATCCGCAAAACCCTCACCGGCGAGCGCAGCGGCCGCGAATTCCGCCTCGGCGACCGTGTGCGCATCGTGGTGCTGAAAGCCAGCCTGGAAGAACGCAAGATCGACTTCCGTCTGGTAGATCCATCCCGTCGTGACGCGGGCGGCGCCAAACCGCTGCCGCCGCGCGGGCAGCCGGCGAAGCGGCAGAAGCAGAAGTATTGAGTTCCGCCGGGGCGATGCGGCTTGCGGATGATCGCGACGACACGCTGCGTGCGGCGGCCGATTGCGCGCTGGACTGCTTACGCCAGCGTGCGTTCGAACGACTGCATGCGTCTTTCGGTTATGCGCTGGCGCTGGGACGTGAGCCCGATGCGGCGTTGCGCCACGATGCCGGCCAGGCGGTCGCGGAATTGGAAGGCCGAGATGCGGATTGGCGGCAGCGCCCGGTCGACGTCCTGATCGAGCGCCTTCGCGACGATGCCGTGGGCGTCGTCGCTACCCTCGATTGCCGCCTTGCCGCAGGTCCTGCAGAGAGTGCGTCGCTCCTGCAGCTTGTGATCACCCGCAAGGACGGCCAGTTCTGGCTGACGCTGGAAGGCGTCGGCGGCGGCTGAAGAGGGCGGACTGGATATGGTCGTTTCGGTGAACGCGCAGTTTTGGCCGATCCGACGCGGGTGGCGATGATCGAAAGCGCTTCGATCATTCGGCGGTGCTGCCGGTCGCCAAGATGGCGGGCCGGGGCCCGCCCTACGCCATCGTGTCGATCGACGCCACAGCGCCTCTGCCCGCAATCAAGCCGCTCGCGAAGCAGGCGGTGAGCAGGTAGCCGCCGGTCGGCGCTTCCCAGTCCAGCATTTCGCCGGCGCAGAACACGCCGGGCATCGTCTTCAGCTGCAACGTGTCGTCCAGCGCCTCGGCGCGCACGCCGCCGGCGCTGCTGATGGCTTCGGCGATGGGCCGCGCGGCGGTGAGGCGCAGGGGCAGGGCCTTGATGGCCTCTGCGATGCGTTCGACGGCAGCGGTATCCGTGCCCTGCAGCACGTCCTTCGGCAGTGTTTCGAACAACAGCGCCACCTTCGCCGCGTCCAGCCCGGTCTGGCGACGCAGATGCTCGCCGAGGCTGCGTTTGCCGCGTGGTTTGGACAGATCGCTGCGCAGGCGCGCGGCATCGCGGCCGGGCGCCAGATCCAGCTGCAGCAGCGCGAACCCGTCGCGGGCGATGGTCTCACGCAGATCCGCGGACAGGGCATAGATCAGGCTGCCTTCGATGCCGGTGGCGGTGAGCACGCATTCGCCCTGCAGCGCATGCGCGATACCGTCGGCATCGCGCCAGTGCGCGATCACCGGCTTCAGCGGTGCGCCGGCATGTTTCTCCGCCAGCACCGCGCTCCAGCCGATATCGAAGCCGCAGTTGGATGGCGCCAGCGGAGCGGTGTCGATGCCGCGGGCGGCGAGGGTCTCGACCCAGGCGCCGTCCGAGCCCAGTTCCGGCCAGCTGCCGCCGCCGAGTGCGAGCACGGTCGCCTGCGCCTCGACGCTGCGTTCGCCATCGGGTGTGGCGAAGCGCAGCGCGCCGTCCTCGCTCCAGCCCAGCCAGCGGTGCTGCACATGGAAGCGCACGCCGGCCTCGCGCAGGCGACGCACCCAGCCGCGCAGCAGCGGCGCGGCCTTGCGGTCGATCGGGAACACGCGTCCCGATGTGCCGATGTAGGTCTCCACGCCCTGCGCCCGCGCCCAGTCGCGCAGGGCTTCGCCATCGAAGGCATCCAGCCAGCGGCTCACCCAGGCGCTGCGTTCGCGATAGCGCGCATCGAAGGCCGGCCGCGGCTCGCCGTGGGTCAGGTTGAGCCCGCCCTTGCCGGCGATCAGGAATTTGCGGCCCACCGAGCCCTTGGCCTCGAACAGATCGACCTCGCAGCCCGCGGCGCGCGCGGTCTCGGCGGCCATCAGCCCGGCGGGGCCGCCGCCGACGATGGCGATCTGCGTGCGTGCGGGCGCGGGGGTGGACATGGGGCAGGGGGCAGGAGGCGTGTGAGGGAGGCCGGGGCGCGGATGATAGCCGGTCGCGGTGAGCGGTCCCGCATGCGGTCCGCCATGCGGCGCTCGCATCCGTGGTCCCGGCTTCCGGCACAATAGCGCGATGAACAACAGCTCCCAGTGGATCGCCGGCATCAATGCCGTGGCCGCCGCGGTCGCGCACGACGCCGACCATGTGCGCGAAGTGATGATCGAGGCCGGTGCCAAGAACCCGCGCCTGTCCGATATCGAGACCGAAGCCCGGCGCAAGGGCATCGACGTGCGCCGGGTCGCGGTGAACGCGCTCGACGGCGTGGCCGGCGGCCTGCGCCACCAGGGCGTGGTCGCGCGCTACGCGGCGGCGAAGACCTACGGCGAGAACGACCTGCAGGCGCTGGTCAACGACGCCGACGGCAAGGCGCTGATCCTCGTGCTGGACGGCGTGCAGGACCCGCACAACCTCGGCGCCTGCCTGCGCAGCGCCGCCGCCGCGGGCGCCACAGCGGTCGTCATTCCCAAGGACAAGGCGGTGCAGGTGAACGCGACCGTGCGCAAGACCTCTGCCGGCGCCGCCGACAGCGTGCCGGTGGTGCGCGTCACCAACCTCGCACGCGCACTGCGCGACCTGCAGCAGTTGGGCGTGTGGATTTATGGCCTGGCCGGCGATGCCGGGGGCTCGCTGTATGCGGTCGACCTGCGCGGCAACGTCGCCCTGGTGCTCGGCGGCGAAGCCGACGGCCTGCGCCGGCTCACCCGCGAACACTGCGACGGCCTGGTCACCATCCCGATGC
>ERZ1066121.896-NODE-896-length-24789-cov-7.954112_pt1 | contig 24789 bp, 26 predicted proteins | sample MGYA00382768_ERZ1066121 | MGnify/ENA primary metagenome ERZ1066121 (study PRJEB33369, sample SAMEA5778351) | biofilm metagenome | biome: Industrial cooling water; feature: Water cooling tower basin; material: Biofilm | place: United Arab Emirates | collected...
GGTGATGCACGCGGGCTGGTGATGCCCGCGCACACGCTGAAGGGCGAATCGCGTCAGTTTGGCGCGGAACAGCTCGCGGGTCTTGCCGAAGACATCGAAACCTTTGCCCGGCGCTGCGTCGAAATGCGCGTGTCGCCCGAAGAATATCTGCCCAAGGTCGTGGGCCTGCGTTCGCTGTTCAATGCCACGATGGATGCGCTTGAGCGCGAATCAAATCCGCTGGTGCAGCGCCGTCCGGTTAATGGTTTTGGTCGTGCGAAGGGCTTTGCGGCGTAAAAACCCGCAGGCAAAATCACCGACATAGCCAAAAAAAAGAGGGCCGGGATTTGCATCCCGGCCCAGCCTTCCAGGCTCTCCCCTCCTGAAACTCTTGGCATGTAAATGCCATATTAATGTCACGCTGCAAAGGGGATTTTGCATCCGCCTTTGCAGCGTTTGCTCGTTCAAAAACTTTTGCGCGCGGTGATGCCAAAGGTGCGCGGCTGGCCGACATTATAGCCAAGGCGCGCCCGGCCGCCGCGTTCCCGATCGAACGACAACAGCGCATTTTCATCGAACAGATTGTTGACATAAGCCGTCAGTGACAGCCCGCCGTCAAAGTCCACGCCCACGCTCATGTTGACCAGCTGATAGCTGGGCAGCGTCAGATCCAGCGTCGTCGCCGAACCCGCAGGCTGCCCGCCGAATGGCAGATTGTGGGTAAAGGTGCGCGGGTTGTTTTCCTGGTCCGCCGGCTGGGTGAACCGGTTGCCGACATGCTGAAACGACGCGGTGACGAAGGCATCCGCCCCGTCGCCCACCGGCCATTCATAGCTGCCCGCTGCCGACAGCTGGAACTTCGGCACCGATGGCAGGCGATTGCCGTTGCGGATACCCGTCGCCGCGGTCAGCGCGCCGGGCAGTGTCGTATCGAACTCAGCCTCGATCAGGCTGCCGGACAGCGACAGGTCCAGCCCATCGGTCGGCTGTAGCCCAAGCTCGAACTCGACGCCTGCCGTGTGTGCCTTGGGCACGTTGAACACGATGCGCGACGAACAGCTGCCGGCATCGAGCGTGACCTGAAGGTTGCTGATATCGTTGTAGAAGCCGCCGGCGTTGAAGGTGAAACCATCGCCCTGCGTCTTTACGCCCAGCTCATAGTTCCAGAGCGTTTCATCGTCATAGCTCTGAAAGCCGCCGAACAAGGCGCGGTCCTGCGCGTTGCACAGCGGCGTGTTGAGCGGATCATTGACCCCGCCCAGACGAAAGCCCTTCGAGGCCTGAGCGTTCAACGTGACATCCTCGCTGATGTCATAGCTGACCAGCACGCGCGGCGTAAAACCGTCCGATTTGGTCTCGTCAACGACGCCGCGATCCCCGTTGGCGAACAAGCCGCCGGTCGTGATGGTACGCTCTTCCTTGAAATCGTAAAAACGTCCGCCAGCCGTGATGGTCAGCGCATCGGTCAGATCATAGCTGACCTCGCCAAACACCGCGAACTGCTTGATGTCATAGGGCAGGTCGGAGTTGAAGGGCGAATCGACCGGGAAGCCGTTGCGCACCGCCGCTGACGTGCCAGCGCCCAGCGTCGCATCGGTGGCGGCATCATAGCCAGGGGTCGGCAACCGCTGTGTATAAACGCGGTCGATCTTCGAATAAAAGCCGCCGAACACCCACTGGAACGGCCCGTCATTGTCCGACGCAAGGCGCAGTTCCTGCGTGAAGGTTTCAAGCTCGGTCGTATCGCGCAGGTTCGACGGCAAGAGGACCGCCGCCGCCGGGTAACCGAGATCGACCGACACCGATCCGGTCAGCGCGCTGGCATCGCGGCTGACAAGGATGCTGCGATCAATATAGGAGGTGACCGAGGTCAGCTCTGCGCCGCCAATATCGACCTTGATCGTCGCGTCGGCGATCAGCGTTTCATCCTCGAACGCCTCGCGCAGCAACAGATATTGTTCGCGCTCGTCGAACGTGACCTGCGGCCGGGTGGTGGTGAAGCGATTGCCGAACAGATTGTAGAGTTCCTGCCGGTTGAAGCCGTCAGCGGTCACCTTTTGATAAACGATGCGGGGCGTGATGCTGAAGCTGCCCGACGGTTCGAAGGTCAGCGCGATGCGGCCGCCATAGCGTTCGCCGCTGTTCACATCTTCGCCCCCGGCCGGGCCGATGGCGTTGATGAAACCGCCATAGCGGGTGAAATAGCCGACCGCGCGGATCGCGGCGGTATCACCCAGCGGCAGGTTGATCGCACCTTTCAGATGGCCGCCCAGATCGTCACCATCGACCAGATTGAGATTGGCCTCGATTGATCCTTCGGTCGCACTCAGGCGCGGTTGGTTGGTGATATAGCGGATCGTGCCGCCAACCGACCCCGAGCCGAACAAAGTGCCTTGCGGCCCGCGCAGCGTTTCGACGCGGTTGAGGTCGAACAGATCAAGATCGGGGGTAAAGAGCGACAGTGAAACGACGCTTTCGTCCAGATAGACGCCGACCTGTTCCTTCACGCCGGGCTGGTCGCGTACAACCTGGCCCGCCGACACGCCGCGCACCGACACCTGGCTTTGCCCCGGCCCGAGGTTCTGGACCGACAGGCCAGCGACGTTGCGCGACAGGTCTTCCAGCGTCACCGCACCCGATTTCTGGATGTCCTCGGCGGTCTGGGCGTTGATCGAAAAGGGCACGTCCTGAAGATTGGCGTCGCGCTTCGTCGCGGTAACGATGATGACATTGCCGTCCTCGTCATCGGCCTCCTGCGCCGCGACAGGGGCGGCGATCGCAACGGCAAGCCCCGACAGACCGGCAAGCATGGTGATACGTGCGCGCATAAATTTCTCTCCTGCAAACAGCGGCGGATGTTGATGCATCCCCTCTTTTGTCGGCGCACTGGTGCGCCGGTCCGCTGCAATTGGCAATCGCGAGACGGATTTGTTACAAAAAAGGGCCGGGGTGTGTTGCACCCCGGCCACAGGTGGTTCGCAGGAGGAACCTCGGGAGCGGCTTCCCGGTGGAAACCGCAATCTCGTCATCTGGGCTTGGGCTCGCCGCCGCCCTCCGTGGAGTGGAGAGGTCGTGTGGGCGGCGACGAGCCCAATCTCGTCAATAATTGTACGCGCGCTCCCCATGTTCGCTGAGGTCGAGCCCTTCCCGTTCAGCCTCTTCGGCGGGGCGCAGTCCGGTCGTGACCTTGAGCGCATAGAACAGCACTGCTGACACCACGCCCGTCCACAGCACCGTTGTGCCGACGGCCCACAGCTGGGTCATGAACTGGCCTGCCATGTTGTATTCACCGACGGCCGCAGGAAACACCGTGTAGTCGAAGAAGCCCTGACCGCCGAGCGCGGGGTCAGCGACGATCGCGGTGCCCAGCGCGCCAACGATGCCGCCGACGCCGTGCACGCCGAACACGTCGAGCGTGTCGTCATATTTCAGCTTGTTCTTGAGATAGGAGACAAAGAAGAAACAGATGGGCGATACGATCAGGCCAAGCAGGATCGCTGTCATCGGCGCGGCAAAGCCGCTGGCCGGGGTGATGGCGACCAGACCCGCGACCGCGCCAGTCACCGCGCCTAGCAGCGACGGTTTGCCGTGGCGAAACTGTTCGACAAGACACCATGACACGGCTGCCGCTGCGGTCGCGACAAAGGTGTTGAGGAAGGCGAGTGCGGCAATGCCGTTCGATTCCAGGTTCGATCCGGCGTTGAAGCCGAACCAGCCCACCCACAGCAGCGATGCACCGATCATCGTCATGGTCAGGCTGTGCGGCGGGGTCGCTTCCTTGCCAAAACCCAGCCGCGGCCCGACGATGAGACAGCCGACCAGACCGGCAATCCCGGCGTTGATATGGACCACGGTGCCGCCCGCAAAATCAAGCGCGCCCCAGCCCCACAGCAACCCGGCATCAGTGGGGGCATCGGCCAGGAAGTCGGGGCCAGCCCAATACCACACCATGTGCGCGATCGGGAAATAGGCAAAGGTCAGCCACAGCACGGTGAAGATGATCAGCGGCGTGAACTTGATCCGCTCCGCAAAGGCCCCGACGATCAGCGCGGGCGTAATGCACGCAAAGGTCATCTGGAACACGACAAAGGCATATTCCGGAATATAGACATTGTTGCTGAACGTCGCAGCGAAGGTTGTCGCATCGACGCCTTGCAGGAACATCTTGTCGAGCCCGCCGACGAACGGTCCGCCGCTGGTAAAGGCAAGGCTGTAGCCCCAGCTGACCCACACCAGCGCCGCGACGCTGACGATCATGAACACCTGCATCAGCAGGCTGAGCATATTCTTGGTGCGCACAAGCCCGCCGTAGAACAGGGCAAGCGCCGGGATCGACATCATTAGCACCAGCGCCGATGAAATCAGCATCCACGTCGTGTCGCCCTTGTCGACCATGCCGGCCATTTGTTCGACCGTCGGCGCCTTGATCGGGCCATCCGCGACAGCAGGTACGGCTTCGGCGGGCGCGGCCGCGGCTTCCGCCACTGCCTCCTGCGCCCAGGCGGGCAGCGCGGCGAACAGTGACAGGCCTGCCGCCGTCCCCGCCCCCGCGATTTTGCTCATCAGCTTCATTGCGTTCCCCTTTTTTGTCTTACAGCGCCGCTTCGCCGGTCTCGCCGGTGCGGATGCGCACGGCCTGACCCACGTCGAGCACGAAAATCTTGCCGTCGCCGATCGACCCGGTTCCGGCCGCCGCCTGCAGCGCTTCGACCACGCGGGGGGCGAGCGCATCGTCGCAGACCAGTTCGATCTTGACCTTGGGCACCATGTTGGTGGCGTATTCGGCGCCGCGATATATCTCGGTCTGGCCTTTCTGCCGGCCGAAGCCCTTGACCTCGGACACGGTCATGCCCGCGATACCAAGCGTGGTCAGCGCCTCGCGCACCTCGTCCAGCTTGAACGGTTTGATGATCGCCATGATCAGCTTCATGCTTTGCTCCCCTTTGTTTTCTGGCCAAGCCATGTTGCTGTGCAACAGCCGTGCCAGATTGCGCGAGACGCACGCAGCGCGGCGGATAAGGGCATCGGCAGGGGACTGCGCCACCGCTATCGGCAGCGGCGGCGACCAGAATCGAAGCAATCGCTCGCGACGCCTGCCTATTTTTTGGGCAGATGCCTTAGTGTCAGTGTCGCCCACACCGGCAAATGGTCGGACGCGCGGGCGGCCAGCGGGCTGCGGTGCACTCCGGCGGCATCGGCCACCAGATCGGCGCTCGCGAAAATACGGTCGAGCCGTGCCACTGGTCTGCGGCTGTGAAAGCTGTTCCCGGTTTCGACGCAGGGATGCTGGTCGGCAAAATCGGCAAGGCAGCCACCGCGCAGCCGCCATTCGTTGCAATCGCCCATCAAGATGGTGGGCAGCGCCTCTCCCGCCGCCACATGGTGCAGGATCGCCCGTGCCTGATGCCGACGGCGGATGCCGGACAGGTCAAGATGCATGCCGATCACGCGCAGCCGCAAACCGGCCGCCATGCGCAGCTTGGCCGCCACCGCGCCGCGCGGTTCCAGCGTGGGCAGGTGCAGCGCGTGGCATTCCTCCACGACCGTCCCGCGCCGGATCAGTATGGCGTTGCCATGCCACCCGATGCTGTGCGGCCTTTCGTCGATCATGACGGGCTCATAGTCGCCATGCTCGGCAAACATGAACGGCGGGATGGCGCTGGCGCGGATGCCAAAGCGGCGGTCGGCTTCCTGCAGGGCAATGATGTCGGCGTCGAGTTCGTTCAATACCGACAGGATGCGTCCGGGGTCACGCCGCCGGTCCAGCCCGATAGCCTTGCGGATATTATAGCTCGCGACCTTGATCATGGGCGAGATATCAGCCCTCGCCAAAGGCGGCCAGCAGTGCGCGGGCCTCGGCAATATCCTCATCCAGCACCATAATGCGTACCGGTATCATGATGCCGACGCTTTCCGCGATGTTCATGCCTGCGTCGAAACAGACGGCATGAACCCCCGCGTTTTCCAGCCGTCCGCGCAGCAATTCGGCCTCGGCCCCGCTCGGAAGTCTGATGAGTTCGACCAGCGCCATTATGTCGGTTCGCCCGCAATATAGCGGTCGGTGGCGCGGGTCGGCAGGCCGTCGATGCTGCGCGTCCGGCGCGCCATCTTGTCCCGCCACTGCGCCGGGTCGCTTTGCCGGTGCGCTTTCTTCAGCGTCTCGCGCTCGCGCTCCAGCGTCATCATGGGCACGCCCCAGCCGCAGCTTGTTTGCACACTATCGACGTCGATCAGGAAAATCTGTCGTGTGCCAGGAAGCAGCGTGAAATGCGCCGCGAGCGCGTCCCATTCGCCATCCTGCGGCAATATGCTCCGCCCGCGCCCATATATGCGCAGGATCAGCGCGGTCCGGTCGAACGCACAGAACATGATGGTAATGCGCCCGTTGGCGGCCAGATGCGCATGGGTTTCATTGCCCGATCCGCCCAGATCCAGATAGGCGACCCGGTCATCCGCCAGAATGCGGAAGGCGTCATATCCCTTGGGCGACACGTTGATGCGCCCTTCGTTTGCCGCAGTGGCGACAAAGAACATTGGCTGCGCGGCGATGAAGGCGCGGTGCTTGTCGGTCAGCGTATCGGTAAATTCGGCCATATGGTCTCGCCCCTTCCGAAGGTCAGCCCCGAGCCTGCTAGAAGGGCACGGCGCCGTCTTGCGCAGCGGGCTTCGACACGCGAGCCGCGCGGCAGCATCATTCAGGCTGTCCCGCCGACCGTCAATCCTTCGACCAGCAGGCTGGGCTGGCCGACGCCGGCGGGGACGCTCTGGCCGCCTTTGCCGCAAATGCCGATACCCTCGTCGATGGCCATATCGTTGCCGATCCCGGTCACCCGGGTCAGGACACTCGGCCCGTCGCCGATCAGCGTCGCGCCCTTGATCGGATCGCCCAGCTTGCCGTCCTTGACCTTATAGGCCTCGGTACAGCTGAACACGAATTTGCCCGATACGATATCGACCTGTCCGCCGCCAAAGCTGCGCGCGAAAATGCCGTCCTTGATACGGCTGAGCAGTTCGCCCGGATCGTCGTTGCCGCCGCGCATGAAGGTGTTGGTCATACGCGGCATCGGCGCGTGGGCATAGGATTCGCGGCGGCCATTGCCGGTCGCGGGTACGCCCATCAGCCGCGCGTTCAGCCGGTCCTGCATATACATGCGCAGCACGCCATCCTCGATCAGTATATTTTCCTGGGTCGGCGTACCTTCGTCATCGAACGATAGTGACCCGCGACGCCCGCCGTCGGCAACGGGGCTGGCCATGCTGCCGTCGTCCACTACGGTGACGCCGGGCGCGGCGACGCGTTCGCCGATTCGACCGGAAAAGGCGCTGGTGCCCTTGCGGTTGAAATCCCCCTCCAGCCCGTGGCCGACCGCTTCGTGCAGCAGCACTCCGGGCCAACCGGGGCCGAGCAGCACGGTGAACTCGCCAGCAGGGGCGTCGACCGCGCGCAGATTGACCAGCGCCTGGGCCAGCGCCTCGTCGATGCAGCGCTGCCATTGATCCTCGGCAAACAGGTGATCATACATATAACGGCCGCCGATGCCGAAAAAGCCGCTCTCCCGCCGCCCGTTCTCCTCCACCACGATGCTGACGTTCAGGCGCACCAGCGGGCGCACGTCGGTGGCGACAAAGCCGTCTGCGCGGACGATTTCGACCACCGACCAGCTGCCCGACAGGCCGACGCTGACCTGGGCAATGCGCGGGTCGCGCGCGCGGGCAGCGGCATCGACCTGCTGACACAGGCTGACCTTCTGGGCAAAGGGGACAAGGTCAAGGGGGTTGGCATCGCCATAGAGGCGGCGATTGGTCCGCGCGGGCGGCGCAGCCGGGGGCGTCTTTGCCGGGTCGAGCAGCGCCAGCGTATTGGCGGCGCGGCGGATGGCGTCCGCGCTCAAATCGCTGGCGTGGGCAAAGCCCGTCATCTCGCCTGACACGGCGCGCAGGCCGAATCCGGCCTCGGTCGAATAATCGGCGGTCTTCAGGCGACCGTCGTCAAACCCGAAACTTTCGGTGGCGCGATATTGCAGGTAAAGTTCGCCATCATCGGCATGCGCAAGCGCCTCTGCCGTCAACTTCTGGGCAAGGTCTGGATCCAGGGCGTCGGCGCGGTAGAGAAAGCGGCGGGGATCGGAAAGCTGGGTCATTGCCCCGATATAGGCGAGCGGAGCCGCGATGCCAGCGCCTTATTTGCCCGTGTCGGCCACGCCGCCGATCAGGATGAAGCGCCGGTCGCAATATCCGCAGTCGATATATCCGGTTTCGGCATCGATCTCCAGCCACACGCGCGGGTGGCCGAGTGCAGCGTCATGCAGGCCGTCGCCGGTGCCATCACAGGCGATGCGGGCTTTGGCGACGCGAAGAGTTTCGGGCGGGTCTATCGACATGGCGGCGCGCATAGCAATGCACGCAGAGTCGCGCAATGCGAGCGGTCAGAGATAGTTGAGGTTGACCGTGAAAGTGCCGCTATACTCGCCCTCCGGCTGGTTTGCGCCAACTTCCAGGATAGCGCCCAGCGGGAAGTTGAAAGCGCCCGTCGTGCTGGTGATACGGAACCGCAGCGGGGTGGTCGACAATATGGCGGTCGGCGTGCTGCCGATTTCAAAGGTGCGCACCCGCATCCGCGGACCCGGGCCCGTGATCCAGATGCTGTTCGCCCCCAGCGATATCGTGACCTGCTGATTGCGGGTGCCAAGCCCGGCGAACCGGGCCGGGGCGTGGGTGCTGCCCGCCAGCACAATCCCGTTGGTCGCGGTGCGCGACCCGTCGGGAAACAGCCGCACGGTGCCCGCCGCCGTCGGATTGGGCACGATGTCCCCGAAATTCAGATCGTCGACCTTGAAAAAGCTGAGCGGCTGGAGAATGATCGCGTTGGCGCTGGCGTCGGTATCCGCCTGCTGGGCGTGGGCGGCGGGCACGGTGGCCGCTGCGCTGGCAAGCAGCGCCGCGGCGATTGCCGCGCGTGCTGCGGCCGGTGTGCAAGATGGTCTGGTCCCCATAGCGCCTTGCATCTACCCGAGCATCCTTGCCGCCATGCCAACAGTCATGGTTAACGCGGTATTGTCGCATGCGCGCTTGCAAATGGCTTTCATCGCGCGGTCAGCGCCGCTAAGCGATGGCGATGCAACAGTCTGCCATCGTCATTCGCGAACTGTCCAAAATCTATGCCGGGGGCAAGGAAGCGCTGGGCGGCGTCAGCTTCGACGTGCCGCGTGGCCAGATCTTTGGCCTGCTCGGTCCCAATGGCGCGGGCAAATCGACGCTGATCAACATCCTCTCTGGCATGGTCACCAAGACTGGGGGCAGCGCCGAAATCTGGGGTTTCGATATCGACGCCCATCCGCGCAATGCCAAGAACAGCATCGGCATCGTGCCGCAGGAAATCGTCTTCGATCCCTTTTTCACCCCGCTGGAAACGCTGGAGCTGACGGCGGGGCTTTATGGTGTGCCAAAGACGCGGCGGCGCAGCATGGAGCTGCTGGAAGCGGTGGGGCTGGCGGACAAGGCGAATGCCTATGCCCGCACCCTGTCGGGCGGGATGAAGCGGCGCCTCTTGGTTGCGAAAGCCATGGTACATTCGCCCCCGGTGATCGTCCTCGACGAACCGACCGCCGGGGTCGACATCGAATTGCGGCAACAGCTGTGGTCCTACGTCAAGTCGCTGAACGATCGCGGCGTGACGGTGGTGCTGACCACCCATTATCTCGAAGAGGCGGAGCAGCTGTGCGACCGCATCGCGATCATCAATCATGGGCGGCTGATCGCCAACAAGCCCACCCGCGAGCTTGTCGACATGGCGCGGGAAAAGGTGGTGGTCTTGACGCTTGACGCTGATATGGACGCGCTGCCCGTGCACGACCGGTTCGAAAAGGTCGAGGCGGGCGGCCCCCGCACCCTCACCATCACCTATAACAAGGATCGCACCAACGCGGGCGAGGTGCTGGGCGCGGTGCAGGCGCAGGGCCATGGCATCATCGATGTGTCGACGCGCGAAGCGGACCTTGAGGATGTCTTTCTCAATCTGACGCGGGCGGCATGAGCAATATCGGCCAGCGACCCGGTCCGTTCTGAGCCTGTCAAACGGCCGTCGACCTTGTTCACCATCGCCAAGAAAGAAAAATCTTTCGACAAATAGAAGATAGACGGGGTTCGGAAACAGGTTTGGGTACGGAAAAAACACACGACATCGTCATTGTCGGATCGGGTGCGGCGGGTCTTACCGCTGCGCTGCTGCTGGCCGAGCGCTACAAGGTGCTTGTGCTGGCGAAGGGCGACCTCAATGGCGGGTCGACTGCCTGGGCGCAGGGGGGCATCGCGGCCGTGCTCGATGCCGGGGACACATTTGCCAATCATATTGATGACACGATGGTGGCAGGCGCAGGGCTGAACCGGCGCGAAACCGTGGAATTCGTGGTCGAAAACGCACCGCGCGCGATCGACCGGCTGGTCGATCTTGGCGTCCCCTTCAACCGCGACGCCGATGCGCTGCATCTGACGCGCGAGGGCGGACATTCGCACCGGCGCATCGTGCATGTTGACGATGCGACCGGTTGGGCGGTCCAGGCCGCGCTTCTGAAGGCGGCGGCGGCGAACCGCAACATCACCCTGCTGCCGCACCGCGCCGCCATCGACCTGATTACCGGGCGGCATGAGCAACGCTATTCGGGTTCGGGCCGCGTCTGGGGCGTCTATGCGCTGGATGAACAAACGGGGCAGGTCCATGCCCATGTCGGCCGCGCGACCATATTGGCAACCGGCGGGGCAGGGCGCTGTTACCTCTTTTCCACCGCACCGCGCGGGGCGACGGGGGACGGCATCGCCATGGCATGGCGCGCGGGGTGCCGGGTCCGCAACATGGAAATGATGCAGTTCCACCCCACCTGTCTCTATAATCTCGACGTCAAAAACTTCCTGATTACCGAGGCGGTGCGCGGCGAAGGTGGCATATTGCGGCATCCGGTCACGGGCCACCGGTACATGCCCGACTATGACGCGCGCGCCGAACTGGCCCCGCGCGACGTGGTGGCGCGGGCCAATGATGACCAGATCAAGCGCTATGGCCTCGACTATGTCCACCTCGACATCAGTCATCTTGAACCTGATTTCGTGCGTGGTCATTTTCCCAACATTCATGACAAGCTGACCGGCCTTGGCATCGACATGACGCGACAGCCGATCCCGGTCGTGCCGGCCCAGCATTATACGTGCGGCGGGGTGCTGATCGACCTGGCCGGGCGCACCGATCTGCCCGGCCTCTATGCGGCGGGGGAGGTCAGCGAAAGCGGTCTCCACGGCGCGAACCGGCTGGCATCGAACAGCCTGCTCGAATGTTTTGTCTTTGGCGAGGCGGCGGCGCGCGACATCATGGCGCGCTGGGACGAACTTGGCCCGCCGCCACCGATCCGCGCCTGGGACGAAAGCCGGGTGACCGACAGCGACGAAGAAGTGGTGATCAAACAGAATTGGACCGAAATCCGCCGCTTCATGTGGAATTATGTCGGCATCGTGCGCACCACCAAACGGCTGGAACGCGCCCAGAACCGCATCCGCATGATGAGCGAGGAGGTCGCAGACTATTATGGCCATTTCCGCGTGACGACGGACCTTATCGAGCTGAGAAACCTGCTCCAGAGCGCCGACCTGATCGTCCGCAGCGCGCTCGCCCGCAAGGAAAGCCGGGGCTTGCACTATAACACCGATTACCCGAGTTTGTTGCCGGTGGCAGACGACACGGTGCTAGTGCCCTGATATCTTATACCGAATCGGCGTTCATACGGCGACTCAGGGCGGATTGGTAATTACGAAGTATCCGGAGGTTTCTGGAAGCGCATCTTGCCCATCATTGACGGATTGATGACATGATGACCGGTCGAGTTTGTCCATGACGGCCCTGCAATGCCAAGCCTGCCCGGTTCGCAATCAGGCGGCTTGCGCGGCACTGAGTGATGCCGAGCGGGCCGCATTGGCGGCAATGGGTCGGCATCGCCGACTTGCCGCCGGGGAAATGCTGTTTGCGCCGGGGGATGACCACGCTTGCGCCACGCTGACGTCAGGGGTGCTCAAGCAGGTCCGCACCGACGCGGACGGAGTGGAGCGGATCGTCGCGCTGATCCATCCAGCGGGCTTTGTCGGCGAATTATTCGGACCAAACGAAGGGTGCGAAGTGCGGGCGGTGACGGCGGCCGAACTGTGCCTGTTTCCGCGCGCTACTTACAGCCGCATAGTCGCCGAAAATCCGCGTCTGGCCATGGGGGTGGCGCGCCGAGCGCTTAAAGCCAGCGCTGAATCGCGGGCGCTTCTTGACCTTATCGGGCGGCGGCGGAGCGAAGCGAGGGTTGCGGGTTTGCTGCTCGCGCTCGCCGATGCTGCCGGTGCCGAGCCATGCCAACCGGCCATAGCGTTCGACCTGCCGCTTAGCCGCGGTGATATGGCGGCGCTGCTGGGCATAACGATCGAGACCATCAGCCGCCAGTTAGGCGCTCTTGAGGAACGCGGGCTGATCGCGCGCGAGGGCCGCCGGACCCTGCGCATTAAGGATCCGGCGGGCCTGTCGGCGATCCTGGGCGACGCAGCTTAGGGTCAGGACTCTAGATCACCGCGACAATGGCGGCCATTGCAATACCCCAGGCGAAGATCATTGTCGGCATGATCAGGACTTGCAGCGCGGCGTCCTTGCTCGCGAGCTGCCCGGTGTGGGTCATCACGCCTTCACGCAGGAAACGGGCCCAGCTCAATGGGCGGTCGGCATGGGTGGGCTTCATGCGGACCCACAATGCCGGAACGCCAAAGGCCATGATGATGTAAACATAGAATATGCCCATCGGCACGATCAGTCCCGGGTCGCCGAACGCCGCCGCCATCACGGCAAGGAAAGCGAAGTAAAGTCCGACCGTTGCGGCAAAGAGCCCAGTCGGCAGGTCGAAACTGCGCAGCGGCGACGTCGGCGCATGAATGGCCTCCCCTGGACGATTGTGCCCGATGGCGGGGGCGGTGGTTTCGAATACGCTGGCGGGAATCGGTTTGCTCATGATGGCCTCCTATTTGTCCTGCTGCTTTTGTGCGCATCGTGGGTGCGCCGCTTTGACCGATGTCAAATTGCGCGTTGGACCCGATGATTTTTGCTGCCTCTTCCCCTTTCACCCATTCGCGCCTAAGGCGCGCCATGCCTTTTTCGTCACTCCCCGCGCTTCTTGGCGAAGCCGTATCCGCGCGCGGTTATACCGCCCCTTCCCCCGTTCAGGCCGCCGTGCTGGCGCCGGAGGCCAAGGGGCGCGATCTGATCGTGTCGGCACAGACGGGGTCGGGCAAAACCGTCGCCTTTGGCATTGCGATGGCAGACGAGCTTATTCCCGATGGCGAGCCGGCGGCCTATGCGGTTGCTCCGCTTGCGCTGGTTATCGCGCCGACGCGCGAACTGGCGTTGCAGGTCAGCCGCGAGCTGGAGTGGCTCTATGCCCGGGCACGCGCGCGGATCGTGACCTGCGTCGGCGGGATGGACGCCGCGCGCGAGCGGCGCAATTTATCAGGCGGCGCGCATGTCGTCGTCGGCACCCCGGGGCGACTGCGCGATCATCTGGAGCGCGGCGCGCTCGACCTTTCGGCCCTGCGCGTGGCGGTACTGGACGAGGCGGACGAGATGCTCGACATGGGGTTTCGCGAAGACCTTGAGGAGATTCTTGACGCGACCCCGGCACAGCGGCGCACCCTGCTGTTCTCCGCAACCATGCCCAAGCCGATCGTGGCACTGGCCAAGCGCTACCAGCGCGACGCGCTGCGCATTTCGACGGTGGGGGAGGATCGCGGGCACGGCGACATCGCCTATCAGGCGGTAACCGTCGCCCCGGCCGATATCGAAAATGCCGTCGTCAACCTGCTCCGTTTTTACGAGGCGGAGACGGCGATGCTTTTCTGTGCGACGCGCGACAATGTCCGCCGCCTTCACGCCAGCCTGATCGAGCGGGGATTTCAGGCCGTCGCCCTGTCCGGTGAGCACAGCCAGAACGAACGCAACCATGCGCTTCAGGCGCTGCGCGATCGCCGTGCGCGGGTGTGCGTTGCCACCGATGTGGCCGCGCGCGGGATCGACCTGCCCGCCCTCAGCCTGGTCATCCACGTCGAATTGCCGCGCGATGCCGAGGCGCTTCAGCACCGCTCAGGCCGGACGGGGCGCGCGGGCAAGAAGGGAACGGCCATCCTGCTGGTCCCCTATCCCCGCCGCCGCCGGGTCGAGATGATGCTGCGCGGCGCGCGGATCGAAGCCGAATGGCGGCGCGCTCCCACGGCGGAAGAGGTGCGGGCGCAGGACCGCGAACGGTTGATCACGGCAATCGCGGCACCGGTGGAGGGCGATGAAGAGGACCGTGCGCTCGCCGCCGAGGTGCAGGGGCGGCTGAGTGCCGAGGATATCGCGCTGGCGCTGGTTCAGGCGCACCGGGCGAAAATGCCCGCCGTCGAGGAACTGATCGATGCCAGCGCCGCGCCGGAGCGCCGTCCGGCCAAGCGCGAGGGTTTCGAGGATACCGTCTGGTTCCGGCTCAACATCGGGCGCCGGCAAAATGCCGACGTGCGCTGGATTCTGCCGCTGCTGTGCCGCCGGGGCCATGTGACCAAGAACGAGGTCGGGGCGATCAAGATCGGGCAGCAGGAAACGATGTTCGATGTGCCGCGTGCGGTCGCCACGCGCTTTGCGGCCGCCGTGGCGCGTACGACAAAGGAAGATCCCGACGACGGCATCCTGATCGAGGCGATGGCAGCCAGCCCGCGCGACGCGGCGCGGACCAATGCGCGCGCGGGCGTGCGGGGCGGACCCCGCCATGGCGAACGGCGCGATGGCCATCACGCTGGCGGCGGCAAGCCGCGGGGGCGACAGGGCCACCGCCGCCCGTGACCCCGCCGCTGATCGAGACCCCTCGCTTGCGGCTGCGCGGCCAGCAGCTAGCCGACAAGGACGCGCATGTCGCGATGTGGGCCGATCCCCGCGTCACCCGCTTTATCGGCGGAGAGCCGCGGGACGAAGCGCTGAGCTGGAGCAAGTTTCTGGGCGCGGCCGGGCTGTGGCCCGTTATGGGCTATGGCTATTGGGTGTTTGCCGACAAGGCGACGGATCGGCTGATCGGCATGGGCGGCCTTGCTTATTTTGCGCGCGGCGTGCCGTTGCTCGAAGGCGTGCCAGAGGCGGGCTGGGCCTTTGATGCCGACCATTGGGGCATGGGCCTCGCAACCGAGGCGATGGGCGCGGTGCTGGCGTGGGCCGACCGCAACCTCGACGCGCCCGAAGTGCGCTGCATCATCAATCCGGGGCATGGCGCGTCAGAAAGCGTCGCGGCGAAGCTGGGCTTCACCCGGATTGGCCATCATGTGATGGAGCCTGATCCGGTGAATGTTTACGCGCGGGCGCGTAAGGCATAGCGCCTGATGACAAATGAGCCAGTTAAACGTCATCGCGCTTTATGGCGGAAAATCCTAGACCGGTTCCACCACCAGCATGCCGCCATCGGCACTGACGACCCGGACCCGCGCGCCCGCAGCGGCATCCGGTCCGCGCACCGGCCATTCGCCGTCGCCGATCTTGGCCCGGCCGCGCCCGTCCTGGATTGCGGTCACCAGCGTCACCACTTCCCCGACATAGCGCGCGCCGCGCTGGTTCAGCAGCGGGTCGGCGCTTTCGATCGGATTGTCCTTGAGGTAACGGCGCGCCCAAAACACCGCGCCGATCGCCAGCACGGCGAACAGCGCGACCTGCCCCGCAAAGCCGATGGGCAGCACCCACGCGATCAGTCCGGTGATGATCGCCGCGCCCGCCAGCCAGATCAGGAAAAATCCGGGCAGCAGCATTTCAAGCACGCCCAGTCCCAGCCCCACCGACAGCCAGAACCAGTGCGGGTCGGTGCCGTTCAGCCAGCCGTCCATCAGCGTGGCTCCCCGGCTTTGCCAAGCGCGTCCTTCGCCAGCTCGCCGATGCCGCCCAGCGTGCCGATCAGCTGCGTCGCCTCAACCGGGAACAGGATCGTCTTGCTGTTGGGCGACGTCGCGAACTGGCCGATGGCCTCGACATATTTCTGCGCGATGAAGTAATTGATCGCCTTCGCATCCCCGCCCGCGATGGCGCTGCTGACCAGCTGGGTCGCGGTGGCCTCCGCCTGCGCTGAGCGTTCGCGGGCCTCGGCATCCAGAAAGGCCGACTGGCGGCGCCCTTCGGCTTCCAGAATCTGCGCCTGTTTCAGACCCTCGGCGCGGTTGATCTCGTTCTGGCGCGCGGCTTCGGATTCCAGGATCGTCGCGCGCTTTTCGCGCTCAGCCTTCATCTGGCGCGCCATGGCGTTGGAAATGTCGGCGGGCGGGCGAATGTCCTTCACCTCGACACGGGTGATCTTGACCCCCCACGGCGTCGTCGCGTCATCGACAACGTGCAGCAGCCGGGCGTTGATCTCGTCGCGCTTGGACAGGGTTTCGTCGAGGTCCATCGACCCCATCACGGTGCGCAGGTTGGTCGTCGTCAGGTTCATGATCGACAGGTACAGGTCGCTGACCTCATAGGCCGCCTTCGCCGCGTCGAGCACCTGAAAGAACACCACGCCGTCCACCGCGACCATGGCATTGTCCTTGGTGATGATTTCCTGCCCCGGAATGTCGAGCACCTGTTCCATCACATTTACCTTGCGCCCGACCCGGTCGACGAAGGGGATGATGAAGTTGAACCCCGGCATCGCTGAATGGGTAAAGCGCCCGAAGCGTTCGATGGTATAGACAAAGCCCTGCCGCACCACCGTCACCCCCATCATCAGAAAGATGATGGCGAGGCCCAGCAGCACCAGTACGAAATATTCCATGGACTTCCCTCCCGTTGCGAAGCTGCATTATTGCCAAGCCCGCGCGCCCGCGCCAAGCATAATCGGATGACCGACGCTTTTGCCTTGCCGCCGCGCTCGCTGCTCTATGTGCCCGCGTCCAACGCCCGCGCGCTTGAAAAGGCGCGCGGGCTGGCCGCCGACATGCTGATCATCGACCTTGAAGATTCGGTGAAGGCCGATGCCAAGGTCACGGCGCGCGATGCCATGCGCGCGGCGCTGGCGGCGGGCTATCCGGGCAAGCGCGTCGCGGTGCGGGTCAACGCTCATGGTCATGCGGAACAGGCAAGCGATCTTGCTGCCCTGCGCGATGTCGCCTGTGATGCGATTGTTGTGCCCAAGGTGGATGCGATAGAGGAACTGGCCGCACCCGCCGCGCTCGGCAAGCCGCTTTTCGCGATGATCGAAAGTCCGGCGGCGGTGTACGCCGCGCGCGCCATCGCGGCGCACGGGGCAGTGGCAGGGTTGATTGCCGGGCTCAACGACCTCGCCATCGCGCTGAAACTTCCTGACGTCACTGACCGGGCTGCGATGAGCCTCGCCATCCAGACGATCATCCTTGCCGCGCGGGCAGAGGGCAAGCTGGCGTTTGACGGCGTATTCAACGCCATTGACGACGCGCCCGGCTTTGCCGTCGAGGCGGCGGAAGGACGGCGCCTCGGCTTCGACGGCAAGACGCTGATCCACCCGGCGCAGGTCGACCCCTGCAACGCCGCTTTTGCCCCGACGCTGGCCGAGATTGCGGAGGCCGAAGCGATCATCGCCGCCGCAACCGGCGGAGCGCAGCGCTTTCATGGCCGCATGATCGAGGATATGCACGTCGCGCAGGCCCGCGCGCTGCTGGCGCGCATAGACAAGTAACGCGCGCCGTGGCCGCTTGCGCCGCCTCGCGCCGCATGGCAACGTCCCCGGCGATGATCCACCGCCCCTTGTTTGCCGCGCTGGCGGCTTTCGCCTTGACGCTTCCCACTGCCGCCGCCGAAAAGCCGGTGACCGAGGCGGAGCTTGCCGACCATATTGACGTCCTGGCCAGCGACGCCTTTGTGGGTCGCGCGCCTGGAGGTGAGGGCGAATATCGCACCATCGCTTATCTCACGGGCGAATGGGCGCGCGCGGGGCTGGAACCGGTGCCGGGCAGCGCAACGCCCTGGCTTCAGCCCGTCCCGCTGGTCGAACGACGCGCCCTTACGGGCACCGCGACATTCAAGGCCGGCGGACGCAGCATCGCGCTCGAACCCGACAGCCTCTTGCTCTCCAGCCGCGATGCTGCCGTGAAATTTGACGCGCTGCCCGTGACCTTCGTTGGCCATGGTGTCGATGCGACCGGCAAGGTGACCGCCGATGTGCGCGGCAAGGTGGCGCTGATGCTGCTCGATCAGCCGCCCTATGGCAGCAATCTGCCGCGCAGCCGCGAACGTCGCCGCCTGCTGGGCGATGCAGGTGCGACGGCGGTGCTCACGGTTGAGGGGGGCGGGCTGTCCTGGGCTGCGGTCAAGGCCGCATTTGCCGACCCGACCACGACAATGCTCGCCAACACCGCCGGAAGCGGCCCGGCCATGAGCGGCTTTTTGTCGCAAGGCGCCTTCGACCTTTTGGTCACGCGCGCCGATCGCAAGGCGGCTGATCTGGTGACGGCGGCGGCGCAGCCCGATTTCATGGGCATCGACCTGAACCTCACCGCCGACATCGCCGGAACAAGCGCGATCCGCCAGTTCGAAAGCCACAATATCCTCGCCAAGCTGCCCGGCGGCAAGCCCGATGGGCGGGCGATCGTCATCATGGGTCATTGGGATCATCTGGGCCTGTGCGCGCCCGAAGGGGCCGCCGACAGGATCTGCAACGGCGCGGTCGACAACGCCAGCGGGATCGCGGTGATGATCGAGGTGGCAAAACGGCTGGCGCAGGGGCCGCGCCCCGACCGCGATATTTATTTCCTCGCGACAACGGCGGAGGAGAACGGGCTGCTGGGCGCCTATCATTTTGCGGACAATCCGGTTGTCCCGCTGGATGCGATCACCGTGGCGCTCAACATCGATACCATCGCGATCGCGCCGCGCGGGACGCCGGTGGCAACGATCGGGCGCGGTTCGGCCCCGCACGACGCGCTGGTCGCGGATGTCGCCGCAAAGCTGGGGCGCAAGCTCGATACCGATGGAGAGGCGGACGCCTTCGTCCAGCGGCAGGATGGCTGGGCATTCGGTGCGAAGGGTGTCACATCGCTGATGGTCGGGGGCAGTTTTTCCGACATGGCGCTGCTCCAGGGGTTTCTGGCCGGTGACTATCACGGCCCCGGTGACCAGCCGGGCAAGCCCTATCCGCTCGGCGGCGCGGCGGAGGATGCGGACTTGCACGTCGCGCTGGCCCGTGCGTTCGGCAGCGTGAAGCGCTGGCCGGGAACACCATGATCCCGGCCAAGGCTTGACCGCGCGGCCAAGCCTGCGCAACATTCCGCCATGCCAAGGCTCAAGCAAATCCCGCGCGCGGACGTCAGCGACCCTTATATCCTCGCGCTCTATTCCGCTTTGTTCGGCGAACGGGATCCGGTCGCGGAACCCGGCACCGCAACCGGTACGCCCGGCGACTGGTGGACCGTGTTCGCGCAGGTGCCCGATGCGTTCCGCCACACGACCGAAGGGTTCGGCTTCTATCGTTCGGCCAAACGCCGCCTTGACCCCGTGCACCGCGAACTGGCGCAGACGCGCGCAGGCTGGCTCGTCGGTTCGCGCTTCGTCTATTCCCAGCATATGAAGGCGGCGCGCTTTGCCGGGCTGACCGACGAACAGGCCGAAGCCATCCGCAGCTGGCAGACCGCAACCTGTTTCGACCCGGCCCAGCGCGCGGTGCTCGCCTGGACCGACGCGCTGGTGCTGCAACAGGGGCGCGCCGACGATGCGCTGTTCGCGGCGCTGGCCGAGCATCTGGACGAGGTCCAGATCATCGAGCTGACCTATGTGACCTGCACCTATATGATGCACGGCGTGATGAGCCGCGCGCTCCGCCTTGAATATGACGATGTACCCGATCCGGTGACAGAGGTTCCGGCTCCTGCCGGGGCGACCGCCGACGTCATGGGCATGGTCGACCGTCGCCAGGCAAAGGATTGATCCGATGAGCTACCACCACCTTGCCCTTGCCGCGAAGGACATGGCCGCCATCCACCATTTCTACGAAACCATCATGGGGTTCGAGCTGGTCAAGGTCGAAATCGCGCCGATCATGGGCGGCGGCTGGGGCAAGCATTTCTTTTACCGGATGAACGGCGACGACAACAGCTTCATCGCTTTCTGGGAACTCCATGACACGCCGGTGGCAGAGGGGCATGAATATGACCTCAATGCCGCTGCCAAGGTTCCGATGGGTACCAATCACTACAGCTTTGCCGTCGCGAGCCGCGAAGAGCTGGACCAGTGGCGGGTGCGGTGGACAGCGCACGGGCTCGACGTGCTGGAGATCGACCATAATTGGTGCCGCTCCATCTATACCCGCGATCCCAACAACAATATGGTCGAATTCTGTCTGACAACCGGCCGTTTCACGCCCGAAGACCGCGCCCGCGCGCTGGATGCGCTCGCCGAAAAGACCATGAACCCCAGCCCGCCGCCAGCCGCGATGCGCCACTGGCCTGCAACGCGGCACGAACCGGCATAACCGGCCTTGCTCCGCCGCCTGGCCTGTGGCAATGGCACCGCCTCCGGCATCGGGGGCGCTTAGCTCAGTTGGTAGAGCATCTCGTTTACACCGAGAGGGTCGGCGGTTCGAGCCCGTCAGCGCCCACCATCCCCGGCGCAACCATCGACAGAGCGCTGTGAGCGTCGCTCAGGGCTTGGCCAGCAACAAATAACCGAGCACCGCGCGAATCGCTTCACCCTCCGCGCGCACCAGATCGGGCGGGCTGGCGTTGGCCCAGCGGTCGATCACCGCGCGAACCAGTGCGGGGAGCGTAACCGCAGCGCTGGCAAGATCGGCACCACCGAGTTCGCTGCGATGCGCCGCCAGCAAATCGGCCAGCGCGGACCCGGCATCGGCCAGCCGCGCATCGACGATGGCGCCCACGGGCAAGCGAATCTCTTCATGGTCGATCGCTGTCGCCAGCAGCGGGTCGTCGACATGGTGCGCCATCGCGGCACGAACCAGCCGTGTCACGGTGCCGCGAAGCGTCGGTGCAGGACCGCTGGCAAACGCGGCAGCCAGCGCATCGCCCTGCCGCGCCTGCTGCCGCTCAATCAGCGCGACCATCAGTGCGTCACGATTGGGGAAATACTGGTACAGGCTGCCGATGCTGACCCCGGCGCGCTCCGCGACCGCATTGGTTGTCAGCAAGCCCAGGCCGCGCTCCGCCAAAAGCTGAGCCGCCGCCTCGACGATGGCATCCCATGTGGCCTGGGCCCGCGCCTGACGTGGGCGTTTGCGCGGAACCGGGAGGGTTGGAGGGCAGGGCACCGGGCGATCCAAAATGCGAGTATGAATATGAGCATATACTCATATTATCCTGACACCGCAACCCGCTTCGGAGCCGCCCGATGACCACCCCCTCGACCCCCGCCAATGGTTATGCCGCTTTCTATGCCGCCGCTTACCGCGACGATCATCGGCATCCCGTCAATGTGGCGCTGCACATGGTTGGCACCGTTGCCGGATTGGCCCTGCTTGGCGGGGCTGCGGCGATGGTCATCAACCCTTGGCTCGCGCTGGCATTCCCGATTGTCCACGCCGCGCCTGGCCTGATCGGACATCGCCTGTTCGACCGCAACGAGGGGGTCGGCGACCTGCGTGTAACGCGCAGCGACTATCCGCTGTGGTGGTTCATCCGCGCCAACCACCGCATGACATGGGATGTCCTGACCGGGCAGTGGCACAGATAGCCAAAGTCACCGCCATCGCTGACAAATGAAGCGGCGCCCTTGCTCGTCGGCCGCGCCTAACCATTGCCCGACGTTTCGGTGTGGGAAAACAGCGTCAGCTATCTCCGCCGCGATAGGCGGGCAGCGCCAGCGACCAGCGGATGGCCGCGCCGCGCAGCGCAAAGCCCGCCGCCGCACCCGCGACTGCCGCCACCGGCAGCGCAAGCCCTGCCCATAGCAGCAGCAGGACCAGGCCCGACGCCAGCGCCGCCGCCGTCACATAGATTTCGGGGCGGATGATGATCGATGGCACACCCGCGAGCAGATCGCGGATGATGCCTCCAACGCAGCCGGTGATGACGCCCATCAACAGCGCGGGCACCGGCGGCACGCCCCATGCCAGCGCCTTGGCCGTGCCGAACACGCTGTACGCCGCCAGCCCCACCGCATCGGCCCATTCCAGCAGCCGCCCGTCCCACCACCGCTGCGGCGTCAGCCAGACCATGACCGCGATCGCGATACACACCGCCGCCACCGCGCCATCTTGTACCCAGAAAACCGGCGCGCCGATCAAAAGGTCGCGCACGCTGCCCCCGCCGACGCCAGTGACGAGCGCGAAAAAGCTGGCCGTCACCAGCGTCTGCCGCTGCCGCACCGCCATCAATGCACCCGACAGGGCGAACACACCGATCCCTGCAAGGTCGATCAGGCGGATCAGCAGGCTATTGTCGAAATCAGGCATGGCGACTTACTTCTACACCGTCTGCCCTGAGCTTGTCGAAGGGCCGTTCTTTCTTTGCAGAGGGGCCAGACGAAGAAGACGGTGCTTCGACAAGCTCAGCACAGACGGGGCTTGAGAGTTCTTGTGCCAGTTAAATATGAATCGGTTTGCCCGTCACCGCCATCGCCGCTTCTTTCAGCGCCTCGGCATGGGTGGGGTGGGCGTGACAGGTGAGGGCAATGTCCTCGCTCGTCGCGCCAAATTCCATCGCCTGCGCGGCCTGCGCGATCATCGTGCCGGCGACGCTGGCGATGATCCACACGCCCAGCACCCGGTCGCTGTCCGCGTCGGCGATAACCTTGACCAGCCCATCGGTCTGGCGGTTGGTCTTGGCCCGGCTGTTCGCCATCATCGGGAATTTGCCGACCTTGACCGGCCCGCGCGCCTTGGCCTGATCTTCGGTCAGGCCAACGCCTGCGATTTCGGGGAAGGTGTAAACGACGCTGGGGATCACCGCGTGATTCACAATGCCGGTATGGCCCGCGATATTATCGGCCGCCGCAACACCCTCATCCTCGGCCTTGTGCGCCAGCATGGGGCCGGGGATGACATCGCCGATCGCCCAGATGCCGGGAACGGCGGTCTGGAAATCATGGCCGGTGTCGATCTGGCCGCGCGCGTTGACCGACAGGCCCGCCTTCTCCAGCGCCAGCCCATCGGTGTTCGGACGTCGCCCGATGGCGACCAGCACGACATCGGCCTCCAGCATTTCCGCCGCGCCGCCCTGTGCCGGTTCCATCGTCAACGTCGCGGTCTTGCTGCTCACGGTACAGCCGGTGACCTTGGTGCCGGTCTTGATGACCAGCCCCTGTTTCTTGAAAATCTTGTTCGCTTCCTTGCGGATATCCTCGTCCATCCCGGGCAGGATCTGGTCGAGATATTCAACCACCGTCACCTCGGCGCCCAACCGCCGCCACACGCTGCCCAGTTCCAGGCCGATCACGCCGCCGCCGATGACGATCATCTTGCCCGGCACCTTGTCCAGCGTCAGCGCGCCCGTCGAATCGACGACAATGCCCGCGTCATTGTCCACCGCAACGCCGGGCAGGGGCGTGACGCTCGACCCGGTGGCGATTAGAATATTCCTGGCGGTATAGCTGGTCCCGGCGACATCGATGCTGTTGGCGCCGGTAAAGGCGGCATGGCCCTTGATCCAGTCGACCTTGTTCTTCTTGAACAGAAAGGCGATGCCGCCGGTCAGCTCATCGACCGCCTTGTCCTTTTCCGCGATCATTGCGGGGACGTCGACCGTGGCCGTGCCAAAGTGCATCCCGAACTTGGCCAGATGACCGCCGGTCACCTCTTCATACAGCTCAGAAGCATGGAGCAGCGCTTTTGACGGGATGCACCCGACATTGAGGCAGGTGCCGCCCAGCGTCGCGCGGCTTTCCACACAGGCAACCTTCAGCCCATGCTGCGCCGCCCGGATGGCCGCAACATAGCCGCCGGGGCCAGCGCCGATGACGATAAGGTCGTAAGGGGTGTCGGTCATTTATAACCACTTTCGCTTAAATATTGCCGCGCTCCGGCGGGGGCCGGAGCTTTGGCTAGCAAGAGCGTTGCTATCGGCCAACGCTCCGGCCGGCACGGGAGTGTAACGGTCTTTGCCTAAAGGTTGAGGTCATCAAATAAATCGCGCCAATCCGGATTGCGCTCTTCAATCAGTCTGATCTTCCATGCGCGCTTCCATTTCTTCATCCGATACTCGCAGGCACGTGCCTCCTGCAAATCCTCAAAATACTCACACCAAACGAGCGTGAAACAAGATTTGCTCTTCGAATGCCCTTCGATAACGCCATTTCGGTGTTGCCAAACACGTTGTGCCAGATTGCTTGTCGAACCCAGATAGGTCTGGCCCCGGCGATGATTGGCCATCAGATAAGCAAAACCGACCTTCATTTTTTCCTTCCAACGCTCCGGCCTGCGCCGGAGCACTGCGGTTTTCAGACGCCGATTATAAATCAATCAGCAACCGCGTCGGGTCCTCGATCGCTTCCTTGATCGTTTTCAGGAATGTCACCGCCTCGCGTCCGTCGATCAGGCGGTGGTCGTAGCTGAGCGCGAGATACATCATCGGGCGGGCGACGATCTGGCCGTCCTTGACCACCGGCCGCTCCTCGATGCGGTGCATGCCGAGCACGGCCGACTGCGGCGGGTTGATGATCGGCGTGGAGAGGAGCGAGCCGAACACGCCGCCGTTGGAGATGGTGAAGGTGCCGCCGGCCATGTCGGCCTGGGTCAGCGTGCCTTCCTTGGCCTTCTTGCCGAAGCCGGCGATCGCCTGCTCGATCTCGGCGAAGCTCATCCGGTCGGCGGAGCGGATCACCGGCACCACCAGTCCCTTGGG
>ERZ1066121.897-NODE-897-length-24681-cov-9.055429_pt1 | contig 24681 bp, 18 predicted proteins | sample MGYA00382768_ERZ1066121 | MGnify/ENA primary metagenome ERZ1066121 (study PRJEB33369, sample SAMEA5778351) | biofilm metagenome | biome: Industrial cooling water; feature: Water cooling tower basin; material: Biofilm | place: United Arab Emirates | collected...
ATTCAGGAGATGGCCATCCCTGACAGCTGGATCGGTCAGTCGCTGCGCGACATCGATGTGCGACGCAAGCTCGGCATTTCGGTGGTGGGCGTGAAGTGCATGCTCAGCGGGAACGTCGCCGGCGTGCCCGACCCCGACGCGCCGCTCAAGGATTCCGATACCCTGTGGGTGTCGGGGTCGCTGTCGAATCTGGAGAAGGCCGCGAACGAGAAGTGAAGGCCGGGAGCGCCTTTGGTCACCAACGTTTGACGGGAACCCACGAGCAGAGAGCGGGATCGGGAACGAAGCGTCGAACGATGGTGCGAACGCGCTCAGTGTCTGCAGTCACCTGCTCTAGTGCGAGCAAGGTATCGCCGTGGAAGGCCAGCCACGGCTGTGCTTCGCCGGTGAGCGACAATGGCTCATCGACGCACGCGCGGGTGAGATCTGGCGACAACAGACTGACGAAGACATCCATCAGGAACGTCCGATCCTTGAACTCCATGTCGGCGTGTACGATCGCGATATAGCCGGTCGCTAGTCGTTCGGAAGCGAGCAGGTAGGAGGCAATCCGCCACGCGCCCTCCATGGTCCCTTCGGAGCGCATCCGTTCCTCGACATTGTCGGGAACTCCGCGTCGACGAATCACTGGCAGGGCCAGTGAATCGATTACCGTGCCGTTCGGATCGGTAAGCAGTAGCGCTTCTTGCCCCGCGAACGCCACGAGCAACGAGTCTCGGATCGGCACGACGATCGTGCGATCGAGAAGCATCGTGCGCCAATCTTGTGGTCCATACACTGACGGAAGCGGAAGGCGATACGAAATCGTGTCGTCAACGACGCTCCACAGGCCGATCGATGTTCCCAGCCGTGCGTTCCAGAGACCAAGCCACAAGCTGTCTCGGCCAGCGCTTATCGACCGATAGCTTCCCTCGAACGGACGGCGTCGGATGAATCGGCCGGCGTCGCGTGTGAAGAGGGAAATCTGGTTGGCGCGCAGATCAAGGACTGCGATCGTCGAGTCATTGGGGAATGCCAGCCCCGTCGGTGCGACGAACTCGCCAGGCCCCTCGCCGCTCCGGCCGATCCGACCGCGAAAGCTACCGTCGGCGGTGAATCGTACCACACTCGGTCGGAAGCCATCGATCACATAGAGATCGCCGTTCTCTGACGCCGCGAGTCCGACGGGGCGACCAACGTACTCGGTGTCAGACTCCTTGAGCACCGTTGTGTCACCGGGTACCCAGACTGCCGTGGAGCGAGCCTCCTGCTCCGAACCACCGCAGGCGATGAGCAGAAATGATGCCGCAACGGAAAGTGTGCGAGACAACATGTGAGGCTTCAGTCCTCGTGGAGGAACCACATAGACACCCTAGGCAACGTTTACGCCTCGCACCCGTTCGTCTTCAACCCCGCCGCAGCACCAGACTCGCGTTGATCCCACCAAAGCCGAACGAGTTGGTGAGCACCACGTCGGGCGACAGCGTGCGACCGGTGTTGGGCACGTAGTCGAGATCGCACGCGGGATCGGGCCGATCGAGGTTGAGCGTGGGCGGGATCCAGCCGCGGTCCATCGCCAGCGCACAAATGGCGGCCTCGATCGCGCCGGACGCGCCGAGGGCGTGGCCGTAGTAGCCCTTGGTGCTCGAGACCGGCAAGCCGTCGGCGTGGCTGCCGAACACGCGACGGATCGCGAGCGTCTCGGTGGGATCGTTGAGCGGCGTGGAGCTGCCGTGGGCGTTGATGTACTGCACGTCGCTCGGCGACACGTCGGCATCACGCAGCGCGAGCTGCATGCAGCGTGCTGCCTGCGCGCCATCGGGAAGCGGGGCCGTCATGTGGTGGGCGTCGTTCGTGGTGCCGTAGCCCGCAAGTTCCGCGTAGATGTGCGCCCCGCGTGCGACCGCGTGCTCCCACGACTCGAGCACCAGCACCGAGGCGCCTTCGCCCATCACGAAGCCATCACGGTCGGCGTCGAACGGACGTGACGCGCGCGACGGTTCCTCGTTGCGCGTGCTCATGGCGCGAATGAGCGCAAACGCACCGAAGCAGAGCGTGGCCAGCGGCGCTTCGGCGCCGCCCGCGAGCATCACGTCGGCCTCACCGCTGCGTACCCGACGGAACGCTTCACCAATCGCGATCGTCCCCGACGCGCAGCTCATGGCATTCGTGGCATTGGGCCCCGTGATGCCGAATTCGATGGCAATGTTGCAGCTCGACGAGCCGCCGAACACGGCGAGGGCGAGCGTCGCGTCCACCGCGCGCAGACCGCCGTGCTGGAAGCGTGCCGCCTGTTCTTCCGCGTAGGCGACACCGCCGAGCGCGGTGCCCATCATGCTGCCGACACGATCACGGTCGGCCACGGCGAGGTCGAGCCCCGAATCCTGCAGGGCAAGCAGCGAGCTCACCACGCTGAGCGCGCCGAATCGATCGAGCCGCTTGACGCGCTTCTCGTCGAGCCAGCGCGTGGCGTCGAAATCGGCGACCTCGGCGTTGCAGCGACTGCGAAAGATGCTCGCATCGAAACGCGTGATCGGCGTGACGGCACTGCGTTCGGCACGGAGACCGGCCCAGAGGGCGTCTGCGCCCGTGCCGATAGGGGTGACACACCCGATGCCCGTGATGGCGACACGACGCACGCCGCTCATGCGTGGCCACCATTGGCGGACGGGATGACGCGTGTCGCGTCGGCCGCGGCCGGTCCGCGTGGCACCGGCCGGGGTGATTCCCCTCGCTCGGCGGCCTTGGCAAGTCCGGCGAGCGTACGCGACGCGATGCCGTGGACGAACACAGGGCCGATCACGGCCGTCGCGGCGAACGGGCCGATGAGTGGCCAGCGCGGACCATCCCACGTATGCACGATGCGTACGCGGGTCCCACCGTCGACCGGTGTGAACTCCCACGCGACATCCATGCGCGTGGTGACGCCACCCACGTGGCGAAAGCGCACGAGCGGCGTGGTGTGATCGACCTGCATTTCCGAAAGCCACCACGTGGGCCAGTCGAGCACACCGAAGGGGCGATTGGCCGACATTTCCACGAGGCCCCCGCCGTCGGGCGCCCGTTCGCGAAAGCGCACCCAGCGATAGTGCGCGAGATACACGGGCCAATGCTCGACCCGCCACGCGAGTTCGAAGATGCGCGCCACGGGGGTGCGGACGATCGCTTCATCGATGGTGACGAGGCGCCGCGCCATGGGGAGCGGGCCGAGGTCGTACGGCGGGCGGTCAGGAATGGAGGACATGAGCGGAAGCTACGCCGGGGACCACTGCGCCGTGATGCGCCAGCCGAGTCGGTGTCGGACCGCTGGCCGCACCCCGGTGGCACCGTGTACGGCCTGCGTGAGTTCGCGCGCGGTGTAACCGCGGAAGATCGACAGCACCCCGTCATGGCGGCTGACGGGGTGAAAGCGCAGGGGAAACGACACGCACCACAGCAAGCCGGCCGCGAGCCAACTGCGGCGCAGGTCGCTCACGATGACACCGCGCCGCGCGACGCGTGTGAGCTCGCCGAGCAGGGCCTGTGCATCGTCGTCGTCGAGGTGGTGCAGCACTTGTGAGCAGGTGATGAGATCCACGCTGCCAGTGGCGAACGGGAGTGCACGCGCATCGCCCGCGAGCACGAGGCCCGCGCGTTCGCGCGCCGCCTGCGCGAGGGGACCATTCACCTCGAGGCCGATGGTGTGCAATGTGAGTCCGCGGGCCGCCGCATGCCCGCGTGCGGCCCGCGGAATATCACCGAGGCCGGTACCGACATCGAGCATGGTGAGCGTGCCGACGCGCTCGTGCGCGGCGCTCGCGAAGTGGGTGTCGAGCTCCGCGAGGACCGCGCGTCGTCCGCCGAAGAGGGCGTTGGCCAGCGCGATGTCGCGCAACGAGCGCGTGGCCACCGCCGGATCGAGCGTGGGGTCGTCGAGGTGTTCGTGGCCCCGCCGTCGCGCCGGCGTCAACATGTGGTCAGCGCGCAAGCCGCGCGTAGCGACCGCGGAAGTAGAGCAGGGGATCGCCCGAGGACTCGCGCAACTCCACCTGTTCCACGGCGCCGATCACGATGGTATGATCGCCCTCGCGATGACGCGCCGTGATGCGGCATTCGAGCGTACTGAGTGCGTCCGGCAGACGCAACAAGCCGCTGGCCGTTCGTTCGAGCGTGAGACCGGCGAACTTTTCCTGCCGCTCACTCGCAAAGCGACGCGAGAAATCTTCCTGATCGTCACCCAGCACGTGCACCACGAAGTGCGACGACTCGTCGAGGGCGCCATGCCAGGTGGCACTCTGGTCGATGCACACGAGCACGAGCGGCGGTGCGAGGCTGAGCGACGCGAAGGCACTGACGGTCATGCCGTAGTCGGTGCCCTGAGCGTCCCGCGACGTGACGACGGTGACACCCGACGCAAAGCGGGAGAGCGCCGCGCGATAGGCGTCGGCGGTGACAAGCGGAGGAGACGCGATCATGCGGAATGCACCGGAGGAATCACCAGGCGCCAGAGCACACTCGGGCGCAACACTTCACGCGCGGGGACGAAGTCACCCGTGACGCCGATGAGCAGGTCGGCAAGGTCGGTGCGGCGCGTGAGCACACGCGCCGCGTGGTTCATGAGCGCAGGGACGCCCACCGCGAGTCCGATCAGTCGCTCCACACGCCACTTGCCACCGAACGTCGCGCGGCGCGCGGCTTCGTACGCCGCGAGTGCGCGGCGCGCGGCATTCACCGACGGGGCGCGCAGCGCGTCGGCGACGAACGGCGCGAGCAGCTCCCCACCGCGCAGTGCGGCGTAGATGCCCTCGCCCGTGAACGGATCGTAGAAGTCGGCGGCGTCACCCACGAGCGCGGCGTCGTTCGCCCACGCACGCGTGGTGCGCACGGCGAACGGTCCGGTCGCGCGCACGGGGGTCACGCGTTCGGCGTGCGCGAAGCGTGGCGCGAGATGCGGTCGGCGCGCGATCCACGCACGCACGAAGGCGTCCTGATCGGCGGCAGCGTCGCGTGCCTGTGTACTCGGCACGACGAGCGCGACGTTGGTGAGGCCGTGGCCGACGTCGGCGAGACCGAGGTAGCCGTCGCGTTCGACGTGCATCTCGCCCTTCTCCCCGATGCCCTCGACACCGCGCCAGTGCGCCACGAACGCCACTCGTCGTGGCCACCGCGCGCGGCGCGCCACGCCCAGCCGTCGGGCAACACGTGAGCGCAATCCGTCGGCGCCGATCACCATGTCGGCGTGCACCGTGTGGGTCGCGCCCGTGTGTCGCAGCACAACGTCGTACCCGCGACCACGCGCGCGTGGGGTGAGCGATTCGAGCGTGACCCCTTCGCGCACATCGGTGCCGGCCGCACGCGCGCGATCGAGCAGCAGCGGGTCGAGCACATCGCGTCGCAACGCGAGGCCACGATCACGAAAGCCGCGGAATCCGTGCTGCGCCGCGAAGGCACCGTCGATCACCGCGCCGTTGGCCGCGCGCACACGCATGCCGCTCAGATGTGCCGCGCCCGCCGCTTCGATCGCGTCGAGCGCGCCGAGTGCCTGCAGGACGCGCGATGCTTCGGGACTCAGATACTCCGCACACGGCTTGGGGCGCGGAAAGTGCGCGCGATCGCAGAGCGTGACGTCCACGCCGGCGTTCGCGAGGAACGCGGCCGTCGCCGAACCGGCGGGGCCTCCTCCAATCACGAGCGTCTGAACGTGGTGCGGGAGCGACATGAGCGAGTCCAGGAGCAACGCGCCGCGGGGCGCACAAACCTGCAGGCCAAAGAGGGAGTCTCGCGCTCGGGTTCCCGCGTGGCAACCAGGGCGGCGAGCGGTGCTCAGCGCACGAGCCACCACGTCGCCGCCGCACCGCCCACGGTAGCCAGCGCATTCACCGCATCGTTGCCGAGCCAGGCGAATCCGCCGGCGTGCACCGTGAGGGTACCGCAGTCGTGCACGCGGCGTTCCGTGGCCGAGTGGCAGGTGGGGCAATGGCGACGGCACTGCAGCCAGGCCCCGACGAGCGTGTCGAGCCACGCGCCCAGCATGGCGCCCACGGCGACGAGGCCCAGTGCATGGCGTGGGATCAGTCCGAGCAGCAGGGCGACGCCGCTCCAGACGACCGCGCCGGCGCACAGGGCGAGCGAACCCGGCCAGGTGATGGCTCCGGACGTCCCCGCCGGCACGCGCCCGCCCGTACGCAGCGACCAGGCGCCCGCGCGCCACCAGGTTCCGATCTCGGTGGCCCAGGTATCGGCACCGGCGGCCGCCAATGCGGCGACGGCCGAGGCGGCGAGGGGTGTCGAATGAAGCGTGCCGGCGGTGCTCGCGAAGGCGAGGGCGGCAAAGACCCCGCCATTGGCGAGCACCTGCCACGCGTCGCGCCGACCACCCTTCTCGACGACGGCGCCCACGTGGCGTGCCTTGCGCGCGGTCCCGAGGCGGGAGAGGGCCGACGTCAGCACGAACCACGCGACCAGGTACGCACCCCAGGCGGGGGAGGCCGTGAAAGTCAGCGCACCGACGAGCGCGGCGGCGAGGGCACCGCTGCCGCTCAGGGATCGCGCGCGCCACGCGGCGAACGCGATGAGGCCGGCCAAGCCGATCGCCATGAGCACAGCGGGGCTGCTCACGGCCTCGACGTCAGGTCAGCCGATGCGGCCGGGGCGGTCAGCCCTGGTCGCGGGCGTCGATGAACTGCTGTTCGACGCGCAGACGCAGCGCGCGTGGGGCGAGGACGGGGATCTCCGCCGTGCCGCGCAAGGCGGCCAGCAGGAGACGAAGGCCGCGTTCTGCGTTGCCGCACCGCTCACACTGCTCGATGTGCGACCGCACCCACGCGCTCTCCGTTGCCTCGACCTCGTCATCCACAAACGCGCTCAGGCTGGCGCGGGCCCGCTCGCAGTCCGGAGACAGCGATTCGGAAGGCCGGCGCGGGCGGAGTCGGGAAGGGATGTGCTTCATGGTGATCGCTGGGGAGATAGGCGAGGCGGGGCACGGTCCGCGCCGTGGTCGCCTGGCCGCACATTGTGCAATGGACCACGCGCGCGCCATCCCCGTCACACCTGAAGGCACAACGAATGGCGCGGCCGGCGGTTCCAGCCCCGCGGGTCCGGACGGGAACGGCGCCGGTCGGTGATCTGCTTCACCGATTTGCCCGCACCCACTAGTTTGCCCGCGTGACGTCCATGCCCCCGGAGATTGCCTCTCGTCTCACGCCCGCCCACGGCGTGACCCTGCTGCCGCTGAGCGGTGCCCCCGTCGAGCCCGTCGTGCCGCTCGCCCTGCTCGAAGCCACCCGCGCGCTCGACCTGCCGGCGACTGACCTCGACATCGAACTCGTGCACGAACTGCGCAACAAGCGCTTCGGCTTGAGCGAGACGGTGTACATGCAGATCAAGCGATACGGCGACGCCGTCCGCCGCTCGCAGCCGGTCCCGTTCGACGAGGTCCTCGCGCTCGCGCGCCTCGTGGGGCGCCGCCCTGATGCCGACCTGCTCTTTCGTGACGCCGGCCGTCGCGTGGCGCGAGCCGCGCTCGATTCGGTCGGTGGGACAACGCGACGTGCGGCGCGCTCGCTACCGCGCCCGCTCGGTCGCCCCATTGCGCTGCGACACCTGCGGCGTCTCGTGCGGCGCTTTCTCGCCGGCCGCGTCGAACGACAGGGGGCCACGCTGCTCTTCGAGGTCGAGGCACCGGTGACCGCCGATGCGTCGGGCGAAGGCGTGGGCTGCGGCTTCGTCGAAGCGGCGTGTCGTGAGCTGCTGCTCGGCCTCACGGGCGTCGATCATCCCATCACGACCGTCGCGTGTCGTTCACGCGGTGATCGCACCTGTCAGTGGCGCACCGACTGGCGCCGCTGACGCTTCCGCTCCCTGCCATGCTTACGCCCACGCTTCTGCCTGCCATTCAGCAACGCCTCGCCGATCTGGAGCTCGACGGCTGGCTGCTGTACGACTTCCGCGGGACGAACGCCATCGCCAGCGGACTGCTGGGCTTCGACGGGCTCGTATCACGCCGTGTGTTCGCGTACCTCCCGCGCGAGGGGACGCCCGTGGGCATTCAGCACGCGATCGAACCGGGGCCGTGGGCACGTTGGCCGGACGCGTGGCCGCGTGTGGTGTACAGCGGCTGGCGCGCCCTCGAAGCGGAGCTGGCCACATTGGTGGCGGGCAAGCGGGTCGCCATGGAATACTCGCCGGGTGACGCGATTCCGTACCTCGATCGCGTACCCGCCGGTGTGCTCGAGATGGTGCGCGCGACGGGCGCCACGGTGGTGTCGTCGGGTGAGCTCGTGAGCGCGGTGTACGCCGTGTGGAGCGACGCCGATCGCGCGTCGCACGAGCGCGCCGCCGAACACATTCGCCGCATCGCGCACGAAGCGTTCGCCATCGCGGGCGAACGGGCGCGCTCGGCGTCGCCGGTGGCGGAGCATGAACTGCAGGCGTTCATCCTCGACGCCTTCGCGCGCGCCGGGTTGCACACCGACCACGGTCCCGACTGTGCCGCGTCGGAGAACGCAGCCAATCCGCACTACGAGCCGCACGCGTCGCGTCCGCGGCTGGTGCGCGAGGGCGACACGCTGCTGATCGACTTGTGGGCGCGCGAAGCCGGTGGTGTGTACGCCGACCAGACGTGGATGGCGAGCATCGGTGCGCCGAGCGTGCGAGCCGTCACCATCTGGGAGGCAGTGCGCGATGCGCGCGACGCGGCGCTGTCGCTGCTGCTCGCGCAGCTCGAGGCGGGCGGCGATGTCCGCGGCGCCGACGCCGACGACGCGGCGCGTGCGGTGATCGAGGCGCGCGGCTTCGGACCGTACTTCACGCATCGCACCGGACACAGCATCGATGCGCGCGAGCTGCACGGCTCGGGGCCGCAGCTCGACAACCTCGAATCGCGCGATGGACGCCTGCTCATTCCGGGCGTGGGCTTCTCGGTGGAACCCGGGATCTACCTGCCGGGTGAAATCGGCATGCGCACCGAAGTGAATGCGCTCGTACTCGAGCGCGGACTGCTGGTAACTCCCGGCGTGATCCAGCGCGACCTGCTCGTGCTGTAGTGGGTACAGTGCGCGTGCGCTGGTTGCTCGTGCTCGTTGCGCTGCTGGTCGCGGCGTGCGGCGACGCAGCGAACACCGCGAGCGAGGGTGCATCGTTGCCGAACGTACCGGCCGAGCCGGCGCTGCCCGGTGTGGTGCAACGCTGGCTCCAGGGACCCACGCGTGCGCTGCCGGCATCGTTGGCCGTTGCGGCTGGGCCGGTGGCGTATCAGGTGGACAGCGCGCCCGTGCGCGGCGGACGGCTGGTGACCACGGCGCGCTTCGAGGGCGAGTGGCCGGCGGACACACTCTCGCGACCCACGCATGATCTCACGGTGTGTCGGCCCATCGCCGTCGCGCCGCTGCGTGGCGCCGCCAGTGGCGTCGGCGATGTGCTGGTGTGGCTCGTGGGCGTCACGCATGGTCCGGCCGATCGTGCAGCGCGGCGCGTGACCGTCTCGCTCGAGGGATGTGCGCTCACGCCCCGCATCACGCGCGTGCCGTTGGCCACCACCCTGCTGGTGCGCAACGTGGACTCGATGGAGTCGCAACTGCGCTTCACTGACGTGGCCGTGGATGCCACAGCAACGCGTGGCGATTCCACCGCGCCGCTCGCCCTGCGCGCCCCGTCGTCGCCGCGTGCGCTGGCGCCCTTCGTCGACCCGCGGGCCGTGACGCCGCTTACCGAGGTGGCGCGTACGCCTGGGCTCGTGCGCATCACCGACGATCGGCATCCGTGGGTCTCAGGGTGGCTCGCGGTCGCGCCGCACCCGTTCGTCGCGCTCACGGACGATGGAGGGCGCGTCGCATTCGATGGCGTGCCGGCGGGGCGCTACCTGCTCGTGGCGTGGCACGAACGACTCGGCGCGCGCGCGCTGCCGGTGTTCATCGAAGCCGGCATTGAAGCGCGCGCATCGGTTGTCCTCACCGGTGCGCGCTGACCGACGCGTTACATCGAGAGTTCGAAGAGTCCAGCGGTCTGCCGCTGATGCAGTGAACGGTAGAGACCGTCGGTGGCCAGCAGCGTCTCGTGCGTGCCTTGCTCGAGGACGCGCCCCTGATCGAGCACCACCACACGATCGGCGCGCCGCACGGTGCTGAGGCGATGGGCGATGATGATCGTCGTCCGCCCCTTGAGCAGATCACCGAGCGCGGCTTCGACGAGCTGTTCACTTTCCGAATCGAGACTCGACGTGGCCTCATCGAGCACGACGACGGCCGGGTCCTTCAGGAACACGCGCGCGATCGCGATGCGCTGGCGCTGTCCGCCGGAGAGCTTCACGCCACGTTCACCGACCCGTGTATCGAGCGCGTCGGGCAGACGGCTGATAAACTCCCACGCATGCGCCGCTTCGGCGGCGCGCCGAATGTCGGCTTCGCTCGCGTCGGGGCGCGCGTAGGCGATGTTGTCGCGAATGCTGCCGCTGAAGAGCGTGGGTTCCTGCGGCACGATGCCGATCGCGCGGCGCAGGTCATCGAGTGCGAGCGCGCGCACATCGTGTCCATCGAGCGTGATGCGTCCCTCGGTCACGTCCCAGAAGCGCGGCACGAGCGAGGCGAGCGTCGTCTTGCCCGCACCGGAGCGGCCCACGAGTGCCACGACTTCGCCCGGTGCGATGGTGAGCGTGACCTCGCGCAACACAGGCGGCGCATCGGCCGCGTAGCCAAACGACACCTCCTCGAGCGCGACGGCACCACGCACGGGTGTCGTGAGGCGCACGGGAGAGGGCGGGTCGGCCACGGTGGGTCGGGTATCGAGCAGTTCGAACACACGCTGCGTGGCGCCCACGGCTTCCTGCACGTTGCCGAACACCGACGCGAGCGCCCCAATGGCCGCCGCCACCGTGAGTGCGTAGAAGAGGAACGAGACGAGCGCGCCCGCCGTGAGCCGCCCTGCGAGCACCTGCGCGCCGCCCTGCCAGAGCACGGCCACGATGGCCGCAAACGCCACGAAGCCCACTACGCCAAAGAAGCCGGCGCGCAGCTTGGCGCGGTGTACCGCCGCCTGCACGACGCCGTCGAGCAGCCCCTGAAAGCGGGTCGTCTCGACACTCTCGCGCGTGAAGCTCTGCACGGTGCGAATGGACGCGAAGGCTTCGTCGGCCGTGCCCATCGCGTCGGCGATGCGGTCCTGCACGCCGGTGGTCGCGCGCCGTAGCGCGCGGCCGAACACGAGCGCGGCGATCACCACGATCGGCACCACGGCGAGCGTGGTGAGCGTGAGTCCGGGGTTGGTGATGGTGAGCATGATCACACCACCCACGAGGAACAGCGTCTGTCGTGACGCTTCCGACACCCACGTTCCGAGCAGCGATTGCAGCAACGCGAGATCGGACGACAACCGACTCGTCAGTTCCCCCGTGCGCCGTTCGGTGAAGAACCCCGGGCTCAGGCGAATGAGGTGCGCGAAGGTGTCTTCGCGCAGCTTGGCGACGATGCGCTCGGTGGTGGACGTGAGCAGGTAGACCTGCAGGAAGTTCATGAGCCCCTGCACGGCGAAGATGCCCAGCAGCACGATCGCGGTGCGGTCGAGCGCACTGCGGTTCTTTTCCTCGAACGCCGCGTCGAGCAGCCAGCCGATGACGAGCGGGAAGACGAGACCGGCCGCCGCGGCGATCACCAGGCACACGAACGCCGCGAGCAGTCGAGCGCGGAATGGGGCAACACGCGGCAGCAGTCGGGCGAGGGGACGCGCCGACACGCGCGACGGGCGCGGTGTGGTGGCGGGTCGCGACGCCGCGAGGCTGCTCACGCGCCGAGGGCCCGGTCCACCGCCATCGCGACGAAGAGCAGCGCGAGATAGAGCAGCGAGTATTTGTACACCGACCACGCCGGCCCCGTCCACGGCGTGCCCGCGCGCGCGGCGCGCAGCATCTGCACGACGCCACCGAGCAGCAGCAGGCCGAGCACGATCGCACTGATCAGGTACACGAGGCCGAACGCGCCCACCCACCACGGCAGGGCGGTGAGCACCAACAGGATGAGTGTGTACCAGAGCATTTGGTGCATGGTCTCACGCTCGCCCCAGATGAGTGGGGCCATGGGCACGCCGGCGCGCGAGTAGTCCACCTGCTTGAGCAACGCGAGCGCCCAGAAGTGCGGCGGTGTCCAGTAGAACACGATGAGGAACAACGTGATCGCCACGATGTCGAGCGAACCCGTCACCGCCGCCCAGCCCACGAGTGGCGGGAACGCACCGGCCGCGCCACCGATCACGATGTTCTGCGGCGAGGAGCGCTTGAGCCAGCGCGTGTAGATGAACACGTAGAAGTAGAACCCGGCGAGCGCGAGCGCGGCGGTGAGCACGTTCACGTAGCGGGCGAGCATCCACGTGGCGGCCAGCGCGCAGGCGACACCGAACGCGAGCACCTGTTGCGGCGTCATGCGACCGCTCGGGATGGGGCGCAGGCGGGTGCGCGCCATCACGTCATCGATGTCGCGGTCGAGATACATGTTGACCGCGTTGGCGCCGCCGGCCATGAGGTAGCCGCCGAGCATGACGAGGGCGACCAGCGCGAGCGACGGCGAGCCGGCCGCATACATGGGCGCGGCGGTGGTCACGAGCAGCAGCGAGATGATGCGCGGCTTGGTGAGCGCAATGAGGTCGCGGCTCAGCGAAGGCGCGGGGCGGTCGACGGAGGGGCGCGTCGCGGCCGCGGGTTCGAGCGGCACGCCGGTCATGCGGGCACCTGCGCCGACGAGGTGACGGGCAGCACGGGGCTCGGCAGGGCGGGGTGCCTGAGCTCCCACGCCCAGGCAAAGAGCAGCACGAGTCCCACGGCCGGCAACACGGCCCACGCGATTTCGAGCGGACGTGAGGGGCTGCGCAGACGACCGGCCGCACGGCCGGTTTCGGCCGGTGAACCAGCCGGTGGCGCCGGTTCGGGGAGCAGGACCGCGCGCAGGATGAAGAACTGGGCGATCACACACACCACGACGGCCAGCCAGAAGAGGCGGTCGAGCATGACGTCAGGCATATATCGGGAAGGGCGCCTCGCGCCGCCTCGGGATTCAACGATGGTGACCCGAGAACAATTGCCCCCGTGCGCGAGGGCGGCAAGCGCTGTAGCTTCGCCAGCCATGCCCACCCCTGCCACGCCGGACGCCGCCGCGCGCCGTTCGGCCACCGAGCTCCCCCGCCAGCTCGGCCTGTTTTCCGCGATCGCCGTGCTCGTCGGTTCGACGATCGGCTCGGGGATCTTTCGTTCGCCGGCCGGCATTGCCGACAAGCTGCCCGGGCCGGCCCCCATGCTCATCGTCTGGTCCGTGGGCGGGCTCTTCGCCCTGTGCGGCGCCCTGACGCTGGCCGAGCTGGCGGGTGCCCTGCCGCAGACGGGCGGCATGTACGCCTACATCCGCGAGGGGTGGGGGCGCCTGCCGGCATTCCTGTTCGGCTGGACGGAGCTGCTGCTCGTGCGCGCGGCCGCGCTCGGCGCGATCTCGATCACCTTTGCCGAGTACGCGCTGCGCGGCCTGGGTTTTGATCCGTCGCTCGAGCCGTACGCGACGTACGCGCGCTTCCTGGCGGCGGGGACGATCGGGTTCATGGCGACCGTGAACGTGGTCGGGCTGCGCTACGGCTCGCTCGTGCAGAACCTCACCACCATCGCAAAGTACGGTGGTTTGTTGATCATCATCGGGCTCGCGTTCGCGCTGGGCCTGCCGAAGACCGGGGGGCATTTCTCGCCGGCGGTGCCGCCGGGGAGCTTCTCGGTGAGCGCGTTCGGGTTGGCGCTTGTGTCGGTGCTGTGGGCGTTCGACGGCTGGGCCGACCTGTCGAAGGTGGGCGGTGAAGTGAAGGACCCGCGTCGCAACCTGCCGCGCGGCATCGTGCTCGGCACGCTGGCGGTGATCGCGATCTACCTGCTCGCCAACCTCGCGTATCTGAGTGTGCTGCCCATCGAGGAGATCCGCACGGCGCGCCTGGTGGCCGCCGATGTGGCGGAGCGTCTTGTGGGACCGGTGGGGGTGACGCTCGTGTCGCTCACGGTGCTCGTGAGCACCTTCGGCAGCATAAACGGTTCGATGCTCACCGGGCCCCGCATCTTTTTCGCGCTCGCCGACGACCGGCTCTTCTTCCCGCAGGTGGCGAAGGTGCATCCGACGTACCAGACGCCGTACGTCGCGATTGGCCTCGCGGCCGCGCTGGGCATCGGCTTCGTGCTGCTGCGCTCGTTCGAACAGCTGGCCGACATCTTCGTGACCGCGTCGCTCGTGTTCTACATCCTCGGCGTGTCGGCGATCTTCCCGCTGCGTCGGCGGGCCGACTGGAATCCGTCGGTGCGCGTGCCGCTGTATCCGGTGGTGCCGGTGCTGTTCATCGGGGCGACGCTGTTCCTGATCGTGAATGCGTTGCTCGATCCCGGCGCGCGGTGGGGGACGGTGGCGGTGCTGGGCGTGATTGCGCTGGGGATTCCGGTGTATCACGCGACGGTGGGGCGGCGCTCGGCGAGCTGAACCGGTCAGCGATTCATGCGCCGCGCTCATGTCAACGGGGCCGGCTTCCGTGAGGAAGCCGGCCCCATTGCATGGCACCATCACATCAGACAGCCTGGCCAGCACGTCGACGGTCCGCGTTCGGACCGTCGACGTGCTCTCGATCAGAAGAACGAGTACCGGACGCCCGCCTGCATGCGCCACACGTCCTGCAGCTGCGCGGCGGTCTGGTACGTGCTGGCGAAAGCGCCCTCACCCACGAGCACGTTGCCGATGTTGCGCATACGGAAGCGCGCGCGGCCCTGCGCATCGGTACCCGCCGAGGCGATCGGCGCCGCCGGCTGACCCGGGTTCGCGAACGTGAACTGACGCGACACGCCCCAGTTCTTGTTGAGCAGGTTGCCGAAGTTCAGGATGTCGAGGCGGAACTGCACCGTGTTGGCCTTGCCCGCGCGACGCAGCGTAAAGTCCTGCGTGATCGCGAGGTCGGAGCGCCACAGCGTGGGGAAGAACGCGGCACCACGCTCGGCGTACTTGCCGCGGTTCGCGCTCAGGTAATCGTCCTGTGCGATGAACGCTTCGAACGCGGCGACCTGCTCCTGCACCGTGAACGTACGGCCGGACGCCGTGAACTGCTCGAACACCATTTCCGACGCATCGCGCGGGATGTAGAGCAGGTCGTTGTTCGGCGAGCCGTCACCGTTGCGATCGCTCGTGTGGACCCAGGAGTAGTTGCCCTGCGTCTGCCCCTGCATGAACACCGACAGGGCGGTCGCACCGAAACCGAAGAAGTCCTTCTTGTACGTCGCCGCCGTGAAGAACCGGTGACCGAGCGCGTTTGCCGAGATGCCGAGGCCCGGGTTGTTCGGGTCAGCAGCCTGCTGGTTGCCGTTCCACGAACCGAAGGCGATCGAGCCCGGGTCGACCGTGTTGCGCGCGATGCCGTAGCTGTACGCGGTCTTGACCGAGAGTCCCGCGTCGAACGTCTTGTCGAGCGAGAAGGCGACGTTGTAACCGCGGCCCACGTTCTGGTTCTTGAGCACGATCGCGCTCGAGATGTTGCAGTGGATGCGCGGCTGGCTGCCGTTGGCGGGGCACTCGTCGCCGTAGAACGGCCGGTTGTCAGCGCCGGTGAAGTTGCCGCGCGGCGACGACAGATTGGCGTTGATGTAGTACACGCCGTTGACTTCCTGATTGTAGATGAACTCCGCCGTACCGGTCAGCCCCCAGGGGAGGCGACGGTCCACGGCGATGTTCGAACGCCAGACCTGCGGGAAACGGAAGTTCTCGTCGGTCAGGGCGAGTTCGTACGACGACGCCGGCAGACCGGTGATCTGGTCAGGCGTCGGCTTGTAGAAGTCGGGGTCCGGGTTGAACGGCCGGTTGCGCACCGGGCTCGTGCCGCTCGAGATGAGCTCCTGGAAGCCCGTAAGCATGCCATTGTTGCCGATCTGGTTGGAGATCCAGACGAACGCCGGACGGCCGGTGAAGATACCCGTACCGCCACGCACCTTCGTGCGGGCGTCACCCGTGACGTCCCAGTTGAAGCCGAAACGCGGCGACCAGAGCAAGCTCGTATTCGGCAGCTTTTCCGTGCGGTACTGCACGTTGGCGCCCGTCTCGTCGCGGAACGTACGGCCGTTCGCTTCGGGGTTCACAAAGCCCGTTTCGGCGAACTGCGGTACGTCGACGCGTACGCCGAACGTGAGCTGCAGGCGATCGTTGAACCGATACTCGTCCTGCGCATAGAGGCCGAAGTAGTTGACCTCGAGCGGCTGCACCGGCTTGACCACGCCGGGGATGTTCGACCAACGCACCTGGAAGCGGTTCAGCGTGACCGGCGACGTGGTGCGGTTCGGGTTCGCGAGGAAGTCGTTCGCGTCGGCGTAGAAGTCGGCGAGCGAGTTGTAGACGTACGCGCTCTGCGAACCGGGGAAGAACACGTTCTCCGACTTGAAGCGCTCGAAGCTGGCACCGAGCGTGATGTCGTGCTTCCCGAGGTACATCGAGAAGTTGTTCTGGAACTGCAGCGTGTTGTAGCGCAGCTCATTGTTCGGCGTGAAGGGCTCGGTGCCGAACGTGGTGTACACCGAGTTCGCGTCGAGGATGTCGACCATCGGGAAGCGCGAGCCGAACTCCTTGCGCGACTCGTCGTTCGTGGTGTAGCCGACGATGAGCTGGTTCGACATGTTGCTGCCGAACTGCGTGTTGTACTCACCCACGAGCGACCGGATGTTCTCGAGGATCGCGTAGTTGCTGTTCGCGAAGTTGAGACCGTTCACGCTCGTGCGGCGATTGCCGAAGCCGAGCGACGTGGAGTTCGAGAGGAGGATGTCGCTGCTCGAGTTGAGCTGCGTGTAGCGCAGGCTGAACTTGTTGCGGTCGTTCAGGTTGTAGTCGAGGCGCGCGTTGTAGCGCTGCGATGGCGTCCCGAAGTTGTAGCCCTGGAACGGACCGGTCTCGTACCCGAAGTTCGTCTGCAGGAACGTGCTCAGCTGCTCGAGGTCCGTGCGACGGACGCGGGTGATGTTGCCACCGGGCGTTTCGCCACCCTCGTTGGCACGGAAGATCGTGCCGGGCTCGGTGACCTCGTCGCTTTCGACGGACGCGAAGAAGAAGAGCTTGTCCTTGAGGATCGGGCCGCCGAACGTGCCGCCGATGAGGCCGAAGTCGAACGTGCCGGGGTTGACCGTGCGGGCGGCCGCGTTCTTGCCCACGAAGTTCTGGTTGCGGGCCATGTAGTAGAGTGAGCCCTGCCAGTTGTTCGTGCCGCTCTTGGTCACGGTGTTCACGCCCGCGCCCACGAAGTTGCCCTGCCGAACGTCGAACGGCGCGATGTTCACCTGGATCTGCTCGATGGCGTCGAGCGAGATGGGCGAGACGTTCGTGCGATCACCGGGCTGTCCACCGAGACCGAAGCCGTTGTTGAAGACGGCGCCGTCCACGGTGATGTTGTTGAGGCGGTTGTCGGCACCCGCGAACGACGCGCCGTTCGCCTGCGGCGTGAGGCGCGTGAAGTCCTGAATGCGGCGCGAGATGGTGGGCAGCTGCTCCAGCTGCTCCCGCTTCACGGTGGTGCCGGCGCCCGTGCGGGCGGTCGAGAACTCGCCCGACTCGGCGGTGACCTGCACGCCCGTCAGCGTGACGACCGCGTTCGTGAGCTTGAACGGCACGTCGGCCGTGATACCGAGCGAGAGCTGGATCCCTTCCTGCGTCTGTGCTTCGAAACCGATGCGGCGCGCCGTCACGCGGTACGGGCCACCGACGCGCATGCCCGAGATCGTGTAGCGGCCATCGGCGCGCGTGAGCGCGGCGTAGCGCGAGCCGGAGGGGATGTGCAGCGCCTCGACCTGGGCGCCTTCGAGCGGAGCGCCGTCGGCGCCAACCACCTGGCCGCGCATGGCGGAGGTAGTCACCTGAGCTTGCACGGACGTCGCGGTGAAGAGTGCCAACAGGGCACAGCCCATCGCGAGCGTCAACTGACGAACTCGTTGGAGCATGGAGAGCCTCGAGAGGGAGAGGAGGTCAGGGGACCGCCGGGCACCGTCGGCCCGTGTCGCACGCGACATCGGGTGTCATCGACGGCACCCAAGGCCGGTCTCTGAAGCAACGGCTGGCTGATCGCAACAGATCCGGAACGCACCGGGAATCCCGAGTCTCTCGGTCACGATTCCATCACGATCGCGTGTTGCCTTCGCATTGCCGCGGGGAACGAAGCCATTGTCCGGCAGCGAATGCAAGAGCAGGCACGGAGCGCGCCGGCGCTGTGACGGATCGGTGACGGAAGGCCCCGCCGACGGTGCAGACGGCGAGCAGCCGGTAGGGCCCGCCGGTGGCATTCGGCGGGTCTCGTCGGTCTGCCAGCCCGGGGTGATTATCATTCGGTGCTGTGGTATCTCGCGGCCGCCTGCGCAGGTGTTCGCTTCGGAGTCCTCGGTTCGACGGTCCCACGGGGCGCGTCGGGCCCCTCGTCCTTGCCTCAGTCTGGTCTCATGAACGAGTTCTCGTTGCGCCCGCGGGCGCAGACCGGTGGGTGGCGCTGGTTGTCGCTGCTCGCCGGCCTCGGCGCCCTCACCGCCTGCGACGAAGCCGTCGCTCCGGCCGGCCAACCCGCCGATGTCCCCATTCGCGTCTACGTCGATCGGGACAACTCCGGCACCTTCTCCCCGGCCGATTCCGGCCTCGCTGGCGTCGCGCTCGCGCTGGTCGCCACGAACGACCCGAGCGTCACGCTTGCTGCCACCTCCGACGCCCAGGGGCTCGCGACCTTCCCCGCCGTCGCGCCCGGCGCGTACACGGTGACCGTCCCGGCGACGGCACCTGCCGGCACGGTGCTGACGACCGCCGCGACCCCGCGCGTGACCGTCAGCGCCATCGGGGAGGTCCGCGCGGCCGAAGTCCGCTACGGCTGGCTTCCTGCGGCGATCACCGGGCGCATCTACCGCGACGACAACAGCGATGGCGTGTTCGGGACCGGCGACACGCCGGGCGCGGGCCTCTTTGCGGTGCTGCTCCGGGGTACAACCCGTGTCGATTCGGTCACGGCCGACGCCGAGGGGCGCTTCGGGTTCCAGTTCCTCGCCCCCGGCACGTACACCGTGCGGCTCGAAAACCCGGCCACCATCACGTTCACCGATGGCGCCGAACGCACCGTCACCGTGGCCGCCGGTGCCTCGGGCACGGTGGACAGCCGCTTCACCGGCGCGCTCGTGATCCCGATCGCCGAAGCGCGCGCCCGGGCCCTGAACAGCGTCGTGGCCGTCGTCGGCAATCTCACCGTACGTCCAGGGCGCTTCACGTCCGGCACCGGTGGCTCGCAGTCGGAGGTGTGGGTGCAGGACGCGACGGGCGGCATCGCGGCCTTCTTCATTCCGACCGCCGACAGCGCGCAGTACCAGCTTGGCGATCGCCTCGAAGTGAGTGGCGCGCGCAGCGCGTTCTCGCAGCAGGCGCAGATCACGATCTCGCGGGTACGCAATCTTGGGGCAGGGACCGTTCCGGCGCCGGTGCAGCAGAGCGTCGCGCAGGCGAAGGCGTTCACGCGCGAAGGGCAGGTGGTGCGCGTGTCCAACCTCACCATCGTGAATATCCCCACCGGCACAGGCGCGGCCTTCACGGTGCGCGCGATCGACGCGGCGAGCGATACGCTCGACTTGCGTATCGCCGGTCTCGGCACGGGACTGACGCGCGCCAGCTTCACGCTCGGTCAGCGCTACACCGTCACGGGCGTGCTGACGCGCTTCAACACCACGCCGCAGATCAAGATTCGTGAAGCGAGTGATGTGGTGCAGGGCACGCCGGTGTCGACCATTGCCAGTGTGCGCAGCACGGGCGTGAACGGCACGAGCTACACCATCACGGGCCGCCTCACCACGCCGCCGGCTGTGTTCCCGAGTGGCACCAACAACGTGAACTCCGAGATCTGGGTGCAGGACGCGACAGGCGGCATCGCCGTCTTCTCCGTCCCCACCGCCGACAGCACGACGCTCACGCTTGGCAGTCTGGTGGAAGTCACCGGCAGCCGCGGCGCGTTCAGCGGACAGTTGCAGCTCGGCACGCCCAGTGTGGCGCTCATCAGCGCCGGTGCGCCGCCGGCGGCGGTGGACGTCACCGCGGCCGATGTCGCCGCGCGGACGCTCGAAGGCCAGCTCGTGCGGCTCGCGGGCTTCACCGTCACGAGCGTGCCCACGGGGACTGGCGCGGCGTTCACGGTCAACGGCACCGTGGCCGGACAGCCCATCCAGGTGCGTGTCGCTGGCGCGCTGCGCGGGCTCTCGCGCGCCTCGTTCACCGTCGGTACCACGTACACCGTGACCGGCATTCTGACGCAGTTCAACGGCACCTCGCAGATCAAGGTGCGCTTCGCGAGTGACGTAACGCCATGAGCGCGATGACCTCTTCTCCTTCCGTGCGTGAGCGCCGCGTGGTGCGATCCGCCACGCTGAGCGCGATGGCGCTCGCGGCGATGACGCTTGCGGGTTGCCTCGACGACCCCGCACCGGTCACGCCCATCGCGGAAACCGGACGCGTGTCGGGCATCCTGTTCTTCGACCGCGACAACAATGACGTGTTCACGCCGACCGCGGGCGATTCACTGCTCCCCGGCGTGACGGTGCGTCTGCTCGACCGCGGCACCACCACGGTGCTCGGCAGCGCCGTCACCGGCGCCAACGGTCGCTACACGATCGACGTGCCCGTGGGCACGCACGACCTCGATGTGGTGCGGTCGTCGTCGATCATTGCGGCCAACTTCATCTGGTGCGGCTCGCGTCCGAGCGTGTACCGCAACGAAGAAACGTTCATCCCCACGCCGCTCAAGTTCGGCTGCGTGGTGCGCATCAACCTCGCCAAGCAGCAGACGCAGGGCTCGTCGGTCACCATCGCGGGGATCGTCACGGCGCAGCCGGGACGCTATCGCGCCGCGAACGACAACCTGTACATGCAGGACCCCACGGGCGGCGTGCAGGTCTTCGGCGTGCCCGCCAACCTCGGTTTGCAGGAAGGCGACAGCATCGAGGTGACCGGCACGCTGGGCGTGTTCAGCACGCAGCTGCAGATCACCTCGCCGCGCGTCGCGCCGAACATTCGTCGCGGTGCGACGGTGCCGGATCCCGTCTCGCTCACCACGGCGCAGCTGGCGGCCACGACGAATCCGTTGTCGCCGAACGTCGGTCGTCTGGCGCGCGTGCGCCGTGTCACGGTCGGAACGTTCGCGAGCGGCAACGCGCCCATCAATGACGGCAGCGGCGCGGCGCAGGTGCGTCTCGACGGCAATGCCAACACCACCATCGGCACGGCGCGCTTCACGGCGGGTCGCTGCTACGACATCACCGGAATCGTGGGCTTCTTCAACAACACCACGCAGCTTCAGCCGCGCGGCCCCTTTGATGTGACGGAGGTCTCGTGCTCCTGAACGCCGTTGCGCGCTCGACGCGCCTGATGCCCCCGCGCGCGGCGCTGGCCGCCACGGGCCTTGCCCTCGTGGCACTCGCGGTCGCGCCCATCGCGGGCGACCATGCGTTCGCTCCGTCGCTCCTGCAGGCGCAGGAAACGACGGGTGCGATTCGTGGCACCGTGCTCGGTGCCGATCGTGCGTCGCTCGTCGGCGCCGTCGTGACGGCCACCAACACCGAGACCGGACTGGTGCGCAACGCCACCGTCAGCGATGACGGCAGCTACGTGCTCCGCCTCCTGCCCTCCGGCACGTACCGCGTGACGGTGCGTCGCATCGGCAGCCAGCAGCAGGAGCGTACCGGCATTCGTGTCACCGTCGGTTCCACCACGCCGCTCAACTTCGCGCTCGCGGATGCGGCCACGCAGCTGGGCGCGGTGTCGATCACCGGTGCGCCCAAGATCGACGTGGCCGATGGTGGCGTGAAGCAGAACGTCACGCAGGAAGAAATCCAGAAGCTGCCCACGCTTGGTCGCGACTTCACCGACTTCATCGCGCTCTCCGGTCTCGTGAGCCCGACGCCGGAAACGACCACGGGCGGCCAGTTCTCCATCGCGGGCGCACGGCCGTCGCAGACCAACGTGCAGCTCGACGGCGTGGATGCCAACAACACGTTCTTCGGTGAGAACCGCGGCGGCAGCCGGATCCCGTTCAACTTCTCGATCGAGTCGGTGAAGGAGTTCCAGATCATCACCAACGGCTTCGACGTGGAGTACGGCAACTACGCCGGCGGCATCATCAACATCATCTCGAAGGGCGGCACGAATCGCACGCGGGCCACGGCCTACGCCAACTACCGCGGCGACGCGCTCACGGCCGACAACTTCAACGGCACGCCGGTCAACAACTTCCAGGCGCAGCAGTTCGCCTTCCAGGCCGAAGGACCGCTCGTGAAGGACAAGCTGTTCTATCTCGTGTCGGTGGACGGCCAGCGTCGGCGCGAGCCGTTCGAGCCGAACGGTCCGGCCTCGCTGCTTCGCCGAGCGGCCGAGCTCGATCGTCAGGCCGACGCGGCCGCGCCGGCCGACGCAGGAGCGCTGAGGACGCAGGCGACGCGCGCCCGCGCGACTGCCGACTCGCTGGGCCGGTTCTTCAGCATCTTGCAGAACAACTACGGCATCAGCGATCCGGCCGCAGCGTACGAGGAGTTCGCCACCCGCAACGACGTGCTCACGCTCTTCGCGCGCGTGGATTGGAACATCAACGACCGTCACCGCCTCTCGCTGCGCAACAATTGGTCGAACTACGACAATGGCAACGAAACGTTCGGTGGGAGCGCCATCGGTGGCCTGTCGCAGACCGAAGCGTTCGAGAATCGTACCAATTCACTGGTCGGTGAACTAACCAGTGCACTCGGTGAACGCGTGTCGAACGTGTTCCGCTTCCAGTATTCGGCCGAAGACCGGCCGCGTGTCGGTGCCGATCTCAAGCCGCAGCTTCGCGTCAACAATGTGCTGAGCGGCACGGCCTACGCGTGGGGCGGCAACAGTCTCGCGTTCCGCAACCGGCTGATCGAAGACAAGATCCAGATCGTGAACAACACCACGATCGAACTCGGCAGCCACACCCTGAAGCTCGGCACCAACAACATCTTCTCGCACTACGAGAACGACTTCTGGAATCAGGGCTCGGGCTTCTACACGTTCGACAACCTGCAGGCGCTCGAGGAGTTCCGTCCGCTGCAGTACACGCGCAATGTGCGCTCCGACGGTGGTGTGCCGCGCGCGGTGTTCGACGTGCAGGAGTACTCGGTGTACCTGCAGGATCAGTGGCGCGTGACACCGCGCCTGCTGGCGACGCTGGGTGCGCGCTACGACTACTCGCGCTTCGGTGATGCGCCAGGTCGCGTGATCGACGCCGAGCGCGCCTTCGGCATCCAGACCGGCGTGGCGCCGATCGACCGCAACAACTTCTCGCCCCGTCTTGCACTCGCCTGGGACCGCAAGGGTGACGCGAGCGAAGTGTGGCGCGCCGGTGCGGGTCTCTTCTACGGCCGTCTGCCGGCGGTGCTCGGATCGAACGTGGGCATCACCGATGTACCGCTCCAGAATCTCGCCTGCACGGGCAGTGCGGCCGATGGCGACCTGAATGCGCCGCCGTCGGTGCGCAACTATCGTGACTGGGCCGCCGACGGCAGCGACAACCCGTTCAACTGCGCGGGCGCGGCGGGCATTGGTGGCATCCCGGAGTTTTCGTTCTGGACGAGCGGCTTCGAGATCCCCGAGACGTATCGTGCCAACATCGGCTACGAGCGTGAGCTCGGCCGTCGCACGCGCTTCTCGGCCGACTACCTGTACACCGTGACGGGCAACCTCTATACGGTGCGCAACGTGAATCTGCGCCAGCCGCTCTTCTCGCTCGCGAACGAGGGCGGACGGCAGATCTTCCAGCCGGTGGCCGACTTCCGTCCCAACGCGGCAGGTGGCAACCAGCGGTTGCTCAACACCGACTTCGGCAACGTCTTCCAGAACTTCTACGACGGTCAGGCGCGTTCGCAGGCGCTCACCTTCAACCTCGATCATCGCCTGGGCGCCGAATCGTCGATTCGGGCCTCATACACGTGGACGACGGCCGACGACAACAGCTCGTTCTCCTGCTGCACATCGTTCGCGGGTTGGAGCGACACGCGCGTTGGCGCGACGGGTCCGAACGATATCGGTGGGGTGGGGGATACCGACCGCGCGTGGGGCCCGTCCGGCTTCGTGCGCAATCACACCGTGATCGTCTCCGGCTTCACCCGGCTGCCGTTCGGCTTCCAGCTCAGCGGTATCTGGCGCCTGCAGAGCGGCACGCCATGGGGCCCGGAGCAGGGCGGTGACCTGAACGGTGACGGTCTGAGCTTCAATGATCGTCCGTTCATCTTCGCCCCCGAGGACTTCCCCGTCGCGGTGCCCACGAACATCGCCGGCACGGCGGGGCAGGATGCCTACATCGCCGAGCAGCGCGAGATCTACCGTGGCCTGCTGAATGCGAATCCGTGCGTTGGCGACTATGTGGGGCAGATCATCCCGCGCAACACGTGCCGCCAGCCGTGGTTCAATCGCCTCGATGTGTCGCTGCGCAACCGTGTGCCCACGCGGGCCGGTCAGAACATCGAGATCTCGCTCGATCTGTTCAACGTGCTCAACGGCCTCAACAAGAACTGGGGTCGCTATGAGTCGGTGTCGGCGGCTCGTCGCAACCTGATGGTGCCGGTGTCGTACGACACGGCGAGCGAGTCGATCCGCTACAACCTCACCGACCTGTTCGGTGATCGTACGCCGCTCGGCGCGAACCTGCTGCTGCAGTTCAGCGCGCAGCTCGGTATTCGCT
>ERZ1066121.898-NODE-898-length-24667-cov-6.339306_pt1 | contig 24667 bp, 12 predicted proteins | sample MGYA00382768_ERZ1066121 | MGnify/ENA primary metagenome ERZ1066121 (study PRJEB33369, sample SAMEA5778351) | biofilm metagenome | biome: Industrial cooling water; feature: Water cooling tower basin; material: Biofilm | place: United Arab Emirates | collected...
CGGCGCCTACGGCGGCGGTCGGTGTGCCCACGGCCATGCGCTCCTTGGGGCTGAGCCGGATGATCTACGCGCCTCTTTTTTATCCTCGTGAGGTCGAGATCGGTCAACGTTATACCGACGACCCGCTGCGCCTCAGCCATCAGCTCTACACCTTATGCAAAGACGCCGAGCGCTTGCGCATGCCTTTGCTGGTCGGCGAATACGGCGTGCGGCGCGCCACCCTGGGCGCCGGCTACTTCATCGACGATGTGGTCGACGCCCTCGATAAGGCGCAGCTCGGCGCCTTCTATTGGCAGATCGGCGACGACGGCGCGTCGGGCTACGGCGTTTGGGAACGCAAAGGGAACTGGTCGCTGCAGGCCAACCATCTGGCCAGGCCCTACCCCGCGCGCCTCGCGGGCAAGCCCGGTCGGTGGTCGTGGGAGAAGGAGGCGGGGCGTTTCAGCGCCACCTGGAACGAAGACGGCAGTGCGCTCGGCGAATCCTGGTTCGTCTTGCCCACGCTGCACTTTCCAGAGGCGCTCCAGATCGAGCTGCAGCCTCCCTCGAGCTATACGCGGGAGGGCAGTCGGCTGCGGGTCAGCGCCATCGGCGGTTGGCGAAGGCTCGTGGTCCGAGTCGGCCGCGCTGAGGAGCCGGAGAGGCGCGCAAAGGGCCCGCAGCCTTAGGCGCCGACGCCTCGCTACCCGCCTGGACCTATCCGCCCGCTTCGATGCGCGCAGAGCTTGACCGAAGGCGCGGGCGGCACAAGACCTGGAGCCGAACCGCCGGGGCATCGCCTGCGACGTCCCGTGCCCCCAGCCGTACCCTCGAAAGAAGGTCAGTGCAGCGCAAGCGCGGCCCTGCCTTCCCATCATGCGACGAGGGTCAGGAAGGAAGTACGATGCGCCCTCGTTTGCTCTCAGGACTCTTGACCTTGCTCTTCGTGAGCTCGCCCTTCGCGAAGACGCGCGCTCAGCCGGCCGCGCCTCCCGCGACCAGCGCTCCGGCCGAAGAGAAAGGCGTCCCCGCCGACGGTGAAGTCGCCGCCGAAGAAGAAGCGGCTCCGGAACCCGAGCTCCTCGAGCCCAAACGAGAAGAGGCCGCGGCCGACGAAGCGCTGCCCAAAGGGCCCGAACAGCTCACCGAAAAATTCAAAGACGGCGCGCCGCAGGAGGACGACATCACTCTCCGCCTCTCGGCCGGCGCTTCGCTCAACACCGGCAACACGCGTTCTTTCCAGGCCAACGGCGGCGGCGACTTCGACCTGATGCGCGGCATGAACGCCGTGTCGGCGATGTTCAACTTCACCTACGGCATCGCGGTGCTCGACCGGGCGAACGACGACTACGAGCGCACGGCCGCCAACCTCAACTCCAAGGCCCGTTACGACCGCTTCGTCACCTTGGACGACTCCTTCTTCGCGGCCGCCGTCTTCCGCCGCGACCGCTTCGCCGGCCTCGACGCCCGTGTTCAGGGGCAGGTGGGCTACATGCGCAACTTCTTCCGCCGCCCGCGAAACCGGCTCTGGGGTGAAGGCGGCTACGACCTTACCTACGACAACTTCGACCCCGACCCCTTGGTCAACCCCGAGACCGGAGCGCCGCTCCTGAAGCCCGACGGTACGCCCGCCGACCAGAGCCAAATCGTTCACGCCGGTCGACTCTTCCTCGGTTACCAGAATCAGATCAACACGGCCGTCACCTTCAAAGGCGGCGTCGAATCGCTCTTCAACATCCTCGAAGGCGAAGACATCCGCGTCAATGGCATGGCCTCGGTCGCCTCCAAGCTGGCCGGCGACTTTCAGCTCGAGCTTCGCTTCCTGGCGCAGTTCGACAACGTTCCGGTGCCGGGCGCCCGCAAGCTCGACACGATCAGCCAAGTCAACGTGATCTACAGCCTGCTCTAGGGCGACCGGGAAGAGGAGAAGACGCCGTGAAAGGACTTCGTGACTTCCTGCTGCGGGGCAATGCGCTCGACCTCGCCGTAGGTGCCATCATCGGCGCAATGTTCGGCGAAATCGTCGGCGCGCTCATCAAAGGCATGATCGAGCCTCTGATCGCTGGTCTGGTCGGCAAACCGAATTTCGACGATGTGCTGACCATCCCCTTTGGCCTCACCTATACAGGGGAGAAGGCCATGCTGCGTTTCGGCGTGGTCCTCACGGCGGTCATCAACTTCGTGATGCGCGGAGCGGTGATCTACTTCTTCATCGTCAACCCGATGCATAAAGCGCTCGCCAGGTTGAAACACGAGAAGGCGCCGGCGCAGTCCACCGAGGAGAAGCTCCTGGAGGAGATCCGCGACCTCCTCAAATCAGGCGCGAAGAAGGAAACGAGCGCTCCGGAGAAGGCCTAGTCCGCCTTCTCCTTGGTTTGCTCTTCGAGATCAGGCGTCGCCCAGCTCGCGTAGAAATTCGGCCGCCTCTTCGAGTGCCGGATCTTCTGCGCGGGCTTTGCGTGCCCAGAGCAGCGCGCGTTTCTCCTCACCGCGTTGGTAGGCGATTTTGGCCTGCAGCAAGAAGGCCATGGCGCGGCTCATCGGTCCGTCAGAGCGCATGAGGGTGACGGCGCGCAGCGCTTGGAGTGCCACGTCGAGTTCGCCGAGCTCGATGGCGAGCCAAGCGAGTTCGGCCGCTACTTCGCCGTTGTTCTTATCGGTGAGCAGCGCGGCTTGCAGCCACTGCAGCTCCAGATCTCGCTCGCCGTTCAGACGTGCGACCACGGCCATACGGTGCTGCAAAAGCGCGAGTTCGGGAGTGCGCCGCCGCTTCTGGCTTTCGATGGCGTCGGCCAACATTTGCCCAGCGTCGGCGAAGCGCTCGGTGGCCATGTAGGCGTCGGCGAGCATCAGCAAGGCGGTGTGGTCCTCGGCGTTGAGGCGGACGGCCTCTTCGAGGGGCGGAATGGCGGCGTGCACATCGTCGGCCGGCCCTAAGAAGAGGGAGCCGACGCGGCAGAGGAGCTGGAAGCGTTCGCCCTCTTCGCGCACGTATTGCGAGCGCTGCACGAGGAGGTCGGCGAGGCGGCGGTGTTCTTCGTTGGCCTCGTAGAGTTCCGCCAACCTTTCGGCGATGCGAGCCTCTTCCGGCTGGTTGGCGTAGGCGCGCTCCAGTCCTTCGATGGCATCGCCCGGGCGGCCGAGCTTTTGATAGACCTGCGAGAGTTCGAGTGCGACCTCGAGCTGCGCCTCCCCCTGCTCGAGGCCGACCAAGGCTTCGCAGCAGCGGGCCACCTCGGCCCAGTTCTCGTCGGCGCGCTCCATCGCCAGCAGGCTGCGCCAGGCGTATTCGTCGTCGGGCGAGCGCTCGACCCATTCCTTGAGCAGCGCGCGGGCCTGACCGAGCTCGCCGCCCTCTTGCAAGAGAACGACGAGGCGCAGGGTGTATTGACGTTCGGGAGTGCGCTCGCCGGAGTCGATGGCCTGCAAGCGACTGCGCATCAAACGCTCGAGGAGGACGGGCCCGATCTCGGCGGGAGCCAAGGCATAGGCTTGCTCCAGGTCGCCGAGCGCCGAATCGTGATCGCCGATCTCGCCGCGCAGCTGGGCGCGCAGCTTGAGCAACTCGACCAAGGCGGGCGCGCTGCTTTCCATCTCGTCGATCGCCGCGCTGACTTCGTCGATCGCGGCACGGCGGTCGTCGGCCAGTTCGAGGGCCGCCACCAACTCGCGCAGGAGCTCCAAGTCTTGCGGCGAGCGTTGGCGCGCTTGGCGCAAGACCAGCGCCGCCGAAGCCGGAGAGTCTTCGCGCTCCAGCCAGAGGAAGGCCGCCTCGCGCAGCTTCTTCAAGGCCTCGTCGAGGCTGCTGGCGCGGTCGGCCTCGAGGACGAGGAAACGCGCAAGCTCGGGCCAGGCCTCTTGGTTGCGGTACCAATGCTCGAGCAAGCTCCGAAGCTGCGCGTGGTCGGGGCAGGCGGAATAGCCCAGCTCGAGCGCCTTCTGCATGCCGTCCAGGTCGTGGATGCTTTCGCGGATGGCGTAGATCTCGAGCGCGGTTTCGGCTGCCCGCTCGCCTTCCTCGATGGCGAGGAGACGTTCGAGCACGTCGGCCTTTTGCACCACGTCGTCGCCGGGGCGGAAGAGGCGCAGAATGGATTCGATGAGACGGCGGTCCTCCGGCGCAAAACGCAGCGCGCGGGTGTAGACGTCGACGGCGTCTTCGCGGTGTACCCGCTCGAGCACCGCACCCAAGCGCAGCGAGAGCGCGACGACATCTTCGGCCATGTTGGCGTTTTCGGCCGCCTCGAGCTGCTGGGTGAGGAGATGGGCCAGCTCGTCGTCGTATCCGGCCTTCTCGTAGACCTGCGAGAGGAGATCCGCGGCATCGGCGTTGCCGGGCGACTCGTCGAGGATTTCGCGCAGCACCTGCACGGCTTCGGCTTGCTTCTCCTCGTCGCCGAGGAGGGCACGGGCCCACTCGAGTTTGACGGCGACCCGCTCGCGAGGTTCGTAGACCCGCGCCAAGGTCCGGCGCAGCACCTCTTCGACACCCTCTTCCTCACCGAGCTGTTGGTAGATATGGATGAGGGGCTTCCAGAAGGTGGAATCCTCGGGGTGCACTTGATGCAGTTCGTCGAAGAGCTTCGCAGCGAGGCGGAGATCTCCGCGCGGACCTGCAGCGAGCAGCGCGAGACGGAGACGCAAGTCCGGACCCGCCGCTTCGCCCACCAGCTCGATGGCCTGCTGCAAGCGCACCATCGCGCCGCGCACGTCGCCGGCCGCTTCCCGCCGATCGGCGAGGTTCTTCAGCGCCCAGAGCACGTCGTGCGTGCCATCCGGCATCTTTCGGGCGACCTCGAAGGCGCGCTTGAGGAGCCCCTCGGAGCGCTCCTCCTGACCGAGCGCCATGGCGTAGTCCACCGCCTCGCGCAGCTCCTTGATCGAGGTGCTGTCGCGCTGGGTGCGCTGCTCGAGGTAGTCGAAGATCAACGTGTCGTTGCCCGTGGCGCGGGCGACGCGTTCGTAGAGGCTTTGCAGCTCCTCGTTGCTCGGATCGAGGCGGACGGCCGGCTGCAGCATCTGCGCCGCACGGTCGTATTGGGGACGCAGCTCGAGGGCCTGTTTGAGCAGGGCGACGGCGCGCGTCAGTCCCTCACGCGAGGCCATGCGCAGCTCGGCCAGGCGGTAGAGCGCTTCGAGGCGGACTTCGCTCTCCAAGCCTTCGACGCCGAGGGCCCGCTCGAGGAAGCGGATGCTCTCGGCATGTTCACCGCGCGAACCCGAGATCCGCGCCAGCGCCAACCAGGCTTCGACCACGCGATGGCCGGTGGATTCGACGAGGCGATAGAACTCGCTCGCCGCGTCGAGGTCCGAGAGCTCCGTCTCGGTGACCTGGCCGGCGCGCAGCAGGAGCGAAGCGACGAGGTCGGAGTCCTGCCGGCGGCGCATATTGGTCGCCAGCTCGCGCAGGGCCTGTACGTATTCATTGAGGCGGCGACGACGGCGCGCCAGGCGCAGGGCCGACTCGTGGAAGGTCGCCGATTCCGGGATGAGGCGGATGGCTTGCAGCCAGCGGTCGAAGGCTTCGTCGGAGCGACCGAAGGCCGAATCGAGGACCTGCGCCACTTCGGCGAGGACGACCGCCTGCGAATGCGCGTCGTTTGCGGCCTGCAGGCGCATCTCGAGGGCGCGCAGCAGGAGCTGAAACTCGCCGTGATTGCTCAAGCGGCTGCGGAGGCGCTGCGACTCGGCTTCGCTCTGCGTCGCGGCTTCGAGCGCCGACTCCAAGAGCTCGCCGGCTTGGTCCAGGTCGCCGCGTGCCTTGGCGATTTGATGCAACTCGTAGAGCACCTCGCTGGTGCCCACCGAACCCTCTTCGGCGGTGCGACGACGCGCGATGAGCAGAAGCGCACGGAAGGCGCGCTCGGAGCGCTCGAGGTCGCCGTTTTGCCTGGCGAGTTCACCGAGCATGTAAAGGCACTGAACGTTCTCGATGTCCATCGAGGTGGCGACATCGAGTTCCTCGAGCGCCGCGCCGATGTCGCCGCGGTCGCGTCGCACCTGTGCCAGGCGGTGGTGCAGCGTGGCGCGCTCGGCGTTGCGCCGGCGCCCGAAGCTGGCGATCATCGTCTCCAGCATGCCTTGCGCCTCTTCGAAGCGTCCCGCAGCGTGCAGGCTGTCGACGAGCATCAGGCGAATCTCGGAGTGGTCGGGTGCGGCGAAGAGGCCGCGCTGCAGGGCCTCGACAGCGCGTTCGGGAGCGCGGAGCTTCTCGTGGAAGAGCAGCGAGGCCTCCTGCACCGTGCGCAGGAGCTGGTCGGGGTCGCTGATCTCGGCGGTCGCATCCGCGAGCAACTCGGCCAGAGGCTCCCAAGCCTCGGCGAGGCGGTATTGCGTCGCGAGGAACTCGCGCACGTCGACGCGTTCGGGCGCCACGGCGCGGGCACCGCGCAGCACCTCGATGGCTTGCGCCGTATTGCCGGCCATGACGTAGGCTTCGGCGAGGCGCTTGGCGACCTCGACGTGTTCGATCTTGTCCTGCGCGAAGGTGAGACGACGCTGCAGCCACTCGGAGGCGAGGACCGGCTCGTTGCGATCGAAGTGCAAACGCGCGAGGGCGTCAAAGGCTTCGGCGCTGCCGTTGACCGAGGCCGCGCGACGGTAGCAGATGAGGGCATCCTCGACCGAGCCGAGGGATTCTTCCTGCACCTGCGCCGCCTTGATCCACAGCTGAGCCGACCACGCGGTCTGCGAGGTATTCTCGAGGGCGGTCGCCTGCTCGGCGAAGACTTGCGCCAGCTCGGCGAAGCGACCTTGGCCGCGCAAGACCGTTTCGAGGGTGCTCAAGGTGGCCGCATGGCCGGGGGTCTCCTGCAAGTTGGTGAGCAGGGCATCGATGCGGCCGATGAAGGCCTCGAGGCGGTCGAGGAGCGAGGAAATCTGCAGGCGCGCTTCGACGCGCTGCACCGGCTCCTTGAGCAAGCTCACATGGTGCTGACGCATCGCCAAGAGCTCGGGCAAGCGTTCGTCCGCCTCGTAGAGCTCGATGAGCGCTTCGACGACGAGTCGGTCTTGCGGGTCGTCGGCGTAGAGGCCTTGATAGATCTCGATGGCCCAGGCGCTGTCCTTGAGCTCCTGCACCGCGAGACGCGCCGCCTCGCGCCGCAATGCGCGCGCTTTCTGCACCTCGATGGGCACCTGCGCGGTGTCCATGAGCAAGCGCACGATGGAGCGGACATCGCTCTCTTCGCGGTAGGCGTTCGTCCGCTGCTCGACGCTCCAGAGCAGGTGCTTCTCCGCCGCCGCCATGCGTTCGCGGCGGCCAAGATTGGCACGGCATGCTCGACACGCCGCGTCGTAGAGGCGCGCCAAAGTCTCGGCGGCCGCTTTTTTCTCGTTCGGTCGCTGGAGGATGACCTCCGCGGCCTCGCGCAAGACGTCGAGGTCGTCCTGCGTCGCGTCCGCCAAGCGCAACAAGGTGTCGAAGAGCTGCGGCGCCGTGAGCCGGCGTTGCAGCTGCGCCAAGGCCTTCAAGCGCTCGGCCGAGGCCCGCTGCGCGAAGGTCGTACGCCGCACCAAAGCTTCGACGTCGTTTTCGCGCTCGGACTGCAGGGAGGCGCGGACCAAAGCGAAGACGAGTTCGTCCTTCTCCGGCAGACGTTCGAGCGCCTGGTAGTAGCAATCCACCGCGCCCCAAAAGTCGTTGAGGCGGGATTCGCGGATCTTGCCCTCTTCGAAGAGGAGCTCTCCGGCACGCTCTTCGTCCTGCGGGCTCGCGGCACGGGCGGCGGCATGCAGCGCTTCGGCGAGACCTTCCCATTCGCCGCCGGCTTCGGTGAGCCGCAAGGCACGCTTGAGGTAGGTGGCGTTCAGTGGGTCTTCGACCAAGGCCCTCGCCATCAGGCGCGCCGCTTCTCGACGGTCGCCCGCCCTCTCCTCGCGAACTCTCGACGCTTCTTCGAGCAGCACCGCGCGTTCACTGCCGGCCGGCCGCACGCTCAGACGCACTTCGAGCAAGGCGAGCAGGTCGCTCCAATCGTCGGTCGTGCGGTAGGCTTGCGCGAGCGCCTCTGCCGCCTGCGCGCGCGTCGGCTCGAAGTCGAGCAAAGCCTGCATGCCACTGCGCGCCGGGGCGAGACCGGGTTCGGCGGCGAGGGCACGCTGGAAGGCGGCCAGGGAAGCCTCGTATTCACGGAGCTGCAGGCGGTAAACTTCACCGAGGCGACAGGCCATGGTCGCTAGGTCGTCGCCGTCCCGCTGCACGGCGCGCTGCACCATGCCCGCCAAGTCGCGCCAACGCTCGGTACGGCTAAAGAGACGGAATAAAGCTTGGAAGGCCTCGGGATGTTCGCCGAAGCCGCGGACCACCTCGACCCAGGTCGAGATCGCTCGCTCCAAGTTGCCGAGTTTTTCTTCCTCGATGGCGGCGATGCGCATCAGGTCTTCGCGACGCTGCCAGGGCGAAACCGAGATGGTGATGCGGTGACGCAGCGCGCGGACGGCCGCTTCCCAGCGCTGCTCGCGCGAGAGCAGCTCGACCATGGCGTCGAGCGCTTGGCTATCGCGCGGGTCGTCCTGGATGCGGAGGTCCCAGGCGCGCAAGGCGCGGTCGGGGTCGCCCAAACGGTCGGCCAGCGCCGCGGCCCTGCCCAGCGCTGCGCGCCGCTCGACCGCCTCGGTCTCGAGTTGGGCCAAGCGCTCGAGGGTCTCGAGTTGATCTTTGGTCGACTCTACCGCGCCGTAAAGCTCGACGAGACGCCGGACGATGGGCAGCGCAGTCGCGACGTTTTGTTCGGCCTCCTCGAGGACCAGGGCGTAGATGCCGATGGCCCGACGCAGGTCTTGCAGACGCTCGAGCCCCGTATCCGCCGCTTGGATCCGCAGCGCCATGCGCAAGGTGACGTCTTCGCATCCGGCCGCGGCTGCGAGCAAGCTCTCGATCATCGCGCCGTAGTCGCCGCTTCGCTCGGCGATCAGGCGCAGTTGTTCGCGCGCATCGACGGCGCTCGGTTCGAGGCGCAAGAGGGCTGCGAAATGCTGCATCGCCTCTTTGTCGCGGCCCCGCGCGAGCAGACGATTGGCGGCTTCGCGGTGCAGATCGATGCTCTCGCCGTGTTCGGCGAAGCCCAGCGCCGTACCGATGGTGCGGACGACGTCGCTGGTGCGATCCTCTTCGTCGTAACGGTGCTTGAGGCGAACGAAGGCGCGATGACGCACCTCGGTCGAGACGTCGTCTTTGTCGACGATGCGCTCGAGGAGTTGAAAAGCGCCCTCGTGTTGCGGCCGTTCGGCGACCAACGCCTCGAGCGATTCGAGCGCCTGCCCCGCTTTGTTCAAGGTATCGAACCAAATCTCGGCGCTGCGCAGGCGCGTCGCCACCACCTCATCAGGGCTCATATGCGGAATGCGGCTCGCCAGGAAGAGCACCAGGTCTTCCCAACGCTTCTGCTTCTCGAGCAAGCGTTCGAGCGAGGAGGAAATCGCCGTTTCGGTCGGCCGCAAGGCGAGGAGCTCGCGCAGATAGCGGATCGCATCGTCGGGGCGATTGGCGAAATCTTTGGCGCACTGCGCCGCCTCTTCGAGCAGGCGAATGCGCCGGTCCTCCGAGCGGGCGCGGGTGAGCGCTCGATCGTAGAGCGCCATGAGTTCGTCCCAACGCTCGGCGACCGTGTAGGAGACCGTAAGGCGTTGAAAGGCCCAATCCGACGCGCTCGGCACCGCTTCGAAGAGGCGCTTGAGAAGCGCGAGGAGCTCCGGCGAGTTTTCACCGAACCACTCTTCATGAAAGCGCGTGGCGCGACGCGCGAGCTCGGCGAGGACCACGTCGGGGAGCTGCGTGCCGAGCAGCTCGACGTAAAGACTCGCCGCTTCTTCCGGCTCCTGCGTCAACGCAGCGAGGTCTTCGATCTTCTCCCAGAGCGCCAAGGACTCGGGCGCTTTGCGCGCCTCGATCAGGGTCTCGCGGAGCTTCTGGCGACGGGACTCGAGGTCCGCGGTTTCGGATCCGGCGTTCAATTCGGGCATAGGCGCTCCCTATCCGGCGCGGTGTGTCGCGACGCGACATCTCTGCTGCGGCGCTCTCGAAAGAGGATATCGACTTTCGTCCGCTTTGCGAAGCGTGAAAGCGCGCGCCCCTCAGGAAAGCAGAGCGGTGTTGCCCTCGAGCTCTCGACGCAGCGCTTGCCAGGGGGAGCCGAGCAAGCTCGCCAAACGTTCGCGCAGATGCACGAGCGTTTCGTCTTCGCTGCCCCCCAGTTCGAGGGCCTCTTCGACGCAGGCCGCCGCCGCCACCAAACGACCACGTTCAGCAAAGCAACGGGCCAAATCGCGGTAGAGGGGGTAGGAGCGATCGCCCAAGGAGAGCGCGCGACGCAGCAAGCCGATGGCTTCGCCGAAGCGCTCACGCACCATGCAGGTCTCGGCGAGATGGCGGAAGGTCAAGGCCGTCAGCGCCTCGTCCTGCGACCATTGCACCGCCAAGCGGAAGACTTCCTCCGCCCAATCTTCTTGTTGGTTGGCCAGAAAGGCGCGTCCGAGCAGCAGAAGGCCGCGGACGATGGTGCTCCGGGTTTCCCCTTCGAGACGCTGGCCTTCAGCGGTGCGCAACAGCACCGAAAGTGCGCCGGGCCACCAACCCAGAAGCTCGACGACGGCCGACCATGTGCCCTGCTCCGCGGCCTCCTCGGCGCGTTCGACGGCCGAGAGATCCAGGGTCAACGCGCTCCGCTCTTCGAGGCGACGCAGCTCGTGGACCATCCGCTCTTGCAGAAAGCGGTGCAGCTGCTCGCGTTCGAGCTCAAGGCGATGGCTGGCGATTTCGGCGACGAAGCGGGGACGCTCATCGTCTTCCCGCCGCATCTGAACCAGGCTGACGCCCAGCACCGGCGCGAGAAGGAGCGAGCGCAAACCCAAGTACTCTTGGATGTCGTCGAGCGAAGGTTCGTCATCGAGTTCGGCAGGCGGGAGTGCCTCCTGAAGCCACGCTTCGGTCAGACGGCGGCGAAACTCGCCGACGGGGAGCATCTGCTGCCGGCCCGTCGCCTGCACCTCGAACTCGACCACCGAGGCCTGGCTCGCGCGCGCGTCGATGCGCAAGGAGACGACCCGCACCCCGAGCAGGACCGCTAGGGCGACGAAAGGCTTACCAATATGCTCGAAGAGCTGCGCGACCGCAGGAGCCTCTTCGATCAAGCGCTCGGCCCAGCCATCGGCGCGCAGCGACGAGAGGTCGATGATGCCCGTCGCCTCGTCCTGCATCGGAGTGTGGTCGCCTTCCTTCAAGCTTGCAGCGCCTTTCGGTACCAATCGATGGTTCGCAGCAGACCTTCTTCGAGGTCGACCCGCGCGCGGAAACCGAGCAGGCGCTCGGCCTTACGCACATCGGGGATGCGCAGCTCGACGTCGGTGAAATCCCAAGGCACCGAGCGCACGGTCGAGTTGCTACGCGCCAGGTCGACGACGAGACGCGCCAAATGATAGATGGTGACGGTGCTGCGCGGGTTGCCGATGTTGAAGGCTTCGCCGACCGCAGACTCCTTTTCGCAGGCCGCCAAAATGCCCTCGACGATGTCGTCGATGAAGCACCAGGAGCGAATCTGGTCGCCTTCGTTGTGGACGAGGAGGTCCTCACCGCGCAGCGCGCGCACCACGAAGGCGTGTACGGCGCCCTCCCCGACTTGTCCCGGACCGTAGATATTGAAGGGACGAATCGAGCAGGTCGGCAGGCCGTATTGCTTGTAATAATTGTGCGCGAGGTGTTCGGTCGCGAGTTTGCTGACCGCGTAGGTCCAGCGCGCCTCGCCGACGGCGCCGAGCTGCGTCACGTCCGCTTCACGCACGCGGAAGGCATAAGAACCGAAAACTTCGCTCGTCGAAAAGTCGACGAAACGCTTGAGCTTGGGGCAGGTGCGCGCCGCTCTCAAGGCGTTCATCGTCCCTTCGATCGAGATCTCCATGGTGAGCACGGGATTTTTGAGGACCGTGTCGACGCCGGCGATCGATGCCAGGTGGATAAAATAATCGACCCCTTCGGCGGCCTTGGTGAGGGCCTCCGCATCGCGAACGTCGCCCTTGATGATCTCCAAGTTGGGGTGCGAGATCAAGGGGGTCGACGCCAAGGCGTTGCGGTGGAAGTTGTCGTAGATGCGGACGCGGTTGGCCTCGAGCAGGCGCGCAGAGAGCGCCGTGCCAATGAAACCCGCACCGCCGGTAAGCAAGAATGTCGCGTTTTTAATCATAGGTCGAGCTAGGGGCTAGCGTCCCGCTTTCGGGATCTCAAGGCGAAAAATCGAACCGCCCCGGCTTGGGCACTCGACGCGCGCGTCGCCGCCGTGGGCGCGCGCCACCAAACGAACGAAGGTCAGGCCCAAGCCGCGATTGAGCTGACTGCGAAGCGAGCCGTCGCCCTCATCGATCTGTACATGTTTCTCGAAGACGCGCTCGCGCAGCTCCTCGGGAATGCCAGGCCCTTGGTCTTCGACTTCGAGGACGATGCGGTCTTCGCTTTCTTCGCCTCGCACGACGGTCCCTTTGCCCGGCGGCGTGTAGCGCAGCGCGTTTTCGATGAGGTTGTCGAGAGCACGGCGCATGACCTCGGGGTCGGCATCGGCCATGAGCGGACGGTAAGGCAGCTCGCTTTCGAGATGCACCTCCTGCATGCGCGCCAAGGCCTGCGCGGCCTGCACCGATTCTTCGACCACCCAGCGCAAATCGGTGGGCACGCGCTCAAGAGGAAAAGCCGCGGTCTCGAGGCGGGTGATGTCCAGCAGGTTGACGACCATCCGCTGCAGACGTTGCCCGGCGTCGACCGCCGAGTTGGCGAGCTCGACCGCCTCCCGGTCGCGATCGACGGTGGGCAGCGACTTGAGCAGGCGCAGGCTCGAGAGCGTGACGGCCAGAGGGTTTTTGAGGTCGTGCACGAGCAGGTCCTGCAGCGCCACCTTCATGCGTTCGACCGCGCGCCGCGCCGAGACATCCTCGACCAAGAGACAGGCATAAGGATTCCCGTCGCTGTTGAACGAGACCATGCGCAGGTACACATCGCGCGGCTGGGTGAGAAAAGGCAGCGCGAACTCGAACTCGGTTTCGACGTGGATGGGCCCCTGATGGATGCGCTTTTCGAAGTCCAGGCCGAGGTATTTGACGTTCAGGCAGGGCGCCACCTCGGAGAAGAACTTTTTGCCCAGCACCGTCTCGCGCTTCCGGCAGGCGAGCACCTCTTCATAGCGATTGTAGGCGATGACGCGGCCTTCCGCGTTGAGCACGACCACTCCCAGAGGCAACTCGTCGAGCAGCGAGGCGAGAATCGGAACCGAAGCCAGTAACTCGGACATGAACCCCTCCCGGGCGTGCCGACACGCTAGCACTGCGAGCCGGCCTCGTGGAAGTGGGAGAGCGAAATTAGCCTTTACTTTGCTAGAGCTACGATCGACTCTGAGCAAAGGATCCTTAGGCCCAGCGCATGAGCACCCTTTTCATGTGGCATCGCCTCGAAGCTCCAGGCGATAGCAGGAGCGCGCGCGTATCGCGCTGGATGCGCTATGTGGCGCATCAGGTCGAGAAACGAAAAGGCAGCGTCTTGGGCGAGGTCAAAGACACGCTCACCGCCTTTTTCGACGCGGAAGAGAGCTGGCTCGATGCGCTCACGCTGGCGCTCGAGTTGCTCGAAGAAGACGCGCGACCGTATCAGCACAAGCGAAACGCCGGCAGCTTCGCCTTCATGGAGCTGGGCGACCGACAGACCCTGCCGCCTTCGCTGCATGGCTTCGAGCGGGTGCTGGAGCGCCTCGAGATCCTCGGGCAACGGGCCCGTCCGGGTGAGCTCGTGCTCGAAGAGAGCCTTTGGGAGAAAGCCGAGCCCTATTTTTATTCGGGGCGCTCGATCCTCGTTCCGCGTCTCGGTGCCCAAGGCCGGGTCCTCGACCGGAGTCGCGTGCGCAAAGACGCGCGACCGGAGCAAAGCCGCTTCCTCGCCCGACCAAACTTGCCTGCGCCCTATCGCGACCTCCTCGCAGCCCTGAGCCGCCGCCTGCGGTCGAGGGAGTCGACCTTGGCCTTGATCCAGGGCAGCGAAGACAGCGCCTACGAGGGCTGGCTCGATGCCGCCCAGGAGCAAACGCAGGCGCAGAGGCTCGACCTCCTCGCGACGCAAGAGCGCGTCGAAGCATTGGCCTCCCTCCGCTTGGGCCTCGCCGATCTGCTGCAGCGCTCGGGTCCGGAGTCCGAGGCGCATCCTTGGATCGCCGCGGCGCGGGAACTTTATGGCGCCCTGCGCGGCCAGGCGGTCGACCGGGAGAGTTTGCGCTCGGCTTTGGTGGCGTGGTGGTCGCTCTCGGATCCCTCCCGCCCCTTTTGGCTCGGTGTGAAGAGCCGCGAGCGCTGCGACGAGGCCAGTCTTCCGGCGTTGTTCGACGCCCTCGAGCTCACCCCCGCCCCCTTTCGCCCCAGCGCGCTCCTCTGTCGGGTTTTCGGTGAGGTCGACGCGCTGGAAAACTGGCCCGCCGAGGCCTTCGACGCGACCGTGCTCCTCGAGCTCCCCTGCTTGCGGATGGCCGACAGCCGCCGCGTCGCCGAGGAGGTGCTGGGTTTGTCCAAAGGCGACCGCGTCGCTTTGGCCCTGGCGCTGCGAGGCGGCGATTCGGTCTCCGGCATCGAAGAGGTAGCGCGCGTGTTGGTGCACCAAGGCCGGCTGGTGTACAGCGAGGGTGCCTTCCGCACCTCGGGCAACCTCCATGCGACGCCGCGGCGGCATTCGCTCGAACAATGGTGCCGTCTTCGCCTCGCCAGCCTGGACGAGCGGGCGCGGGAAGTCCTCGAATTGCGTGCGCTCGCCGACAGCTTGGAAAGCGACGAACTGGCGGCTCTTTGCGCCACCCTGCAAGGCTCGACGGAGGCGATCGCACTTTTGGTCGAGCAGGCTTGGCTCGAGCCTCGGGGCCTCTTTTGTTTGGGCGACCTGCAGCGCGAGGCGGTGCTGGCGACCTTGCCCAAGGCGAAGACGATCCAGCGGCATCTGCAGATCGCTCACTTCATGCAGGAACTTGGCCTCGGCGAACATCCCTACCGGGCCGCGAGCCTCGCCATGCACTGGGCCTCTGCCGAAGAATACGGCCGCGCCAGCGAGCTACTGCAGTTCAGCGAACGCAGCACCCGGCGTTCGGGTTTCGTCGCCGCGGCAGACCGTCTACTGCGCATGCAGCTCTCCTTGCCCGAAGCCTCCCCTGCCCGCGTCTCGCTGCCGGCAGCTTTGCTTCAGGCCCTGCCCTCGCTCCCGCCGCCCCTGCCCGTGGCTCGCCCACTTCGTCCCAAGGCGCCGCCGCCCCCACCTCCTTTGCCCCTCGCGTCGGCCAAGGCCGATGCCAGGGTCGCGCCGCCCGCGCCGCCGCCTTTCCCGGGAAATGTCGCCCTGCGCGAGGAAAACGCAGGCCTGCCCGCGCTCTCTCCGGCGCGTCTGCCCCAGGAGATGGCGTTGCCCGCGGAGCCGGATGCCGCTTCCGGGCAACTCATGCAGTCGTGGCTCGCCCTCCTCTCGGGCGATGGGAAAGCGCTATGTGCGCTGACCCGGCGCGTGTGGATGCCCCTCGAACTGTGGAATCCGCTCAGCGCCAGGATGCTGCTTTTGCAAGCCTTCACGCGAGCCAAGCGGGGGGAACGCGCCTGGGCGCTGCGCCTCTCGCTGCTGGCACTCGCCCATGCACGGGCCTGTCGGCTCAAGTCGGTCGAAAAGGCGGCTGGCGCACTGGTCGAGCTCTGCGCAGGCCGCACATCTCGAAGCGACCTCTCGCCACCCACCTGGCAGTGAGCGCACTCGCCGACGCCGCGCCTCGGACCGGCTTCCGTGCTAGGCCGTGGCGCCTCTCATGACCGAGCCGCACGCACTCAGCCTGGATTTCGTCGCGCAAGCGCTAGGCGCGAAGGCCCCACCTTCGCCGCAGCGCATCGGGCGAGTCACCGGCGATTCCCGCGCGCTCCGGCCCGGGGACCTCTTCGTCGCCTTACGCGGTGAGCGCTTCGATGGGCATGATTTCATTCCCCGCGCCTTGGCGCAGGGCGCAGCCGGCGTCATCAGCGAGAAAGCCGTCGCCGATAAGGGCGAGGCGGTGATCTTCGAAGTCTCCGACAGCCTCGCGGCCTACCGCGCCTTGGCCGCGGCCTGGCGCCGTCGCCTCGGCCTTCCGGTCCTCGCTATCGCGGGGAGCGTGGGCAAGACGACCACCAAAGAGATGCTCGCGGCACTCCTGCGCGGACGCTATACGCAGCTGGTGGCGACGCAGGCGAGCGAAAACGGCTTCGTCGGCATTCCCAAGACCTTGCTCGAGCTGCGGGCCGAGAGCGAGGTGGCGGTCGTCGAGATCGGCATCGACGCGCCCGAGGCCATGGCGGCCCATCTGGAGCTGGTGTTGCCCGATGCTCTGGTCGTCACCGCCGTCGGCGCCGAACATCTCGAAGGCTTCGGCAGCATCGCCAAGGCTGCCGAAGAGGAGTGCTTGGCGCTGCACTGGATGCACGCCCGAGGTGGACTGGCGGCGATCAACCTCGACGATCCCTATCTTGCCCCCTTCGCCACCTTGGGCGGCGGTCGGCCTTGGGTGGGCTACAGCTTGAGATCGCATCTCCGGCCTGCAGCCGACCGCATCCGCGGCGAATACGATGAGGTTGGGGAGACCTTAAAGCTTTGGGGCGCGGGCTTTGCGGGCGAGTGTTTCTCCTGCCCCCTGCCTGGGCGGCACAACGCCCGCAACCTGCTCGGCGCGCTGGCGCTGGCGCGGGCGTGGGGACTCGAAGCCGAAGAGCTCGAGCGCGGCCTTTCGAGCTTCGTTCCTCCCCCGGGGCGCAGCCACCGCCTGCGGCTGCCCTCCGGGGTCGAGGTACTCTACGACGCCTACAACGCCAACCCCGACTCCGTCCAAGCGGCCTTACGCCTGGTCTGGTCCTGGCAGCAGCGTTCTCCGGGTCGACGGAGCTTCATCTGCCTTGGCGACATGGCCGAGCTCGGCACACGCGAGCGCTATTTCCACGAGCGTCTGGCGCGGCCGCTGCGCGTCCTGAAGCCCGCGGCGCTCTGGCTTTACGGCCGCAAAATGCGCTTTCTCTTCGAAGGCCTGCGCCAGGAAAACGCAGGCTTTGACCTGCAGTACTTCGAGAGCAAGAGCGAAATGGGACGGGCCTTGCACGCCCAGGCGCGGCCCGGCGATTTGATCCTCATCAAAGGCTCGCGTAGCACGGGGATGGAAGATGTCTTCGACGCCCTCCGCTCATCTGCAGACCCTTCGCCTCGAAGCGAATGAGGATTCGATCGCCTACGCCGCAGCCCAGCTGCGCGCCGGCGAGATCGTCGCCCTGCCCACCGAAACGGTCTACGGACTGGCCGGCAATGCGCGCGATGCCGCAGCGGTCGCCCGCATCTTCGCTGCCAAAGGACGCCCGAGCTTCGACCCTCTGATCGTTCATCTGGCCAGCGAATCCGGCGAAACCTTCACCTCGCCCAGCCGACAGCTCGAAGCCCAGGGCTGGATCGATGCGGCGGCGCTGAGCGAGGAAGCGCAAGCGATCGTCGACCGCTTGGTGCGCGCCTTTTGGCCCGGACCTCTGACCTTGGTGCTGCCTCGCGCTCCCGCGGTCCTCGAAGCAGTGACCGGCGCTTTGCCCACGGTCGCGCTACGCATGCCCAGCCATCCGATCATGCAGCGGGTGTTGCAGCAAAGTGGCTGTGCCCTCGCCGCACCCAGCGCCAACCGCTTTGCGCAGATCAGCCCCACCCGCGCCGAGCACGTCATGGCCGAGCTGCAGGGCCGCATTCCCTTGGTCCTCGACGCCGGCCCCTGCGCCATCGGGCTCGAGTCGACCATCGTGCAGGTGGACGCCGAAGGCGGGCTTGCGCTGCTGCGCCCAGGGAAAATCGGGGCCTCCCTCCTCGCTTCCTTCGGCCGCCTGCGGCGCGCAAGCGAGGGGGCGGTCCACGAGTCGACGAGACCGCTGGCTCCGGGCATGCTGAGCCGGCACTACGCGCCCCAAACCCTGACCCGGCTCTTCGAAACGCCCCTTTCGCTTGCCCAAAGCCTGCGCGAACTCGGCGCCTCCCTGCAGAGCGCTCGCGCGGGCGAAGGCATTGGCCTCTTGCTCCTGCAGGCCCCCGACGCCGAGCTGCGCGCCCTACTCAACACCTGGCCGGCACATTACTGCCGCTGGTTGAGCGAAGGTGGCGACGCCGAAGAGGCGGCCCATCGCCTTTATGCCTCGCTGCGTGAGCTGGATGGGCTCGCGCTCTCGGCCCTATGGGTGCAGTGCCCGACGCAGGAGGAAGGCCTCTGGGGCGCCATCCGGGATCGTCTGCGCCGGGCAGCTGCGGCTCCTGCGGACTAGGGAGCGGGGATGTAGACCTTGGCCGGCACGCGGATCAGATGCCGAATGAGCTCGCCGCTGGGTTTGAGGTGCAGATAGTGGGAGCGCTCCTCCGCTTCGACTTCGACGCGGTATTCTTCGCCCTCGCTGCTCTCACGCTTTTCGGCTTCGCGCACCTGGCCCTTGGGCAGGGAACGCAGCGCGCCCTCACGCACCGCTTTGGGCAGGTCCTTGGTCGCCACCTTGCACTCTTTATAGAGCACCGAACCGTCTTCCTTGACGGCGACTTCGCATTCTTGCTTCTTCGCGCTCAGCGTCTCGATTTCGTAGACTTTGCCGACATCGAGGTAGACTTCGCTCTCGAAGTTTTCAACCTTGGCATTGGCGAACTGCTCACCGGCTATCTTGCGCGCCTTTTCGGGCACCTGTGCTTCGTCTTTATGCTCGACGGCTACCTTTTCGACCTGGCCTTGCGCCCCTAGGGTCAAGGCGATCGAGCTCACTCCCTTGAAGCCGGAGGCCATTTTGACCATTTCCTCGGGCAGTTGCCCTAGCGCCTGCTGCGAGGGGCTGCTCTCGACCATCGCCGTGGGCTTGACCTCACCACCGCTGCTCGAGGGAGCGGGGGTCTCATTCGTGCTGCTGGAGCTGCTACCGCACGCGGCGAGAAGCAGGCAACCCGCGCTCCACAAGCTGCGGCGCCCCCTCATGCTCTCCATCTTTTTTGCTTTCTGCATCCTTCGCTCCCTCGTATGGCGTACTGGCCAGAGGACGCACTCGATGCCCCTCCGGGGCGGCTCGAAGGCCTCTGGACCGATCAACCCCCCTCTTATTCCATGACTTCACGGCAGAGACACCTCCTTTTGCTCTGGAGTGCGGCGACCGACCGCACCTTCGATTGGATCGAGCCGCAGGGACGCAAGGCCCTCGGGGGGAAATGCATTCATTGCAAGGCGCCCCTGGTGGTCGAACTCGATCCCTCGCGGCCCTCCTCGGCCACCTTGGAGCACATCCACCCGCGCCACCATGGCGGCTTGGATCGCCTCGACAACCTCGCGCTCGCCTGTGCGCGCTGCAACGCCGGCAAAGGGACACGCCTCGACGTGCGCCCCCTGCAGGACGCCGACCTGCAGCGCGTCATCGCGCAGCTGCGCGCCCGGCGCCAAGAGCGCTGGCGGGAGGGAATCGAGGGGCTCTCCCTGCCTCCCCTGCCCCGATCCGGGGAGGAGAGCGAGGAAGCCCCGCAGGATACGAGGCGCACACGACACGCACGCCGAGGTGGGAAGAAGCTTTCTTTTCGGCGCAGATAGTGCGAGGATCCTACCCTTGGCGGGCCCTCTCTATCGGCTCGCTGCACCGGGATGTCGAGCAACAGAGTTCAACCAGCCCCTCCACCGCCCACCCCGCGCACTCTTCTCCTGGAGCAGCGCCTCGAAGCCTTGAGAGCGGAGTTTGCGGCGAGCAGCGACCGGCTGCAGCGCGCCATCCTGCAGTATGAAATCGCCTCGCTTCTCGAGGTCGGCTTTCGCAACGAAGCCGCGGCCGTCCAGGAGTATCTGGGGAGCTACAACCTCTACCCGACCTTTCGCCCGCCGCTCTTCGCGCTCATCCGCATCTTCGAAGACAAGCGCTCCTACGGCAACCTCGTGCGCCTCTACGACGCCGAGGCGCGCTCGGCGCCGACACCCTCCGACCGTGCCTGGGCCTGGGTGGACCGCGGTGTGCTCCTCGAAGAATCCTTCCGCGAGAACACCGATGCGCTGGGCGCCTACGAAAACGCCATCGAGGCCGACCCGGGCGCCGTGGTGGCGGCGCTCATGCTGGAATTCCATGCCTTCGAAGCCGGCGATTGGGACGCCGTCTTGCGGGCGGTGGAGCTGCGGACGCAGCTGCTCGGACCCACCCTCGAGTCGGGTTTGCTGCGCCTGGAACTCGCGAATGCACGCGAAGCGCGCGGCGACATCGATGGGGCTTTCGTCTTGTGGCGTCAGGCGGCGAGCTTGCCGGAGGGCCGCTGGCGTTTCTTGCAGAACTACGAGCGCGCGGCGCGTCGTCATGGTCGCCTCGCCGACCTGAGCCAAGCCTTGGATGCGCGCGCAGCACTCGCGTGGGCGCAATCCAAAGGCGAAGAGCTCGGGCAGAGCTCGGGCGCCTTCTCCTTGCGAGGCCGACTCGAGAGCGGACGCGCACGCGCCGAAGCGGCTTTCTTGTGGTTCGAGGCCGCCCGCCTGCACCGCCTCGCCCAGGGCGACCGCAGCGGTGCGTTGGGTGCCTTGCGCCTGGCCTTCGAGACCGGAGTCGATGGCGAGCTGGTCTTGCAGGAATGCGCCATCACCAGCGAGCTCGACGGGGACATCCCTGCCGCGCAGCGTTATGCGCAGGCGCGTCTCGAGCGAAGTCAGAGTGCGGCGGCGCGCAGCGCCTTGCGTTTTTGGCAGGGCTGGATCGAACAAGGCTTGGGTCGCCCCGACGACGCGGCCGGCGAGTATGCCAAAGCGCTGCAAGAGAGCAGCGAGTGCAGCATCGCCTCGATGGCTCTCGAAGACCTCGCCCTGCAGACCGGCCGTTTCGAGGAGCGCCTGCAGCTTCTCTTGCACCGGGCGAGGCGCAATCGCGCGCCGGAGCGTTCGATGCTGCTCTGGGAAGCAGCGCAGTTTACCGCCCACGTGCTCGACGACGTGGTGAGCGCGCACTCGCTCTACCGTGAAGCCATCGAGGCTGCCGCGGACAAGGGGCCGATTTTGCGCGAACATTATGGCCTCGCGCTCGGCGCGGGAGAGCACGAATCCCTGCGCGAAAGCGCCCAGGCCCTGCTCGCCGCCGGGGTCGACGCCGAAGAGCGCAGCGCCATTCTGCACGACCTCTTCGACGTCTATTCCTCCTCGCTCGGCTACGAATCTCAAGCCCTCAAGGTGCTGCAGGGCGCGCTCGAGCATCCGGCGACCCAACATTGGGCGCCGCGCATCACCGCGGTCGAAGCGGCACGCCGTGGAGACCTGCGCCTGCTGGCACGCGCACATCGCGCCCTCGCCTTGCAGACCGAAGACAAAGGCCTGGCCGCCGCCCATCTCTGCGCCGCCGCACGCGCCGCTATCGAGCAAAAAGACGACGAGGGCGCGCGGGAGCTTTTGCGCAAGGCGCTGGAATGGGTTCCGGGCCACCGCTACGCGCTGACCTTGCTGACGGAGCTGCTGCGCTCCAAGGGCGAAGCCGACGAGGTCGTCGCCCTTCTGCACCACGCGGCCGCCTCGCAGGAGGAGAGCCGCAGCGCCGAACGTTCGCTGATGCTGGCGGGCGTCGCGGCCGAACTCGCGGGTGATCCAGCGCTCGCCTTGCGCTCCTACGAAGAGGCGGCGGGGCGTAACCCGAGCTCGACAGCCGCGCTCTGGGCGCAGCGCCGGGTCGCCAAACAACGGAGCGAGGCCGAGCTTTTGCTGCGCGCCGACCGCGCCATCCTCGAGCGCGACGCGGCGAGCTGGGAATCGGGCTTCGCCAACTTCGAACTCGCCGAACACCTCGACCTCGCACTCGAGAAGCCCAAATGGGCCGCCAAAGCGTATGTGCAGGCCACCGAGTCGAAAGACTACGCGGCGGCGGCCGCGCTCGGTTCCCTTCTGCTCTCCGAACGGGATGTCGATTTCGAATCGCGGCGCAAAGCCCTCGAGCGTTTGCTGGAGGAAGCCAACAACCCCGATCGCGGCTGGATTTGGCGCGAGCTGGGCGCGGCGGCCTTCTGCCAGTTCCGCGACGTCGCCTTCGTACAACGCGCCAGCGACGAGGTCATCGCCCTGCGCCGCTCCGACCGCTGGGCCAGGCTCGCGCGCTTGTTGACGGCCCACAGCCAGGGAGGGAGCCCAGGAGCGAGAGCCCAAGCATGGCTGGAGCTCGGGCGCCTGACCCCCGATACCGCCGCATCGGCAGAACTCGTCCTGCACGGCCTGCGCGCGCAGATGACCGAACTTGGCACCGACGCGCTGGAAGACGCCTGCATTTTGGCGCACTCGATCGCCACCTCGGCACCGGACGAAGCCGCGGCGGCGGTCGCGCTCGACGAAACCATGGGCGCAGCGGACGACCCCGAGACCCGCGCCGACGCCCTCGGACGCCGGGTGCAGCACGCCGATCCCAAAGGCCACTTCGCTCTCGAGGCGGCCCACGGTCGCGCGCTGGTCGCCGCCGAGCGCTACGACGACGCCTACCGAGTGCTCAAAGGCGTGGTGAGCCGCGAGGTCGACGATTTGGCCTCCTGGGAGGCCCTGCGTTTGGCCGCCCGCGCGACCCGTCAGTGGCAGGACGTGGTCCTGGCCTGCGACGAGCTCGCGAACAAAGTCGAGGGCCCGCTCCGTGCGCAGCTCCTCGAAGAAGGCGCCGCGGTATGGATGGATCAGCTCGGTCGCGACGACGAGGCCGAAGTTCGCCTCCAGGCAGCGCTGGCCCTCGACATCCGCCGGACGGTCGCGGCCGAACGTCTGCGCGATCTTTTGGTCGACAGGGGCGACAGTCGCGGTCTGCTCGATCTGATTTCGCGCCGCGTGCAAGTCGTCGACGACCGTGCAGAGCTGATCAAGCTTTACTACGAACAAGCCCGCCTTCTGCGCGGCGAAGGGGAACTCGAGGCTGCCCTCGACGCGGTGCAACGGCTCCTGACGCTGGATCCTCAGCACGTGGCGGCGCTGGCTTTAGGGGTGGAGATTTACGTCGCCTCCGAGCTTTGGAGCGAGGCGGTCGAGGCGCTCCTCCAGCTCTCGATGGCGGATGTGCCGGTGGCGCAGAAACGCCTCGCGCGCCTAGGCGCCGCCAACTTCCTCGACGAGAAGCTGGCGCGTCCCGACGAGGCCTACCGTGTCCTCAAAGAGAGCGAAAAGCTCGGGGAGCTCGATCCCGACCTCTGCGCGCGCTTGGCCGATTTCGCCGAACGTGCCGCGCGTCCCGCCCAGGCCGTCGAAGCCTTGCAGGATGCCATCGCGCGCTCCGAGGGCGAGGCACGCGCCACTTTCGAACGGCGTCTGGGTTTGCTCTTGCAGCGCAGCGGCGACCTCGAGGACGCCAAACGCGTATTGCAGCAGGCCTTTGCCCTCCTGCGTACCGATCTCGAATGCGCCACTGCGCTCGCAGAACTCGCGACCTCGCCGCGGGAGCGCAAGCTCGTCATCGACGATTTCGAAGCCTCCCTCTATACCCAGATCGCCCTCGATCCGACCGACGCGAAGACCCTGCACAAGCTCGAGCGGGTGGCGGAGTGGGAGTCGCGCAGCCCGATGCTCTACCGCGTGCAGAGCGCCTTGGCGCTCATCGAAGGCGGCACCCCTTCGGACCCGGCCTCCTTCGAAGACACGTCGCAGATGCGCCTCGCGCGCACCCTCGAGGAAGAGGTCGTCGACGTGCTGCGCGCGGTCGGCGATCAGGGCCCTGGGGGAGAAATCTGCCGCCTGGCCTTCGAGACCTTGATCGAGTGCGAGCGCTTGCGGCCCGGCGACCGCGGCCTGGGTCGAGGCGATCTCATCCCGGCCAAACGCGCCTACGACGTGCGCGACGAGATCTTCGAGTTGGCTTCCACCTTCCTGCCGGGCGAGTCCGAGTTTTACCTGGACCGCGACGAAGAGTGGAGCATCCGCTTGCTCGTGGGCAAACGCGGTAGACCTGCGTGGTTCGTCGGCGAGTCGGTCGCCTGCCCCCTCTCGCCTCTGCAGCGCTTCCAGGTCGGCCGCTTGGCCTTCGCCCTCCGCGAGCAGACCTTGCCTTTCGTGCAGCGGCGTCCCTACGAGGGCGCCAATCTGCTCTTCGCGCTCGCGGCCGCGGCGGGCAGCCCGATCGCCGGGCATGCGCAGGGCGCGCCGGGCATTCCTCCCCTGCGCCAGCTGCAGAAGGTGATGTCGCGCAAATGTCGCAAGGGCATCCAGCAGGTCGTCGCCGCCATGGAGGACGACGGCGAGAACTTCGAGGCCTGGTGCACGGCGGTGCGGCGTAGCGCCATGCGCGCCGGCATGGTCGTCTCGGGCAACCTGCGCAGCGCCATCGAATACGCGAGCGGTCGCGTGCCTTCTCTCGAAGCCATACGCGCTTCGGAGGATGCCAAAGATCTCCTACGTTTCTGGCTCTCTCAAGCCTCGATCGATATCGTCCAGCGCCCCAGTGGTCGACCGTGAAAAAAACCGACGTACGAGATCCTTCGAGCGAAGGAAGCAATCTGGAAGACTGGCTCGAGCTCGGCGCCGAAGATCCGCCCGAAAATGCGCCAAAGAAGCCTCTGCGTGGACGGGCCGTGCCGCCCCTCGCGCTTCCGCCCGCCGTGCCGAAGTTGGCGCCGCCGGAGAGGCCCCTCTACCGCCCGCCGACCTCCTTTGCGCCCTCCTCGAAGCGACCCGACGCCGCCGGCAAAGTGAGCGCCGCTCCGGCTCAAGCTTCGCTC
>ERZ1066121.899-NODE-899-length-24648-cov-6.882609_pt1 | contig 24648 bp, 17 predicted proteins | sample MGYA00382768_ERZ1066121 | MGnify/ENA primary metagenome ERZ1066121 (study PRJEB33369, sample SAMEA5778351) | biofilm metagenome | biome: Industrial cooling water; feature: Water cooling tower basin; material: Biofilm | place: United Arab Emirates | collected...
CTCCACGACGAAGTAGGAGTCGAGGATGAACTTCAAGACGATGAGGGTGGCGACGCAGATGCCCGCAGCGATAAAGATGAGTTTGCTTCGGGGAGGGGTGGTATCGACGGCCATGATTCCTCCTAAGCGTTGACGAAGGAAAGGGAACGAGGAAGGCGAGGGTCGCCCTGAGCGACCAAGGGGAAGCGCCGCGCTTGGAAAAGCACGAAGGCGAAGAAGGTCCCCGCGACCCCGAAGAAGGCCGCCAGGTCGAGCCAATGCAAGGTGAAGTGGCCGTCGTTCGCGTAGGGCATGACGAACCAGTAGATGTCGAGGATATGCATCAGCAGCAGCCAGGACACGCCGAAGGCGTAGAGCGGCAGGCGGCGCTTGACGATGCGCGACATGAGGAAGAAGAAGGGCAGGATGAAATGGCCAACCACGAGCAGGATGCTCAAGGCCTTCCAGCCGCCGTCGACCCAGCGACGGTGATAATACGTCGCCTCTTCCGGAATGCCGGCGTACCAGATGAGGAGGTACTGCGAGACGCCGATATAGGCCCAAAAGCAGTTGAAGCCAAAGAGCAACTTGCCCAGGTCATGGAAATGCTCGACGCTGACCGCTTTGGCGAGGGGACCATTGCCGCGGCGCAGGGCCATGGCCGAGAGCGAGAGGAAGGCGTGGATGGCCACCGCCGAACCCGCGAAGATGTAGACCCCAAAGATGGTCGAGTACCAGGAGGGCTCGAGCGACATCAGCCAGTCGAAGGCGGCGAAAGTCAGCGTCAGACCGAAAAGCGACATCGCCAGCGGCGCCCACTTCTGCATCTGCACGGTGTACTCCGTAGCACCGCTTTCGTCCTGTGCGGTGGAGCGACGGAAGTAGAACCACGCCAGGCCGATCCAGACAGCGAAGTAGAGGAAAGCTCGAGCGATGAAAAAAGGCTTGTTGAGGTAAGGCGCCTTATGCGCAATGAGTCGGTGATGCGCGTCGACTTCGGCCGGTGAGTGGCCTTCGTGGCCATCTTCGCTCTCGTCGGGCGGCGCCGCATGACCGAAGCGGTCGTAGTTGCCGTGGGCGCGTTGCCCCAAGGCAGGCGCGTGGTTCTGCGGGTGGAAACTATTGCCTTTATGGGCGCCCTTCTCTTCGTCGGCGGCAGAGGCATGATCGGCCGACTCCCCATGTTCGCCATTGCCGGTGGCGTGCGTCCACTCGTAGAGGCGGCTGACCTGCGTCAACAAGGGCAGGAAAAGCAGTAGGAGCACCGGCGCGCCGCTCATGACCAGCTCAGCCAGGCGGCGCACGACGACGCTCCAGCCCGCCACGGTCAAGAACTGCAGGACGACGAAGAAGGTCGCGCCCAGCACCAGCGTCAACACGGCGAAGAAGGCAAAAAGGTAGGCGTAGGCAAAACGATCGACGTCGAGGAAGGCTCCCGCGGCGGTCGCCGCCAAGCCCACACCGCCGATGACGGCAGCCACTTTCCAAGCGTCGTACCAGAGGCTCCCGCGCTCGACGCGGAAGGAGGAGGTATTGGGAGATTTCGCTGCTGCGCTCATGGTTGCTTCGCCTCTTGCGTGTTCCCGCGGGCCTGCTCCGAACCTTTTTGGCTGAGTTGCAACGCGCGGACATAGGCCACCACCGCCCAGCGGTCTTCGACGGAGAGGACGTGGCGATAGGCGGGCATGTTGCGGATGCCGTTGCTGATGGTCGCGAAGAGCTGGCCGTCCGGGATATGCCGTAGCCGGTCGATATGCAGGCTGGGGGGCTGGAACGCGCCCGAACCGGCCCGTTGCGGAATGATGCCCTTGCCATTGCCCGAGTTGGCATGGCAGGGCGAGCAGTAGATGTTGAAGCGCTCCTGCCCGCGCGTCAGCAAGGGGGCCATGCCGCCCTTGTCGCTGACGACCTTCTCCGGCACTTCCTTCACCCAGGCGCCATGCTTGGTATCGCAATCGGCGGCCTTGACGCCTTCGCCCCCTGCGCAGTGGGCACCGGGCTGTTCGCGGCCCGTCGTCAGCGCGAGATCGCTTTCGCTTTCACGCGCCAGCGTTCCCTCTGGAGGCGGACGCATGGTGCGCTTGTCCGCGAAAAAGCGGCTCAGCTCCTGCGGATCATAACGCGGCTGATCGTGCATGTTGCGGATGGGAACGATCGGAGGCTTCTCCGAGGTTTGTCCGCGGCAGGCCGAGAGGCCGAGGAGCAGAAGGGACGCCAAAAGCCCAAGGGAAGCTTTGCCCATCAGGAAGCCTCCGTTTGGATGTACTCGAGGTGGCTCGGCTTGAGAGATTCCATGAAGCGAAGGGTTTCTTTCGAATCGAACTTGGGATCGCGCGCTTCGATCGAGATGAAAAACTTGTCGTCGCTGCTAGCGGCGAAGCGACTCGATTCGAAGACGACATGGTGATGCCGCGGCAACTTGGTCAGGCCGAGGAGGCCAAAGATGGTGCCGAAGCCGGTCAGCAAAATCGAAAGCTCGAACATGATCGGGATCATGCCCGTGATGGCTTCCGGCGGCTTTCCGCCGACGACGATGGGGTAGTCGTAGCCGTTCATGTACTGGATCATGAGGATGGCGCTGAGGCAGCCGGTGATGCCGCAGAGGAAGGAGATGATGCCCAGCTTGGTCGGCTTCAGCCCCATGGCATCGTCCATGCCGTGGACGGGATAAGGCGTGTGCACATCCCAATGCCGGTAGCCCGCGTCGCGTACGGCCGCGGCCGCTTTGAGGCAAGCTTCGGGGGAGTCGAACTCAGCGAGGCACGCCGCTTCCGAACTACCTCGGCCGCCCTTTTCTTCTTTGTCGGCGCCCTGCACTTTTTCTTGTGCCTTTTTCTGCGCCAGCATCTCGAAGAACTCGGGACGCTGCGTCATCGGTTCCGTTTTGTCGCCCCAATCGGATGAACCTGAACTCATCGTACTCTCCTCAATCTACCTGCGCTCATTCCGCTGGAGCAGGCGAGTGCCCAAGCGCGGGGGAAGCCGCCCCACCCTCTCCGTGATGCGCGTGGTGGACATGGGGGTGTGCCTGCGGCAGCACGCCCTTGACCTCGGCGATGGCGATCATCGGGATCCAGCGAATGAAGAGCAGGAAGAGGGTCATGAAAAAGCCGATCGTGCCGATGTACATGGCGATATCGATCGGGCTGGGATGAAACATGCCCCACGCCGAGGGCAAGAAGTCGCGGTGCAGCGAGGTCGCGATGATCACGAAACGCTCGAACCACATGCCGATGTTGATGAAGATGGTCACCACGAACATCACGGGGATGCTGGTGCGCAGACGGCGGAACCAGAAGAGCTGCGGCGAGATGACGTTGCAAAGGAGCATCGCCCAATACGCCCACCAGTAGGGCGCGGCGCCTGGCAGCAAACGGTTGCGCAAAAAGACGTGCATTTCGTATTCATTGCCCGAGTACCAGGCGATGAAGAACTCCATGCCATAGGCGTATCCGACCAGCGTGCCGGTCGCGAGCATGATTTTGTTCATCAGCTCGAGGTGCTTCATCGTCACGACATGCTTGAGGTCGAAGACCGTACGCGCGATGAGCAGCAAGGTCATGACCAGGGCGAAGCCGCTGAAGACGGCGCCGGCGACGAAATAAGGCGGGAAGATGGTCGTATGCCAACCGGGCAACACCGAGGTCGCGAAGTCGAAGGAGACGATCGAGTGAACCGAAAGCACCAGGGGCGTCGAGATCGCGGCGAGGATGAGATAGGCGCGCTCGTAGTGCTGCCAGTGCCGGTTCGAGCCGCGCCAGCCCAAGGCGAGGAAGCCATAGACGAGGCGTCGAACGCGGTTCGTCGAGCGATCGCGCAAGGTCGCGAAATCGGGGATCAACCCGGTGATCCAGAACAAAAGTGAGATAGTGAAGTAGGTGCTGACCGCGAAGACGTCCCACATCAGCGGGCTCTTGAAGTTGGGCCAGATCGCCATCTGGTTCGGCAGCGGGAACATGTAGTAGTCGAACCAGGGACGCCCCGTATGCAGTGCCGGGTAAATGCCGGCGCACATGACGGCAAAGATCGTCATGGCTTCCGCGAAACGGTTGATGCTGGTTCGCCACTTCTGCCGGAAGAGGAAGAGAATGGCGGAGATCAAGGTACCGGCGTGACCAATACCGATCCACCACACGAAGTTGGTGATATCCCAGGCCCAAGCGACGGGGTTGTTGTTGCCCCAAACGCCGATGCCCTCGGTGACGAGGTAGGCAATGCAGGCAAAGAGGACGCCCGAAAGGATGACGGAGGGGATGAAGAGAATCCACCAACCGCGGGGCGCCGGGTTTTCCGTGACCCTCGCCACCGAGTCGGTGACTTGGTGGAAGGTCGTGCCCTCAGGCAGGAGGGAACGTTCTCCGATTTCGGTAATGACGCGATCGGCCATGGCGCTCTACCCTCTCGACTTTTGCATGGCAGGGTTGGGGTTACGGATGCGGGCGAGGAAGGTCGTGCGCGGCTGCGTGCCGATCTCGGCGAGCAGGCGATAACGACGGTCGAGACGGATCCGCTGAACCAACTTGCTCTTGGGATCGCTCAGGTCGCCGAAGGTGATGGCGTCGGCCGGGCAGGTCTGTGCGCAGGCCGGCACGATGTCGCCGTCTTTGATCGCCTTATGCTGACGGCGCTTTTCGATCTTCACGCTCTGGATGCGCTGCACGCAGTAGGTGCATTTCTCCATCACGCCGCGCGAACGGACGGTGACGTTGGGGTTGAACTGCATCTTGCGCGGCTCCGGGATCTCCTCGTGGGGATCGCGGATATGCCAGTTGAAGTAGTTGAAACGGCGTACTTTGTAGGGGCAGTTGTTGGCGCAATAACGCGTGCCGATGCAGCGGTTGTAGGCCATGTCGTTGAGCCCTTCGGGGCTATGCGCCGTGGCGTTGACCGGGCAAACGTTTTCGCAGGGCGCCTCTTCGCAGTGTTGGCAAGCGATGGGCTGCACGGCGACGGCCGGCTCGCTCTCGTCTTCCCCGACGAAGTAGCGGTCGATGCGGATCCAGTACATGGCGCGACCGCGCGCCACCTGATCTTTGCCGACCACCGGCGTGTTGTTCTCGGACTGACAGGCGACGACGCAGGCGTTGCAACCGGTGCAGGTGCTGAGATCGATGGCCATGCCCCAGCGATGCCGACCTTCGTAGTCGACCTCTTTCCAGAGCGGGGGCGCCGACATTTCGATGCTACGCCAGGAGGCGAAGTCGGGCTGCTTCTGGTATTCGGAGAGCGTGGCATCGATGGCGATGGGACGGCCTTCCATCGCGTCGTGCTCTTGGGTTTGCGCGAAGCGGTGTGTGCGTCCGGTCTTTTCGAGCTGGGCGCCTTCGCTGAACCAAAAACCTTTGCGGGTGCGCAGGGGCTGGACGTCGAAGCCAACCTTACTGCCGTATTGGCCGACGAAGTCACGGCCCCAGCCCAGGGGAAGCGCAATGCTCCAGTCGGCCTGACCGGGCTGTACCCAAGCAGCGATCTCGATCTCCTTCGCGCCCGGAGCCCGCAAGCGGACGATGTCGCCGGAGGCGATGCCCAAGGCTTTTGCCGTCGCCGGCGAGACGAGCGCAGCGTTATCCCACGAGATCTTGGTCATGGGATCGGGCAGCTCGAGCAACCAAGGGTTGTTGGCGTGACGCCCGTCGAAGAGCTTGGGATCGGGGGTGAACACCACCTCCAAGTTCTGCGCGCCCAGGGCTTTGCCTTTGGCAGCGCTGCGGGCGCTCGCCAGGCTCTGGCTCAGTGCTTGAACATCGGGGCGCAGCTCCGCCAGAGCATTGGAGGTCGCCTCGGAGGTCGGCACCAAACCGCGGTTGAGGGCTTGGCGCCAAGAGTTCTCGAAGCTCAAGGCGTCTTTGAAGACGGAGCGGAAGGTCTCGCGCACCGCGAGGTAGCCTTGCCAGTTCGCGCTGCCGGCGCTCATCGAGAGCATCTCGATGACGGAGCGGCCGGTCCAGAGAGGACGAATCAGCGGCTGCTGAATGCTCCAGGTTCCGTCGATGGCACGCGAGTCGCCCCAGCTCTCGAAAGCATGCAACAAGGGCAAATGCCAATCGCAGAGGCGCGAAGTCTCGTCGTAATGCGAGGCGAGGTGGATGGAGACCACTCCTTTATGCCCTAGTGCTCCGGCGAAATCGAGGTCGCGCGGCGCATCGAAGGCCGGGTTGCCGCCAAGGATCACCAGGCTTTGCACCTGGCCTGCGCGCAGCGCTTTGACGAGCGCCGCCAGCGATTCCGTGCCGCCCGTGCCGCCCTGGGAGTCGAGCTCGGCGTTGTTTGCATCGAGCGCGGCGTAGGCGATGCTCTGACCCACCGCACCGAAGGCCACGTGCAGGGCATGCGCCAAGGCATGCACGCGCGCCGGCTGCCGCGAACCCACCATGAGCAGCGCCGCCGGACCGGCTGCGATGAGGTCGCTGGCAACGGCCTGCAGCCAAGGGGAAGGGAAAGCGCCCTTGACCGAGGGGTCCATCTGCCGGGCGAGCGAGCCGAAAGCTCCCGGCTTCTGCCGACCGAGCTCTAGGGTCAGGGCTTGAAGGTACTTCTCGACATCACGCGCCGGCACACGCAGGCGGTGGTCGGCGTTCGCGCCGGTGAGGCTGAGCAGCGGCTCGACGACGTAAAGCCGGCTCATGGGCTCGTTGGGACCGCTCAGGAAACGGCCCTTGGCGTAGCCTTTGGTGTTGCGGATGGCGCCGGGCTCGGTCTGCAAGAAGTCGCTGTCGAGCGAGAGCACGACCTTCGCCTTCTCGAGACGGGGCACGGGGTAAAGGCTCTGCCCGAAGGCGATCTTGGTGCCTTCGAGGACTTGGCTTTCGTGCACCGGCGCGTAGAAATGCAGAGTCGCTTTGGGGAAGCGCTCTTTCAGCTTGGCGCGCAAGCGGCTCGAGGTCGGCGAGGTCGAGGGCTGGAGCAAAAAGCGCAGGCTCTGCCCGCCGTCTTCGGCATGCGTCTCGAGGAGCTTGAGGTAGTAGCGGTCGAACTCGGCAAAGCTCGACTTGACCGGCTTGCCCTCGCCGCTCTTTTGCGGCGCCTGCGAGCGATCGGGATCGTAGAGGTCCAAAGGAGCCGCTTGCGCCCAGAGCGCGGCAGCACCGAGGCTGGAGGGATGCTCGGGGTTGCCTTCGACCTTGGTCGGACGACCTTCGTGGGTTTGCACCACGAGACCCAGCGCATCGCCGCGACGTTCGAGAACGGTCGCGTAATGCAGCGGCACACCCGGGATGATTTGCTCGGGCGCCTTGCTATAGGGGAGGATTTTCTCGACGGGGCGACGGACGCAGCCTTGCAGTGCTGCCAGCGCTGCGCTGCCGCCGCCGAGGGTCAAAAAGCCGCGGCGTCGAAGCAGCGAGCTTTCCTCGACGACCGGACCCACGCCTTGGGGAAACTCGCTCTCGGCGAGCTCCTGGCGCTCGGCCTCGGAACGCGACTTTTCTTCGAGGGAGCGCCAAGCACGGGTCTCGGCGCGCTGTGGATCCACACTGTCGAATCGGTAAGGAGCTCTTCGGCTCATCGGTGACACCCTGAGCAATGTTCCGGGGGATGGACGGCTTGGACATTGGCGACCCAACCCGCCTCGGGCTTCCAGCGCATGTTCGTCACTTGATCCGGCGGCCGTAGGTTGGGCCCCGGGTTGCGGTGACAGTCCAAACACCACCCCATGCTGAGCGGCTTATCGAGCCGCACGACTTCCATTTGATCGATGCGGCCGTGGCAGCTCACGCAGCCGACGCCCGCCGAAACGTGCACGCTATGATCGAAGTAGGCGTGATCGGCGACCTTATGCACGCGTACCCATTCGATGGGCTTGCCGGTCTTCCAGCTCTCACGCACCGGCTCGAGCCGGGCCGATCCGGTCTTGATCGCCGAGTGGCAACCCATGCAGGTCTGCGTCGAGGGAATGGCCGCCTCGGCGGAGTTCTCGACGCTGTAGTGGCAGTAACGACAGTCGATGCCGAGTTCTCCCGCGTGCAGGCGGTGGCTGTAGGGCACCGGTTGCTTCGGCGCGTAGCCCACCTGCAAATGCTTGGGGGAGAAGTAGAACCACACGATGAAGGTCAGCAGCATGCCCCCGGCGAGGATCACCACCCCGCCAATCAGAGGCAATAGGTTCATTTTTCGGGGAAATGTCTGCATGTGCGCTGCGTTAATAACAGGAAAGCGTCCGTAGAAAAGAAGGAAGGAACGAGACGGTACTTCTCACGGGGCGGTAGGTCCCTCCCAGGGCAAGGTCAAGCGTGTCTGCGCTCAGGCCCAAGGCAGCCAAACGTGCCGCGCGCCTTATCCTCTCGATTGCGGGATGCGTCAAGGAAGTTTTCCGCCCGCCCCGCGCAGCATAATGGAGGCGACGACAGATCAGGTTTTTTTTCGGCGGATTTTCGGCACGCCGCGCAGAGAGCCTTGGAGAGGAGCGACGCTGCTCCTAGCCTTGACGGCGATCTTGCGGACTGCTAGCTCCCGCCCCTCAACAAGGAAGCGTTCATGGGCCAATCGAAGGTGCTCGTCTCGGATAAACTCAGCGATGCAGGTGTTGCGGCGCTGAAAGCAGAACCTAGTCTCCTCGTCGACTACCGACCAGGCCTGAGTCATGCCGAATTGGTCGATAACATTGGCCAATACGATGCGCTGGTGATCCGGAGCGCCTCGAACGTCGACGCCGCGGTGATCGAAGCAGGCAAGTCGCTCAAGGTCATCGGTCGAGCCGGTATCGGCGTCGACAACGTCGATGTCGCAGCGGCGAGCCGCAAGGGCATCGTCGTCATGAACACGCCGACGGGCAACGCAGTGACGACGGCCGAACACGCTTTGGCCCTGCTCTGCTCGCTGGCGCGCAAGATCCCCCAAGCCGCGGCCACCATGCGCGAAGGCAAATGGGAGAAGAACCGCTATCAAGGGCGGGAGCTGGCCCACAAGACCTTGGGCATCTTCGGTCTGGGCAACATCGGCCGTATCGTCGCCGACCGCGCCCGGGGGCTGAAGATGCAGGTCATCGCCTTCGATCCGGTGATCAGCCCGGAGCGGGCCTCGAGTTTGGGTGTCGAGCTGGTCAGCATCGACGAGCTCTTGCGGCGCGCGGATTTCATCACCATCCATACGCCTCTCACCCCCGATACGCAGGGGCTGATCAACGACGCCGCCTTCGAGAAGATGAAGAAGGGCGTCCTCCTGGTGAACGCTGCACGCGGCGGCATCGTCGACGAGCTCGCCCTGGCGCGCGCCGTGGAAGCCGGCAAGGTCGGCGGCGCGGCCCTCGATGTCTTCGAGCAGGAGCCCATCGATCCCAAACATCCGCTGCTCAAGCTGGAGAACGTCATCTGCACGCCGCATCTGGGTGCCTCGACGGCCGAAGCGCAGGAGCGCGTGGCGATCGAGATCGCCGAGCAGATCGTCGAATACCTTCGCGACGGGCAGATCCGCAACGCGGTGAACGTGCCCACCTACTCGGCGGAGGTGGCCGAGAAGATCGCGCCTTACCTCAAGCTGGCGCGCAAACTGGGCGTCCTCGTCGGGCAGCTCGAGCCTATCGAGGTCTCCGAAGTCCGCGTCACCTGCACTGGATTGCCGGGCGAGCTCGGCACCCGGCCGATCGCCTACGCCGCGCTCGCTGGTTATCTAGAGCGTCATGTAGAGCACGCGGTGCAGCCCATCCAGGCACCTTTCGAGGCCGAATCGCGGGGCATTGCTCTCATCGAGGTTCGCGACCCTTCCAGCCCGCGCGGTTATGCGCACTCCGTCTCGATCGAGATCCGCGGCCAGCGCGGCAGCCATCGCGCGACCGGCAGCGTCGGCGTGCACGGCGAGGCGCGATTGGTGGCCCTCGATGGCTTCGCGGTCGAGACCACCTTGGAAGGCGCCATCTTGATGTTGCGCAACCAGGACCGCCCCGGCGTCATCGGCGCGGTGGGTACCCTGCTCGGCACCAAGCAAATCAACGTCTCGAGCCTGCAAGTGGGCCTGGACGCCGAAACCCGCGACGCCATCGCCCTGTGGAGCGTCGATTCGCCCGTGCCGGCGGAGACCTTGGCCGAGCTGCGCAAGCTCGACAAGATCCGCTCCGTTCGTTACGTCGAGCTCGGCTGAACTCGGGCGAGAGCGTCAATGGACGAAGATAGCTCCATGGTTGCGAGCGCGATGGCGCCTGCGCGGATGACTCTGGCGCCGCCGCCGGGTATGCGCGATCTGCTTTTCCCGCAGTCCTGGCGGCGGCGGGAGCTTTTGCAGCGCTTGGTGGAGTACTTCGGCCGCTTTGGCTACGAGTTCACGCTGACGCCGCCCTTCGAACTCGCCGAGGTGATCGAGCCGGGCCTGACCTCGCTCGATCCCCGCGAGCTCTTGCGTTTCGTCGAACCCGAGTCGGGTGAGGTAGCGCTCTTGCGGCCGGACATCACGCCGCAGATCGCGCGTATCGTGGCGACGCTGCTACGCGAGCGGCCGGCGCCTTGGCGCCTCTCGTACGAAGGAACGGTGGTGCGCCGCCGTTTCGGCCGTGCGCGTAGGCAGCGGCAGATCGCGCAGGCCGGCGTCGAGTGCATCGGCCTGGCCGGGATCGAAGCCGATGCCGAGGTGATGCAGCTCGCCCTCGGCGCCTGCGAGGCCGTGGGCTTGAGTCAGCTGCGTCTCGAGCTCGGCCACGTTCGTTTCGCGGATGGCGCCCTGCAGGCCCTGCCCGAATCCTTGCGTAGCGCGGCAGCCGAAGCCTTGGCGCGCAAAGATCTGCATCGCCTCGATGCGCTGAGCGAGCCGCTGACCAAGGATCAACGCCAGCATTTGCGCGCCCTGCCCCGCCTCTTCGGCGGCTTGGACACCCTCGAGCAAGCCCGCCGGCACCTGCAGAACGAAGTGCAGGAGCGGGCACTGGACGAACTCGCGCAGATCGTTGAAAAGCTGCGCAGCTTAGACCTCGAGTCGCGTCTCGACATCGACCTCGGCGAGCTCCGCGGCCGTGCCTACTACACTGGAGTGAACTTCCAGCTCCTGGCGGAGGGGCCGGGCGAAGCCCTGGGCGCCGGCGGCCGATACGACCAGCTCCTGGGTCGATTCGCTTTTCCGCAGCCTGCCATCGGCTTCGCTCTAGACGTCGAGAACCTCGAATGGGCTCTCGCCAAGGGCAACGCGGCGGCGAGGCCGCCCTGGACGCCGCGACTGGCCGTCTACGCCGCGAGCAAAGCGGCAGCGCCCTCGCTCTCTTCCTGGCTCGATTTCTTGCGGGGGGAAGGCTTTCGCGCGGCTCGCCTGACGAGCGGCCGAAGCGCCGAGGAAGCGATGGCGTTCGCTCGGGCTTGGGGTTATGACGCGCTGGTTCGAGTCGAAGCGCAGCAGCTCGAGCTGCGCTGGGTGCGGCAGCCAGAGAACGCTCGCCGCTTCGAGTCGGAGCGCGACGCGAGCCGCCCAGAGCTCGCGGCCGCGTTGCGCGAGGAAAGCCCACGGGCAGAATAGCCGGCGTTTGGGCGCGCCGAAACCTGGATTCAGATAGAGGGTAGAGCAGATGCCGGCAGTAGTCGTCGTAGGAACCCAGTGGGGGGACGAGGGCAAAGGGAAGATCGTCGACCTCATGACGCCCTTCGCGGATGTCGTCGTGCGTTATGGCGGCGGCGCGAACGCAGGGCATACCCTGGTGGTCGACGGCCACCGCGTCGTCTTTCATCTCATCCCTTCGGGCGCGCTGCACAAGCAGACCCGCTGCGTGCTCGGCCATGGCATGGTGCTCGACCCCGAGGTGTTGGTGGCGGAGCTCGAGGAGATGGAGGCGAGGCAGCTCCTCGCCGAAGGCCGAGTGCTGATCTCCGATCGCGCACACGTCGTCTTGCCGCATCATCGCCTCGTCGATCGCTTGCGCGATCAAGGCAGCAAGGCGATCGGCACCACCCATCGCGGCATCGGCCCCTGCTACGAGGATAAGGCCGCGCGCCTCGGCATCCGCGTCTTCGACCTTCTGCATCGCGAGCGCCTACGCGAGCGTCTGCAGGCCAATCTCGAGCGCTGGCGGCCGGTGATCGCGCATTTCGGCGAGGCCTGCCCGGAGCTCGACGCCATGGCCGAGCGCTACCTCGCTCTAGGGCAAAAGCTCTCGCCCTGGATCGGCGATACGGGGCATTGGCTGCGCCGGGCCCTCGACCAAGGTCAGCGCGTGCTCTTCGAAGGCGCGCAAGGCGCGATGCTCGACGTCGACCTCGGCACCTATCCCTACGTCACCAGCTCCTGCGTGGTCGCTTCCGGTGCCTCGGCGGGCGCGGGCGTCAGCCCCCTCGGCATCCAGCGCGTCGTCGGCGTCACCAAAGCCTACACCACCCGCGTCGGTGGCGGGCCCTTCCCCACCGAGCTCGACGATGCCATGGGCGAGAAGCTCCGCTCAGCCGGCAAAGAGTTCGGCGCCACCACGGGGCGTCCACGTCGCTGCGGCTGGCTGGATCTCGTCGCCTTACGCTTCGCCGTGCAGGTCAACGGCGTATCGGAGCTGGTGATGACCAAGCTCGATGTGCTCAGCGGCCTCGGTGACCTCCGCCTCTGCGTCGCCTACGAATACGAAGGCCAGCGTTACGAAGAGGTGCCGCCGCCCGAGGGCTGGGGCGAGGTCAAACCCATCTACGAAGACTTCGAGGGCTGGAGCGAGCCCCTCGAGGGCTGCAGCGACTTCGCCGCCTTCCCGGCCGCCGCTCGGCGCTACCTAGCGCGCATCGAAGAGGTCGTGGGCTGCCCCATCCGCGTCGTCAGCGTCGGCGCCGATCGCCGCGCCACCTTGGGCCTGCGCGACCCCTTCGACGGCTTGCCCAAGCTCGATGTGAAGCCCAAAGCCTTCTCCTTCAAGTCTTGAGTCCGATGCGCATCGCGACCTGGAACGTCAACTCCGTGCGTGCGCGCCACGAGCGTCTGCTGCGCTGGCTGCAGACGCATCAGCCCGACCTCCTCTGCTTGCAAGAGCTCAAATGCCAGGAGGCGCAGTTCCCCTTCGAGGCCCTGCGTGAACTGGGCTACGAGGCCGCCGTCCACGGCCAGAAGACGTACAACGGCGTCGCCATCCTCAGCCGCCAGCCGGCCGACGAGGTGTGGGCGGGCATGATGGATGACGAAGACGATCCTCAAGCCCGCCTGCTGACCTGTCGCTTTGGCGAGCTCCACGTGGTCTCCGCTTACTTTCCCAACGGCAGCAGCGTCGACTCGCCGAAGTTCGCCTACAAGCTGCGCTGGATGCAGCGTTTGAGGCGTTGGCTCGATCTGCGCTTTCGTCCCGATCAGGCGATCCTCCTCTGCGGCGACTTCAACGTCGCGCCGGAAGATCGCGACGTCGCCAAAGTCGAAAACTGGGCCGATACCGTGCTCTGTGTGCCGGCCGTGCGAGAGGCCCTGGCGAGCATCTACGATTTCGGCTTCACGGACCTGGTACGCACACACCGTCCCGAAGAAGGCCTCTACTCCTGGTGGGATTACCGGCAGCTCGCCTTCCCCCGCAACGAAGGCCTGCGCATCGATCACATCGTAGGCACGGCCTCCCTTATGCCGCGCTGCAGCGGCGCGTGGATCGATCGCGACGAACGCAAAGGCGCAAGCCCCTCCGATCACGCTCCCGTCGTGGTCGAACTCGACGCCTTCGAGGCCGAGGGCTAGGCGATGGCGAAGACCTCCCCCCGCTATTGGCTGATGAAAAGCGAGCCCGAGGTCTACTCGATTCAGGACCTCCAGCGCGATGGCCGCAGCCTCTGGGAAGGCGTGCGCAACTACCAGGCGCGCAACTATCTGCGCGACATGCGCGTCGGCGATCTCGCCCTCTTCTACCATTCCAACGCCAAGCCGCCGGGCGTCGTCGGCGTCGCGCGGATCTGCCGCGAAGCGTACCCCGATCCCACGCAGTTCGACCCTCGCAGCGACTACTACGACGCCAAGTCGAAGCCCGAGGATCCGCGCTGGTCGACGGTCGATGTGGAGTTCGTCGAAGCCTTCACGTTGGTCAGCCTCGACGCGCTCAAAGCCGACTCTGCGCTCGAAGGCATGCGGGTGCGCGAAAAGGGCTCGCGGCTTTCGGTGCAGCCCGTGGACGTGGCGCACTTTCGGCGGGTGCTACGGCTGGGCAAGGCGTCGAGCTAGAGTTTCGCTTCGACCTGTGTACTCAGAACGCGTCGAGGTACCCCGGCCGGAGGGATCCCGCTACGACGCAAACCTGTCGCGAGCTCCAAGCCTTCCTTCTGCAGAAGCAGGGGAAGCCCGACAAGCGATTTTGCAAAGCTCTCGAGCACCCTCCCGGACGCAGGCGTGGAGTTCATTGTGCTCTTCGAATCGATGAGCGGGTATTAGCGATCCGCGAAGGTAGGCGCCCGCTTTGCCAGGAAAGCCGCGATGCCCTCTTCGCGATCGGCTTTGGTGAAGCATTCGCCGAAGGCCTTGAGTTCGCGCTGATTCGCCTCGCGCAGCGGCAAACCTTCGCCCTCGGCGATGGCGCGTTTCGCCAACACGACGGCGTTGGGCGCCATCGCAGCGATCTCTCGCGCGACGCGCTTGACGCTCTCCTCGAGCGCTTCGGGGGCCACCACCTGGTTCACCAAGCCGATACGTAAGGCTTCCTGCGCATCGATGACGCGGCCGCTGTAGATCAGCTCACGGGCCTGGGCGATGCCGACGCGGCGCGGCAGACGCTGGCTGCCACCAAAACCTGGGATGATGCCGAGTTTGACCTCGGGCTGGCCGAAGCGCGCTTGTGTGCTGGCGTAGATGAAGTCGCAGGCCAGCGCGAGCTCGCAACCGCCGCCCAAGGCGAAACCGTTTACGGCGGCGATGACCGGGACCTCCATCGCTTCGATGGCATCGAAGGTGCGGTGACCCAGCGAGGCGAAGGTCTCGGCTTCGGCCGGACCCATCGACTCCATCGCCGTGATGTCGGCACCAGCGACGAAGGCTTTGCCCTCGCCGCGCAGGACGATGCAGCGCACCTGGGGCTTGCTGGAGAGCGCATGGAAGACGAGATGGAGCTCGCCCAGCACCTCTGGATTGAGGGCGTTGAGGCGATCGGGCCGGTCGATGCTCACGGTCGCGATCGGTCCCTCTTCCTTCAGGTGGACGTATTGGGTGCGGAGGCTCTCGTTGGTCATAGTTCCCTCGTCGACTCGCGTTGCGTTTCGTGCCCTGACGCCGCCTGGATCAGCGAGCGCCGTCGTAGACGTAAAAGCCGCGCCCCGATTTGCGTCCCAGCCATCCCGCCGCGACGTAGTTGCGCAGGAGCGGCGCGGGCCGGTACTTGTCATCCCCGAACTCACGCTGCAGCACTTCGGCGATGTAGAGCAGGGTGTCGAGGCCAACGAAGTCGGCGAGCTCGAAGGGGCCCATGGGGTGATTGAGGCCGAGCTTGGCGCCGCGATCGATGTCTTCGATGCTGCCCAAGCCTTCCTGCAGAGCGAAACAGGCCTCGTTGACCAAAGGCACGAGGATACGGTTGACCAAAAATCCGGGCATGTCGCGCGCGGTCACGAGGCTCTTGTCCAGCGTCTGCGCAAGGGCGGCGATGCGCGCATAGGTGGCATCGCTCGTCTGCAGTGCGCGGATCACCTCGACCAGCTTCATCACCGGCACGGGATTGAAGAAGTGCATGCCGATGACCTGCTCCGGGCGGCGCGTCACGGCGGCGAGCTTGGTGATCGAAATCGAGGAGGTGTTGGAGGCGAGAATGGCCTCGGTTTTGGCCGCCTCGTCCGCACGACGGAAAATCGCTTCTTTGATCTCGAAGCGTTCGGTGGCCGCTTCGATGACGCAGTCGACGGTGGACAGGGCGGCATAGTCGGCGCTGGGCGTGATGCGCGCCAGCACCGAGCCGACTTCGCTCGCTGTGACGCTGCCCTTCTTCACCAAACGCTCGAAGCCTCGTTCGATATGGCCTCGACCGGCCTGCGCGAGGTCGAGGGAGGCGTCGAGGAGGACGACGCCGAGGCCCTTCTGCGCTGCCACTTGCGCGATGCCGCGCCCCATTTGCCCCGCACCGATGACGCCGATGGACTGGATCTCTGCCATGTTCTCTCCCTGGCTGCGCGCGGCTCGCCCTCGACCCTGCGGGCCTAGGAAATGCGCGCTTCGGCCCTGGCCCCTTGCCTACCAAGGATCCGCTCGGGAGCATAGAAATTGGCCCAGCGCGCATCGTCTTCACGACGCAAACGCACGCGCGCCGCGTAAGCGCCGGGTTGTGCGCTCAAGGCATCTTCGAGCTCGACCGTGGTCAGGTAGAGCGCGTCTTCGGCGGCATCGAGCACACCGCGGTCGACCAGGCGACGACCGCATTCGAGGGCGCTGCGCCGCAGACGCAAAAGCGCCTCCGCCAAACCTTCGGCGAGCTCACCTTTGGTCTTGGCCAGACGCAGCAGGAGCAGCAGGACGAAGGCGACGGTCGCTTGCCTGCCGCGCCCCAAAGGCCGCTGCCGCGCTAGCCCCAAAAGCCGACGCGCGGTCGCCCTCCGCGCCCTCTCCCGCACGAAAGGATCGTTGTCGTGCACGCTGCGCAAGACCCGCAAGAGAGTCTCGTGGTCTTCACCCCAAGGTGCTCGCGCGATGTCGATGCCCAAAGAGGGCAAGGAGCGCAGGCTTTGCTCGACCTCATCCCAGCGCGCCTGAAGCTCGGGGCTGAGCGCGGCACGGCCCTCGATTTCCCCTCGCTCCTCTTCGATGAGCTGCGCGAGGGCGAGTAAGGCCTTCTGCCCACGCATCCTCAAGCGACCGGCGCGCGGCGCCGCCAAGACCCGCAGCTCCTCACGGTGAATGCGCCCGACGATGTTTTCGAGCGAGGCGAGCAGCGTTCCCGTCGCGCGACGTGCCCGCTCGATCAGCCTTCCCGCTTCGACCGCCCAGGAACGGCTATCGCGTAACACGTCGATCAAGCGATCGTTGGGAGCGTCGTCGAGGCAAACCAGGTCGAGATCGGCGAGGCCCGTTTCGAGATGGCTGCGAAAATCACGTGCGGCCGCCAAGGGTGCGGTGAGATCGCGAGCCACCCGAGCCGTACGGGCGGCAGCGCGCAGAAAGGTGGCCATGCGCGCCGCGGCGGTGACACGGCTCGAGACCCCCTCGACCCGCCGATAGGCACGACCGTAGATGCGGCGCACCAAAGCGTGTTCACCTTCGTAAGCGATTTCGGCCTGCAGGGCACCGTCGAGGATCTCGACCGACATGGGCGCGATGGTACCCTGGTCGTCGTCCATCAGGACCACACGGCGCCAGGCCTGGGTAGAGAAACTGGGCCGCAACACCAGGGGCTGGATGGCCAAAATGGCGGGCGCGCCGCGACGGTAACACCACTCGATCTCCACCGGACGCCCGAGCTGGAGCTGCGCTCGGTCGGCCAGGTCGGCGATCTGCATCACCTGGGCTTCGTCGAGACCGCCGCCGCCAAAGGAGAGCGCACGCAAGGTGCGCCGCTCGACCCGCCAGGTCGCGCCTGCGCCTTCGTAGCTCCAGACGCGCAGTTCCTCGGGATGGCCTTGCACCGGGTCCGTGCTCGCGGCGCGTCCCCCTTGGCCGCGATCGCAGGGCGCGATGCGCAGGGCCAGGCCGCGCAAAAAACTGCCGAGTACGCTCTGCAGATCGGGGTCGGTGATCGAACGCTCGAGCTCCTCGACCTGTGCTTGCCACGGGCCCTCCGGATGGAGGTCCGGGTAGACACCGAGGCGCGCTCGCAAGCGCTCTGCTGCACCACTCGACGCGGTCAGGATGCGCAGACGCAGCGCCGGGTAACCCAAAGCGAAGCCTTGTTCGATGGCCGAGCGCAAGCGAGAGATCGCCGCCTCGCCGCCGAGCGGCAGCACCAAGGCGTTGACGACGGGCAGCCCGCCGCGGGCCAGGGCATGGAGATCGAGGGCCTCCGACCCCAGCCACTCGAGGTCGCTCGGAGGCAAGTCGAGCAGAGGACGCGCCTCCGCCAAGCTCCATTCCCCTAGTGGCCAACTCGGCCGCCGCATCTGCCCTTTGTTCGGAGTCGTCTGCGACATAATCGACGAGGGCGGGCGGCTCTGGGCGCGCGCCACTCGATCAGACGCGCTCTACCACCAGCGCGACCGCTTCGCCGCCGCCGATGCAGAGCGTCGCCAAACCACGACGCTTGCCCGTCTGCTTCAGCGCATGGAGCAAGGTGACGAGCACGCGTGCTCCGGAGGCACCGATGGGGTGACCGAGCGCCACCGCACCGCCGCGAGGGTTGAGCTTTTCGGGCGAGATGCCGATTTCCCGCGCGCAGGCCATGGCGACCACGGCGAAGGCTTCGTTGACCTCGAAGAGATCGATCTCCTTCGCATCGAGCTCGGCTTTGGCCAAGACTCTACGGATGGCACCCACCGGCGCCGTAGTGAAGCGCTCGGGCTCGTGAGCGTAGGAAGCCGAGGCGACGATACGTGCCAGGGGCGGCGCCGAGGCTGCCTCGAGCCCTGCTTCATTCACGAGCACTAAAGCCGCCGCGCCGTCGTTCAGCTTCGAGGCATTGGCCGCGGTAATCGTGCCATCGCTGCGAAAGGCGGGGCGCAGCTTGGACATCTTGTCGAGCTGGGCGCGCTTGGGCTCTTCATCTTCGAGCACTTCGCTTTCGCCACCTTTGGCAGCGATCTTGACGCCGGCGATCTCATCGCTGAAGGCGCCGGACTCCAAGGCAGCGAGCGCCTTGCGGTAGGAATCACGCGCAAACTCGTCTTGCGCATCGCGGCTGAAATCGTACTCGCGGGCGCAGAGCTCGCCGGCCTCGCCCATGTGGAAGTCGTTGTAGGGATCCCAAAGGCCGTCGAGGATCATGGCGTCTTTGATTTCGCCGTGCCCCATGCGGTAGCCCTGACGCGCACGCGGCAAGAGGTAGGGCGCGTTCGACATCGACTCCATGCCGCCCGCCACGACCGCTTTGGCCTCGCCGAGCTGCAGGGCGCGACTGGCCATCATCACCGCCATCAGCCCCGAGCCACAGACCTTGTTCAGCGTCGTGGTCGGCACGCTGCTCGACAGGCCCGCCGCGATCGAGGCTTGGCGCGCAGGCGCCTGCCCCACTCCGGCGCTGAGCACGTTGCCCATGTACACTTCGTCGATGGCGTCGGCAGCGATTTGCGCCTGAGCCAGGGCCGCACGAATCGCCTTCGCACCGAGCTCAGGCGCCTTGAGCGAACTCAGCGCTCCGAGGAAGGCGCCGATCGGAGTACGTTTGGCGCCGACGATGTACACTGGCTGAGTTTTCATGGACACTGCGTTTCCCTGGACACCGCGTTTTCTCGGACGCTCGCCCTTGCCGGCGATGCGTCTTTAGGGTCCGTCTAGTAGGCAGATATGGTGGGCGATGCTGGAATTGAACCAGCGGCTTCCTCCGTGTGAAGAAGGCACTCTACCTCTGAGTTAATCGCCCTTCAGCTGGACGCTGATAGCAGGTCGAACTTCTGCAAGCAAGTTCTGTTCGCCTTCGCTTCCTCCGCCACCACGCTTCCGATCCGAAGACCGGCTCCGAGGCAGCGGATGCTCCTACTCCGAGCTGCCCCCGGAACCACCGCCCAGCTTCGCCCGCAAGAGGTCACCGAAGGTGCCCAGACCTTGCTTGGCCACTTCACGCTTGTAGTCCTGCACGGCGCGACGTTCTTCGTCGAACTGCTTGGCGCGCAGCGAACAACGCAGGCTGCCGTCGCGCTCGACCGCGATGACCTTGACGTTGAGCTCGCCCCCTACCTTGAGGTTGCGGCGCCCCTCGGCACTGCCCGCCTCGCCGAGTTCCCGGTTGGGGACGTAGCCTCGGCCGCGACGGCCGAGCACGCCGACGACTTGCACGACGAGGCCCTGATGCTCGATCTTCTCGATCAGCACGTTGACGTGGGCGCCCACCCGCGGTGGCGCGTTTTCACCGCTCGAGGTCGCTGCGTCGAGGCTTTCCTTGACGCGCGCCGAGAGCTTGGAGAGCGAGATGCGGCGCTGGCGCCGGTCGACCCGCTCGATGACCACGTCGACTTCGTCGCCGAGCTGTACCGCCTGATTGGCGTGTTTGAGATCGCGGCCCAGCTCCGAGATATGCAGCAAGCCTTCGATGCCCGGCGAGAGCGAGACGAAGGCGCCGAAGTCGGTCGTGCTGACGACCTTGCCGGCCACCGCGCGTCCCTCGCGCAGGAGTTCGGAATGCTCCTCCCAAGGATCGGGCAGCAGCGCGCGCATGGAGAGCGACACCCTGCCGGTGCGTTCCTTCTTCGCGGGAGGCTGAACTTTGAGGACCTGCACATCCACTTCGTCGCCGATGCGCGCGACATCCCCAGGACGCAGGCCGTGCGACCAGCCGAGCTCGCTTTGGTGCACCAGGCCCTCGACGCCACCGATGTCAACGAGCAGACCGTATTCGCGAATCTCGGTCACGCGGCCCTTGAGACGCTCACCGGGCTGCAAGGCCTTGAGACGCTCTTTCGCGGCTCGACGCGCTTCGCGCTCCAGGATGGAGCGACGGCCCAGGATCCAGCCGTGCACGCCCGCTCGCGCCGGCGCCAAGGTAAACTCCAAGCGCAAACCGACGAAACGCTGCGGATCGTCGATGGCCTCGAGAGCCATGCTCCCCGCGGGGCAGAAGGCGCGGATGCCCTGCACGAGGACATCGAAACCACCGCGGTTGAAGCCGTAGACCAGGCCGCGCACGCGGCGATTGGCCGATTGCGCCGCGGCGAGCGAAGCGGCGACCGCCTTGCGGTCGACACGACGGTTGACCACGACGATATGGCCGCTCTCGGCGATGGCACCGACGCGGCCGCGGAAGACCTCGCCCACGTTTGGCAAAGCCGGCGGCGGGCCTTCGGCTTCGCTGGGCGGCAAAACGGGAGCCTCTTCGGCCTCCGAAGCTTCTTCTGCCGCGGCCTGAGGCCCTTCGGCAGCTTGCGCTTCTTCCGCCTCGACACCGCTTTCGGCCACGGCCGGCTCGGGGGCAACTTCGCTTTCGGCAGCGAGCGCTGGCTCCGCCGCTTCACCGCTCTCCGCGGTGTTCATCTCCGAGGCGTTCAACTCGGGCAGGCCCAGCGCTTCGCTTTCGATGCCGGCGGGCAGCTCCTCGTTCGGAGACGCAGCTTCCGCCTGGGCCGCTGCCGCTTGAGCCGCGGCGGCTTTGCGCGCCGCTTGAGCTTCGCGCTCGGCCTGTTCCTCGCGCTTGAGCTCTTCCACCAGAGCATCGAAGTCGACGTCGCGCGGCTCCCAGGCGTCGACGACGGCCTGCGCCTTGCCGAAGAGGTTGACGACGAAGGCCGCCTCCTCGACGCGCTCCACACGACCGGCGACGATCTCGCCTACCGAAAAGGCATGCCGGCGACCGGCCGCCGCGGCATCGAAGAAGCGCGCGAAGGGGAGGTTCGAGTTGTCGCGCTTTTGCGCTTTGCCCTCGGCGCCTTCACCGGCCTCGCCGCCGCCCTTCTTCTTGCGACGACGTCGACGCTTTTTGCCTTCGGCTTTGCCCTCGGAACCCGACCGTGCTTCCGCCGATCCGGATTCGGCCGCCGCGGCCTCGCCTTCCTGAGCTTGGTCGCCATGGACCTCTCGAGCTTCGGGCGTCGACTCTGCCGACTCCGGCGCCTCGGCGACCGAAGTCGCTTCCGCAGACTCCGGCGATGCGGGCGGATTCATCTCCGCGGCCCGGTGCTGGTCACCGGACTCCTGCGTGGGCACTGCACCTTGGGTCTCCGCACCTTGAGTCTCCATTTCGACCCCTTCATCCATCCTTGGCTCGTCTACGCTCGACATCTGCACTCGGCCCGACCAATCCGCTCGAACAATCCCCGATAAATTGGGGACCGTAGTCATAGCAAGGGGATAGCCTCGAGTCGACGTATTATTGCGCGTCCGCTCAGGTCGCGCGCGCCGAGTCGGCTCGGGAAAACGATTCTCCTAGTCATAGGGAGGAACATCACCTTCGGCAATGGGCCGCGTAGGCGTTGACAGCGCCAGAAGCGGCAGCTAACCCCAGGGCCATCGAAACGAGCCCCTCGAGGTCTTTGTCCCCATGAGCGCCAGTCTAGCCGAAACCCAGGAGACCCTCCGTTCTCTCCTGCAGCGCCTCGAGGTGCTGGGGAGGTATCTTTGACTGCGAAGGCCTCAAGCTCCAAGTCGAGCGCCTGACCAATCAGACCTTGGCCGAAGGTTTCTGGGACGACACCGAGCGCGCCCAAGCGCTGCTCCGCGAGCGTTCGACGGCCGAGCAGACTTTGGAATCGCTCGAGTCGCTCGACCGTAACCTGCATGACTTCCTCGATCTGCTGAGCATGGCCGCCCAAGAAGGCGACGATTCGATGCTCGCCGAGGTCCAGGAGCAGCTGCCCCCTCTCGAGCAGAAGCTGCGCGATATGGAGATCGCGCGCATGCTCTCGCAACCGGCCGACCGCAACGACGCCCTGGTCACCATCCACCCCGGAGCGGGCGGCGTCGACGCCCAAGACTGGGCCGAGATGGTGCTGCGCATGTACAAGCGCTGGGCGGAACACAAAGGCTACCAGCTCGAAGAACTCGACTATCAGCCTGGCGATGAGGCAGGGATCAAGAGCGCCACCATCCTCGTCAAAGGCGTGTACGCCTACGGTCGCCTGCGCGCCGAAAACGGCGTGCACCGACTCATCCGCATCAGCCCCTTCGACGCCAACGCGCGGCGCCATACGGCCTTTACCGCCGTCCTGGTCGTGCCGGATCTCGGCGACGACGAAAACGACGAGATCGAGATCAAGCCCGAAGACCTCAAAGTCGACACCTACCGCGCCAGCGGCGCCGGCGGTCAGCACGTCAACCGCACGGAGTCGGCGATTCGCATCACGCACATTCCGAGCGGCATCGTCGTCGCCTGCCAGGCCGAGCGCTCGCAGCATAAAAACCGCGCCACCGCGATGAAGATGCTGCGCGGTCGCCTCTTCGAAAAGCAGCGGCAGGAGCGCGAAGCGGCCTTCGAAGAAGCCTACGGCGGCGATAAGATGGAGATCGGTTTCGGTTCGCAGGTCCGCACCTACACCCTGGCGCCCTATCGTCTCGTGAAAGACGAGCGTACGGAGCATAAGTCTGGCAACGTCGACGCCGTGCTCGACGGTGAGCTCGACGGCTTCATCGAAGCCTATCTGATGCGCGCCAACGACCGGCAGCGCGCCGCGGGCACGCAGAAGAAGGAAAGTTGAGGGAGACGCTTGGCCACCGAAGACGAACTCGTCGCGGCGCGTAGGGCGCATATCGAGCGACTCAAAGCAGTCGATTTCCAGCCTTATCCCCTCTTCCGCGCCGACGAGAGCGCCCACGCCCGCCGTCGTGCCTTCGTCGCCTTGGCGCAGGACGAAGAGGCCCGCGCCTCGCTGCCCAGCGAAGAAGAGCTCGAAGGCACGACGGGCGAGATCTACCCCCTCTTCGGGCGCGCCGTCGCCAAACGCGGCCCCTTCCTCGTGGTGCGTACGCCGCAGGGCGACGCCCAAGCCCTAGTGCGCCCCGAGCTGCTCGACGAAGCTTCGAAGCAAGCCTTCGAGGTCCTCGACTTGGCGGATCACGTCTGGGTCGAAGGGCCGGCGATGCGCACCAAAACCGGTGCCGCCGCGATCCGGGCACGCGTCTATCGCCCCATCGCCAAGGCCCTCTTGCCTCCGCCCGCCAAATGGCATGGCCTCAAAGACATCGAGAAGCGCTACCGCGAACGCTACGTCGACCTCTTCGCCAACCCGAGCGTCGCCAGCCTTTTCCGCGCACGCAGCGCCATCGTCCGTGCCCTACGGAGCTTCCTCGACGCACGCGGCTTCGTGGAGGTCGAGACGCCCTTGCTGCACTCGCTGCGCGGCGGCGCGACGGCCAAGCCTTTCACCACGCACCACAACGCCCTCGATCTCGACTTGTTTTTGCGCATCGCGCCCGAGCTCTATCTCAAGCGCTTGCTCGTCGGCGGCTTCGAGCGTGTCTACGAGATCGGCCGCAACTTCCGCAACGAGGGCCTGAGCCCACGGCACAATCCCGAGTTCACGATGCTGGAGTTCTATCAGGCTTACGCCACGAAAGACGACCTCATCGAGCTCGCTGAAACGATGATTCGTCAGGTCGATCGCGCCCTCGACGACTTTGCTCCGCAGGATCGCGCTGCGCGCTCTTTCGACCTCGACGCTCCTTGGGAGCGCATCACCCTCCTCGACGCCGCCGATCAAGCCCTCGATCGCCTGCTGCAAGGCGCCGCCGGGGTGGAGGATCTCGAAGCGGCAGGAGCGCGGGGCAGTCTCGAAAGCCTGCGCCATAAAGGTGGCAAACTGCTCGAGCGCGCGCGACGCTTCAAGCTATCGGAAGAGGAGCAGAAGCGCCTCCGCACCATGCTGGAGCGCGGCAGCCGCGGCGAGCTCGCCTTCACGCTTTTCGAGATCGCCGCCGAACCGCGGCTCTGCGAGATGTTCCGCACCTCCGATGGCGAGCGCTCGCGCGCCGTCTTCATCACCGACTATCCGCGCGAGGTCTCGCCTCTGGCGCGCCCCTACGACCACGATCCGGAGTGGACCGACCGCTTCGAGCTCTTCATCGAAGGGCGTGAGGTCGCCAACGCCTTCAGCGAGCTCAACGATCCCGATATGCAGGCCGAGCGCTTCCAAGCCCAACTGGCACAGCGGGCCGGCGGCGACGAAGAGGCCATGGACTTCGACCACGACTACATTCGCGCCCTGAGCCACGGCATGCCGCCGGCGGCCGGCTTGGGTTTGGGCGTCGACCGCCTGGTGATGCTGCTCTGCAACCAGT
>ERZ1066121.901-NODE-901-length-24606-cov-8.480795_pt1 | contig 24606 bp, 19 predicted proteins | sample MGYA00382768_ERZ1066121 | MGnify/ENA primary metagenome ERZ1066121 (study PRJEB33369, sample SAMEA5778351) | biofilm metagenome | biome: Industrial cooling water; feature: Water cooling tower basin; material: Biofilm | place: United Arab Emirates | collected...
CCCGCAGCAGATGCAGACGCGCCGGCTTGACCTGCGCGTAGATGCGCCGATACATCGCCTCGGGTGCGACGCCAGCGGCGAGCAACGCGGCGGCCACGGCGTGCGCACGCGGTGAGGTGTTGCTGAAGCGAAAGCCACCCGTATCGGTGAGCAGCGCGCAGTACAGCGATTCGGCAATCGCGGGGGTGATCGCGAGCCCGAGCGTCCGCGCGAGATCGAAGATGAGTTCGCCCGTCGCGCACGCCGTGGTATCGGCGTACGTGACGTGCCCCACCGGCTCTTCGCCCGGCACATGATGATCGATCACACCGATCGGGACGGCGAGCGTGCGCACCGTGTCCGCGAGCACGCCGAGTCGGCGCACGTCGTTGATGTCGAGCACGAGCAACAGATCGATGTCGTCGAGCGCGGCCGCTCCGCGCGGTGTCGCGTCTTCGACGTCATCGCCGAGCAGGAAGCGGAACAGTTCCGGCCAGGGCGTCGGATTGACGATGCGCACGTGCATGCCGCGCTGCGTGAGCAGGCGCGCGAGCGCGGCTTCCGACCCGCACCCGTCGCCATCGGCGTTCAGGTGCGTCGACAGCGCCACGCGCGTGCCTCGCGTTAGCAGCGGCTCGAGCGCACGAATCGCGGCGACGCGACTGGCCGGCACGCTGAACAGATCTTCGATGACCGCCACGTCGACCGGCGTTCGAGAACTCACGCGGCGAACCTCAGACCGAGTAGTTCGGCGCTTCGCGCGTGATCGTCACGTCGTGCGGATGCGACTCGCGCAGTCCGGCCGTCGTGATGCGCACGAACTCCGCCTCGGTGCGCAGCGCGTCGATCGTGGCGCAGCCGACATAGCCCATGCCGCTGCGCAGGCCGCCCACCATCTGGAAGAGCACATCACCGACGGGCCCCTTGTACGGCACGCGTCCTTCGATGCCTTCGGGCACCAGCTTCTTTGCCGAGAGTTCGCCGTCCTGGAAGTAGCGATCGGCGCTGCCGTCCTGCATGGCCGACAGCGAACCCATGCCGCGAATCATCTTGAAGCGACGCCCTTCGAGCAGGAACGATTCGCCCGGACTCTCTTCGGTGCCGGCGAGCATCGAGCCCATCATCACACTTGACGCGCCGGCGGCGAGCGCCTTCACGATCTCGCCGGAGTACTTGATGCCACCGTCGGCAATCACCGGCACGTCGCCGGCGCCTTCCACGGCGTCCATGACCGCAGTGAGCTGGGGGACACCCACGCCGGTCACCACACGCGTCGTGCAGATCGATCCGGGGCCCACGCCAACCTTCACGGCGTCCACCCCACGGGCGACGAGCGCGGCGGCGCCTTCCCGCGTGGCGACGTTGCCCGCAATGAGCTGCACGTCGGGGAACGCCTCACGAACGCGGGCGGTGGCCTGCAGCACACCCTCGGAGTGGCCGTGTGCGGTGTCGATCACGAGCACATCGACGCCGGCGGCCACGAGGGCGCGTGCGCGATCGAGGTAGTCGCCACCAGCACCCACGGCCGCCGCCACCCGCAGGCGCCCGTGCTGATCCTTGTTGGCGTCCGGATACTGGCGACGCTTGTGGATATCCTTGACGGTGATGAGCCCCTTGAGCGTGAAGGTCTCGTCCACCACGGGCAGCTTCTCGATGCGATGCTTGCCGAGAATGCGCTCGGCTTCGTCGAGCGTCGTGCCCACGGGCGCGGTGACCAGTTGCTCGCTCGTCATCACGTCGCGCAGCGGTTGATCGAGGTGTCGCTCGAACTGCAGATCGCGATTGGTGATGATGCCGACGAGCTTGCCGTCACCGTCCACGACCGGCACGCCCGAGATCTTGAAGCGCATCATGAGCGAGACCGCTTCGCGCAACGAGGCGTCGGGAGAGAGCGTGATCGGATTGAGGATCATGCCGCTCTCGGAGCGCTTGACGCGATCGACTTCGGCCGCCTGTCGATCGACCGACATGTTCTTGTGCAGCACCCCGATGCCACCGGCTCGCGCCATGGCGATGGCCATCTCGCTTTCGGTGACGGTATCCATCGCCGCAGAGACGAGCGGAACGTTGAGGGTGATGCCGCGGGTGAAGCGTGACACGAGGGACACCTCGCGCGGGTGCGCGAGCGAGTGGCGCGGCACGAGCAGGACATCATCGAACGTGAGAGCGAGCGACTCGCGCACGCGCGCGGCCCCGCTACGCGAAGGCCCGCGACCGAGCGTGGGCTCGGCGGCGGGCCGGGAGGACTCTGGCATCGGTGTCGTCATGGCGAAGGATAGAAATCTTCACCGGGCGTGTCCAGCGGTGACACCAACGTCAGCGCGTCCTGTGACGCGCTACCAGCGACCGGTCAGGCGTCGGAGCCGTTGGCCCGTGCGTCCCGGCAGGAAGAACGCCGCGGCGCCCACGGCGGCCGAGAGGGACGCGTCGGACAGATCGCGCGGGTCGCCGCGCCAGTGACGCAGTACGACCTCGCGCCCCGCCCGCTTCACGAGGCGCTGCACTGCGGCAACCAGCAGGAACACATCATCGACCTGCCCGAGAAACGGAATCACGTCGGGGATGAAATCGAGCGGACTCACGATGTACACCATCGCGCCGACCACAAGCAGGCGATCGAGCACGGACACGCGACCATCGGCGAGCAGCCCCACGAACAGACGCAGGAAGCTGGGCAACTGCCGAATGGTGCCGAGGACGGTCCGTCGCGCTCCCACACGCGGGCGCGTGGTCACGCCGCGCCTCCGGGCGCGGTGCCACCGGCGGGCGGAGTATCCGAGGGGCCCGTCGCCGGAGCCGGCGTGGTCCCCGTGGGTGTCACGATGCGCTGGGCCGTGGCGCCAACCTCGCCCGCGACCGCCATGCCGACGCTCGCGACATCGGACGCCACGGACATGCCCGCCGCCGCCACGCCACCGAGCACGCCGACGGCCTTGTTGAGCAGCCCCATCGTTTCCGCCACCGTAGATGCCGCGACGCCGCCCGTGCGCAGGCGATCTTCGACCCCTTCGGCGAACCGCGTCAGCAACGAAATGGGCGAGTTGGCGGTGGCCGCCTTCTCGGCGTACCGGCTCTCGAGAAAATCGACGTAGTCGAGCACCTGATAGCCGCGCTCGTCGGGGAGCGACTCGAGCTTGCGCAGGATGCGGTCGCGCAGAGAAGGATGCATGCGAAGCGAGAGGTCAGCCGCGCCAGCGCTTGCGTTCGCCGCGCGCGTCAATGTGAACGTACGGCGTGGGCCACCGCGGACTCGAATACACGCCGAGGCCGCCCGAGAGCTCCGGGTAGGTCTGCTCGATCCAATCGACCGCGCGCTCGACGCGATAGGCGTCGAAGATGGTGAACTTGCCGTCACCATCGGCGTCGATGGCAACGTCGGCGGCATCGCCGTACATGTGGCGGGAGTCGCGCGCGGCGCCTTCGATGCCGGCGTTGTGCAGCGGCGTCCGGAAGCCGGAGTGCACCCGCACATCGAACACGATGCGATCGTCACCGCGACGGCGGGCCAGTTCACCGAGCACGAGTTCGATCTTGTCCACGACGCGCGGATCGATCGCCACGTAGCGCGGCCACTGCGTCTGCGCATCGTGCGTGAGGAAGTCGGAGACCGTCAGGTGCGTGGAGAGCGGCAGCGCCGCGTCCGCCGAGCGCACTTCGACGAACCCCGGCGGTCGCTGGAAGCGCTCGCGATCCGGCGTCCACTCGGCCGGGTACGTCCCGATGCGATAGCCGTTGAGAATGCCACCGAGCTTGCGCTCGAACGGTACGAGCACGGCGAGTTTCGGTTCGCTGATGCGTTCCACTTCGCCAGCGCGCGAGATCTGCAACTCGTAGATGCCGGCCGTGAGTGGTGCGAGCAGCTGCTGCTCGGTGAGCTCGCGCGCGACGTCGCCGCTCTCGTCGCTGCCGACACGCATCCACTGGTACGTGTAGCCCGCCGGATCGCCGGTGATCTCGAGCGGAAAGGCAATGGCCTCGCCCGCCCGCACGAACTGCATGCGCAGGTGACCGCTGCGCCCGAATGCTTCGCGCGCGCTGGCGATGCTCGGTTCGGCCGCGACCGCTTCGGTGCGGACGCCATCGCTGCGCATGGCGCCAGCGGGCTGATACCACCAAAGCCCCGCGATGGACGCGAGGCCGGTCAGACTGAGCATCATGCCGCGGTTGGTGAGCCCGCGGCGCAGCCGGTCGCTCACGAGACCTCCGTGCGCAGCACGTGGCCGGCGCTCCCCGAATGGCAGGGGCGCACCGGAACCGGCAGCAGGCGGACGTTCAGACGCGGCACAGGAACATCGAGAATCGTGATCATGGCAACTGAGGACGATCGAGCCGCCCTCGAGGGCATACCCGAAAGCTAGCGGGTTCGGGGCCGTCCGGCGTACCGGAACGTCGCCGGCACAACCGAATGTCCTACCCCGAGGGTCGCGGGAGGGTCCGCCCGTCGGGAGGCGCCCCTCCCAGGCTCAGCGCCGCGACAGCTCGATAAGCTCGAGCACGGGGACGCCGGCCGGCGCACTGCGTCCGTTTCGCACCCGCGCGGTCACGGTGATTTCCGTGAGGGGCGGCAGCGCCTGCGCCGCGGCGCGCAGCGAGTCCGGGAGCGCCAGGTAGAGCACCGCCCGCTCGCTGCCAGGCCCTCGCGCCAGCAGGTACGGCTCGTTCGTCGCGAGGCCGCTCCGCAGCGCATCGGCCACCTGGTACGACAGCGTTTCGACGCGCCACCGCACGATGCGCCCCACCGTCCCGGTGGGATCAGCGCGCAGATCGGCCGCCGAGAGCGAGCCGGCCGATCGTGCGCCAGCGGCCTGAAGCGCCGAATCGGGGATCCATCCCTCGATGCGGACGCGCACCCATCCGCCGTCGCGCGCGAGGGGAGTCAGACCAACGCCGCCGGGCACCGTGGCGACGACGTCGCCGCTCGGGCCATAGCGCAGCGCCGACTGTCCGCGCGTTTCGAGCAACGGGCCGGCGGCATCCTGCCGGCGGGCGATGGAGTCGCGACGTACGCTATCGCGTCGGAGACTGTCGCGCCGCAGAAGCTCGCGGCGCGCGCTGTCCCGCCTGGCCTCCTGCTGTGCGATCGTCGCAGACGAGACCGCGGTGGACGGCGCGGCGGTGGCCGGCTCGCGCGCCGCGACTGCGGCGCCGGGGCTGCGTTCGAGGCGCGTGGCGTCCACCCACAGGGCGCGGCGAGCGGGAATGAGACCGGAGGCACCGGCGGGGAATCGTCCCCCCGCGCGTGTGGGGAACACGAAGGTCCCCGCGCGCAACTCGGCGAGCACCGCGCTGCCCGCGTCATCGGACGCGCGCAGACTCGTCCCGTTGGCCGGCGCGACCTCGCCGCGCGAGCGATCGGTGTTGAATCGCAGCGCACGCGCCGAGAGGAACCCATCGACCGTCAAGCGCACGTACGACCCTTGCGACGACTCGACGGCGCCGCGAATCGCGCGACTGCTGACGCCGATCACATCCCCGCCCGGCGTCGCGCGCAACGCGGTCCCCGGACGCACGCGCACGACTTCTCCCCGCGGAATCGTGGCACTGCGCGTGGGGGTCGGCTGCGACCGGCTGCCGCGTGCCTGCGCGGCGGCGGGCGCCCCGGCGGCCGCGTGCACGACGAGGGCGAGCAGGAGCACGCGGCCGATGAACGGCGGCCGGCCGGAGAAGGCGCGGCCCCGCGTGGCGACGGTTCGAATGGTCCGCGTGCTGCACACCGCGTACGGGCGGGTCAATCGATCGTGAAGGAACACCACGCGGATTTGGTTGGTCGGAGTGAGCGGTCGGGGTAGATTTCGCGCGCGCCGCGGACCGTCTGCCGCGTCCTGCACACGCAGTGCAAACTCACGTCACGCCCCCGCTCGAGCAAGGATGCCCGTCACCGAACGCCGACCCGTTGCCCTGATCATTCTCGATGGCTGGGGCCATCGCGAGACACGTGAAGCCAACGCGGTCGCGCTCGCCGAGACGCCCACCTGGGACGCGCTGTGGGCCACCCCGACGCGTACCCTGCTGACCGCCTCGGGTACCGCCGTGGGGTTGCCCGCAGGCCAGATGGGAAACAGTGAGGTCGGGCACCTCAACCTCGGGGCGGGTCGCGTCGTCATGCAGGATCTCGTCCGCATCGGCGCCGCGATCGACAGCGGTGCGTTCTTCGAGATTGCGGCGCTGCGCGACGCCTGTGCACTCGCGCGGACGCGCGGGAGCACCGTACACCTGGTGGCGCTACTCGGACACGGTGGGGTGCACGCGCTCGATCGACACCTCGTTGCCCTCATCGAGCTCGCCACGCGCGAGCGCGTACCGCGCCTCGTCGTCCACGGGCTGCTCGACGGACGCGACACGCCGCCCACGTCGGGGCTCGACTTCCTGCGTGACGCGCTGCGCGAGATGGACGGGCGGGCGCAACTCGCGTCGCTTTCGGGGCGCTACTTCGGCATGGACCGCGATGCGCGCTGGGAGCGCACCGGCGCGTGGTTCCGCGCTGCGGTACACGGCGAGGGCGAGCCCACCACCGATCCACTCACGCTCGTCGAAACGGCCTACGCGTCGGGCACGACCGACGAGTTCCTGCCGCCGCACGTCGTCGTCGATGAACACGGCACGCCCGTGGGTCCGATGCGCGACGGCGATGTGGTTCTGTGCGCCAACTTCCGCTCGGATCGCATGCGACAGTGGTTGCGCGCGCTGAGCGAGCCCGGCTTCAACGCGTTCGACACCGGTGAGCGCCCGGCCGTCCACGTCGTGACGATGACACGCTACGACGACGCCTTCGCATTCCCGGTCGCTTTCGAGCCGCAGTCGATGGCGCACCTCGTGGGTCAGGTCATTGCCGACGCCGGCCTCACGCAACTGCGGACCGCGGAAACCGAGAAGTACCCGCACGTGACGTATTTCTTCAACGGGGGGCGCGATACGCCATTCCCCGGCGAAGACCGTGCGCTCATTCCCAGTCCCAAAGTGGCGACCTACGATCTGCAACCCGAAATGAGCGCCGACGCCGTGTGTGACGTGCTGTGCAACGCGCTCACCTCGCGCTCGCACGATTTCGTGCTCTGCAACTTTGCCAACGGCGACATGGTGGGCCACACCGGCTCGCTCGCCGCCGCGGTCCGTGCGGTCGAAACACTCGACGCCTGTCTCGCCCGCGTCCTCGAGGCCGCACACGCGAGTGGCGCGCGCCTCATCATCACGGCCGACCATGGCAACTGCGATGTGATGGTCGATCCCGATACGGGCGCGCCGCACACGGCGCACACGACCAATCCGGTGCCGTTCATCATTCGCGATCCGGACGGCGAGTGGCTCCTGCACGACGACGGCGCGCTGTGCGACGTCGGCCCGACCGCACTGGCGATGCTCGGGCTCACGCAACCGCCCGAGATGACCGGTCGCGACCTGCGCGTCGCACCCCTCGACCTCTCGCTCGACTCTCCGTCTTCCACCAGACCTGCCTGATGTCCGTGTCGGCCACTCGATCCACCGCGCGTCGACGCGCGGCTCACCGCACGCTGCTGGCCGCGGTGCTCGTCGCGGCGGTCGTCGCGCCGGTTGACGCGCAACTCGTGGGCAGCGAACCGTCGCGCAGTCCGTTTCGCGACCTCGAAACGACGCAGCAGTTCACCCTGTCGCTCGGCTGGTTCGATGCGAAGACCGACGCGGCTGGCGTCGGGCCGCGCCCGGCGCTGTTCACGCAACTGCGACATGACGTGCACCTCGGCGGACCGGCGTGGCTCACATCACGCTATGGTCTGCTGCGCACCGAGCGCGAAGTCATCGACCCCGGCTTTCCGGTCGCCGAACGTTCCCTCGGATTCACCCCGGTGACGCACCACGTCGCTGACCTGGGCATCACGCTCGCACTCACCGGTCGCAAGACGTGGCACGGGCTCGTCCCCACCCTCGGTGGTGGGGTCGGGCTCACGTCCGACTTCGGCTCGCAGGATGTCGGCAACTATCGCTTCGGCACCAAGTTCGCCTTCACCTTCGGGCCGGGGCTGCGCATCGTGCTGCCGCGCGGTTACTCGCTGCGCGCCGACCTCACCAATCACGTCTATCAGTTCCAGTATCCGAGCACGTACTTCCAGCGCGCGTCCGACAGCACCAGTGTGCTCACCGATACGCGCCAGCGTTCGGGGTGGCAGAGCAATTGGGCGCTCACGCTGGGCGGCTCCGTGCCGCTCTTCCGTCGCTGACCGGATCACCGATGGCTCGACTGTCGCTCACGCGCCGCGTCCACTTTTCGGCCGCGCACCGCTACCGCCGTCCGGAGTGGGATGACGCCCGCAACGCGGCCACGTTCGGCAAGTGCGCGCGACCGCAGTTTCACGGACACACCTACATCTGCGACGTCACGGTAACCGGTCCGCTCGATCCCGTGACCGGATTCGTCGTCGATCTTCCCCGTCTCGATCGTGTCTTGCGCGACGACGTCGTCGAGGTGCTCGACCACGCCAACCTCAATGTGGACGTGCCCGAGTTTGCCGAGGGAGAGCGAATTCCCTCCACTGAGGAGTTGGCACGCTGGATCGCCGATCGCGTGAACGCCGGGCTCGCCGGGAGCAGTGCGCGGGTGCATCGCGTGCGCGTCGCGGAAGAACCGAACTTGTGGGCCCTCTGGGAGAACGACGACACATGACCCCTTCCGCTCGACGTGCGGCGCGTGACGCCGTCGTCACCGCACTCGCGGTCCTGACCGTCACGGCGTGTGCCACGCGCTCCACGCCCGAGATTCCGGTGCGCATCGATCCCGTCGCGCTGCCGTTGCCGGAGATCGCCGTGGCCGAGACGCCACTCCCGGCCGCGCGCGTCGCGCTGACGCGGCTCGTCGACTCGCTTGTTGGCGATCCGTCGTTTCGCATGGCGCACTGGGGGATCCTCATCATGGACCCGGAGGTTGGCGACACCCTCGTCTCGATCAACGCCGACAAGCTGTTCATGCCGGCCTCCAACCAGAAGCTGGTCACGGGGGCCACGTCGCTCGCGCTGCTTGGTCCCGACTATCGGTGGCGCACACCCGTGTTGCTGCGCGGTACCGTATCCGGTGGCACGTTCCGCGGTGACGTGATTCTCGTGGGGAGCGGTGATCCCACGTGGAGCGACGCGTTTCACAACGGCGATGCGCTGGCCGCGTTCGCCCCCATCGCTGACGCACTCGCGGCACGCGGCATTCGTCGCGTTGCCGGACGCATTCTCGAAGAGGGCGATGCGTTTCCGGATGCGCCGTACGGATTCGGCTGGGGATGGGACGACTTCGACGCCAGTTACTCGGCGGGTGTCGACGAGTTGTATTTCAACGAGGGCTTCTTCCGCGTGGTGGTGACGCCGGGTGCGCGCGCTGGTGCGCGCGCGACGGTACGCACGATGCCGCTCGCGACGTATCCGCGCGTGGAGGTCCTCGCGACCACGCGCGCAACGAGCGATACGCTGGCGGCCCGTACGCAGCCGCTCGAAGTCGTCTCCGACTCCATTGGGGATCGATTGCTCGTGCGTGGCACCGTGCCGCTGGGTGACAGCGTCGTGATCACGCGCGCGTACCGGCACGCGAACGACGCGACACGTGAGGCACTGCGCACCGCACTCGTGGCTCGCGGCATCGCGGTGACGCCGGGGCGTGGCGCTCGCGCGGGTGCGCGCACCGACACGCTGCTCGTGCTCGAGTCGCCGCCACTGCGCGAGGTGAATCGGCGCATGCAGAAGCCGTCGCAGAACCAGATTGCCGAGATCATGTTCAAGACGATGGGGCGTGAGCGGGCGGGTGTCGGATCGGCCGACAGTGCACGGGCCGTCGTCGAGCGGCAGCTTGAAGAGTGGGGCATCGGGCGTGAAGGCGCCGCCGTGCGCGATGGGAGCGGGTTGTCGCGCCACGATTATCTCTCGCCGCGTGCGATCGTGCGATTGCTCACGATGATGATCGGGCATCCGACGTTCGATCACTTCGTGGAAGCGCTCCCGCTCGCCGGTGTCGACGGCACCATCGGCTCGCGCATGCGCGGCACGCCAGCGGCCGGCAATCTGCGCGCGAAGACGGGCACGCTCGACAAGGCGCGCTCGCTCTCCGGCTACGTCACCACGCGCGACGGACATCGCCTCGTGTTCTCGATGCTGTGCAACAACTGGGTGGGCCCGGTACGCGACGTCGAGCGGGTGCAGGACGCGATCGGCGCGTTTCTCGCCGACGTGCGCATGGCCGACCTGCGTATTGCGATGCCGCAGTGAGCAGCGGTGGTGCAACCGCGGAGCGGCTGCCAGGCGACCGGCCAGCGCTGACAATTGAAACGGCACAAGCGGCCGTGTTGCGTCGCGCTCGCCCCGTGCCGGTGGAGACCTGGCGCCTCGACGCCGCTGCCGGCTGCGCGCTCGCGCACGATGTGTTCGCGACTGTCACCCTGCCGCCGTGGAACAACGCCGCGATGGACGGTTTCGCGGTGCGCACGCACGACGTGCTTGGCGCAACGGCGGACTCGCCGCGCCCGCTGCGCGTGATCGGCAGCATCGCGGCCGGTGGGACGAACGCCTTCACCGTCTCAGCCGGCACCGCCGTGCGCATCATGACGGGGGCGCCATTGCCGGATGGTGCCGACGCCGTGATTCGCGTCGAGGATACGCGTGGTGCGGACGCCGAGCGAGGCGCCGGCGAGGAGGTGCTGATCGTGCACGATCGCGATGCGCGCACCGCCACGCGCAATGTGCGTCCGCGCGGTGAGGACATCACCGACGGTTCGCTCGTGGCCCGCGCTGGTGACACGCTCACCCCTGCCCTGCTCGGCGTGCTGGCGAGCATCGGATGCGCGACCGTGGACGTGCACCGCCGTCCGCGGGTCGTGATCGCGCCCAGTGGCGATGAGCTGCTGCCCGTGGAGGCGATCGACGAGGTGCGCGCCGGTCGCGGCATCATCGGCTCGAGCACCTTTGCGCTCGAGGCGCTGCTGCGCGCAACGGGGGCGGACGTGCGCGTCCTGCCCGCCTTGCCCGATGATCCGGAGCGGTTGCGCGACGCCATCGGTCGTGCCCTGGAGGACGACTGCGATCTGCTCGTCACCACCGGCGGCGTCTCGATGGGTGTGCACGATCATCTGCGCGATGTGATCGTCGCGCTCGGCGGTCACATTGACGTGCATCGGGTGCGTGTGCGTCCGGGAGGTCCGACGAGTGCCGGTCATGTGCTCGGCACGCCATGGATCGGACTGCCGGGCAATCCGGTGAGCACGCTCGTGATGGCCGAACTCCTCGCGCGCCCGGCGATTCGCGCGCTCGGCGGGCACGCGCGCGTGCTGCCGGCGCGCGTGCCCGTGCGGCTCGCACACGACGTCGCGGCGTCCGCGCCGCTCCGGTTCTTCTTGCGAGCGTCACTGCACATCACTGCCGATGGTACGCTCGACGCTGCCCTGACTGGCCGACAGGGCTCGAATCTGCTCACCTCCATGGCGTACGCTGACGCCCTGCTGGAGATTGACGGTCCACGTGAGCAGGTAGTGGCCGGCACGGTCGTGCCGGCACTGCTGCTCGATCACGCGCTGCTGCGTTCAGCGGCAGCCGACGCGGCCGTTCCGGAGACGCGCGAGTGAGTCCCAGCACGCTGACGCTCGAACAGAAGGCCGCGATCGCGGCGCTCGAAACGGAGCTCCTCGCACTCGATCTGGTCACCAGTGCTGTCGAAGCCGGTGGGGCGCGCGTCGTGTTGCGCAAGCCGCGCAGTGCGGAGGCCCTCATCAGCGAGGACGACTTCGCGGGCGATGAACGCCTGCCGTACTGGGCCGATGTGTGGCCATCATCACGCGCGCTGGCAGGCACATTGCGCGGCGAGGCCGGTACCGGACGTCGATTGCTCGAACTCGGCTGTGGGGTGGGCCTCGTGTCGCTCACCGCGCTGCGCGCGGGCTTTGATGTCACCGCCACCGACTACTATCACGACGCCATGCGTGTCGCGCGGCTCAATGCCTGTCGCCTCGTGGGTGACGGTGATGCACGGCTCACGACGCGCTATGTGGACTGGCGTGCCTTGCCCGACGATCTCGGTTTCTTCGACGTGGTGTGTGCAGCGGACGTGCTCTACGAGCGTGAGTACGCCGAACTCGTCGCGCAGACGATTGATCGTACCCTCGCCAGCGATGGCGTCGCGATAATCGCCGATCCCGGCCGCTCGGCGCTCGCTCCGTTTCGCGAACAGATGCAGTCGCGCGGCTTTCGCGAAGGAGAAGCGCTGACGGTGCTGGTGCCCGCCGACGACGCGGCGGGCTCACTCGTGCAGAAGGCGCGTCCTGGCGGCGCGGGGCTGCGCGCGGCCGCGCCTGGCCTGCCGTTGGCGCATCGGGTCACGGTTTTCCGCTTCTCGCGGGGGAGCGGACGTCCGGTCCTGCTGGCGCGCTAGGGCGCACGACGCAACGCCCGCCGCGATCAGCGCGTCGGGCGCGCGTGATACACCGTGGGAGCGGAGACCAGCAGCGGTGCGTTCACCACGAGTCGCGGGAACGCCCGCGGCACCCGCACACGCTTGCGGAAGCAGCGCTTGGGCACGAGCGTGACGCCATCGGCCGAGAGCATCGCGTAGCGCGCGAGCTTCTCCGGGTAGCGCGCCAGCGGTGCCGCCTGATAGCCCATGGACGCGAAGAAGCGATCGGCGAGCGAGAGCGCGAAGAGTTCGCGGTGTCCGCGGCGTTGCGCGAGCTTCTCGACCGCACGCACGACCTTTGTGCCGAGCCCGCGACCGTGCGCTTCCGCGGACACGGCGACCGACGTCACTTCGGCGAGCGACGGCGAATACTCCTGCAGCGCGGCGCAGGCCAGGACGCGACCATCGAGCGCGGTGACCACCACGAACGCGTCGATGGCCGCTTCGATGTCGTGGACGCTCCGTGGGAGCAGCGTCCCGTCGCTCGTGTAGCGCGCGATGAGCTCAGCGATGCCGGCCGCATCGGCGAGTCGTGCGGCACGCGCACGACCCACGTGCCGACCGAGCGCACGCGACGTGGTCTCGGTGCCGGCGGCATCCGAGACACGAGCAGCGGTCGTGGTCGACTCGGCGGTCGGCATCGCGGAGGCGCCCCCCGAGACGACGACCGCCCCGTCGCCACCGGAGCGGCGCAGGGCGGAGTAGTTATGCATACATAATGCATAAAAATGCCATGCCAGAAAATCAAGCGGCCGCCCGAAGGCGGCCGTCTTGCACTGCGCTCAGCGCCCGGCTGGCGACGTCAGCTCGCCGCCGCCGGCGCCTCCACGAGACGACCGGCGACGACTTCCGCGATGTCCACCACGGGCACGTCGCGACCGCTCGCCGTCACCCCATCGGTCATCATCGTCATGCAGAAGGGACACGCAACCGCGATCTGATCGGCCCCGGTGGCCAGCAGCTCCTCGGTACGTTCGACGTTCACGCGCTTGCCCTCGGTCTCCTCCATCCACATGCGACCGCCGCCCGCGCCGCAGCACAGCCCACGACTCTTCGTGCGGGCGGGTTCGACCAGCTGCACCACCGGCAACGCCTTGCGCAACGTGGTGCGCGGCGCGTCGTAGATGTCGTTGTAGCGACCGAGATAGCACGAATCGTGATACGCCACCTTGAGGCGCTGCCCATGCTCGGTGTCGAGCGGCACGCGTCCGGCGGCGAGCAGCCGTTCGATGTACTCGGTGTGATGAATCACCTCGTAGTGCCCGCCGAGATCGGGGAACTCCTTCCCCATCTGATGGAAGCAGTGCGGGCAGAACGTGACGATGGTCTTGATCTGGTAGCCATCGAGCGTTTCGATGACGCCCTTGGCGAGCATCTGGTAGAGATACTCGTTGCCCATGCGGCGCGCCGGATCGCCGTGACAGGTCTCTTCCTGCCCGAGAATGGCGAACTTCACATCGGCGGCCTGCAGAATGCGCGCGAAGGCGACCGTGATCTTCTTGGCCCGATCGTCGAAGGAGCCCATGCACCCCACCCAGAACAGGATGTCGGGGCGTTCGCCGCGCGCGTGCAGCTCGGCCATGGTGGGAATGTCCATCCCTTCGGCCCACGTCTCACGATCGGCGGGACTGAAGGCCCACGGGCTGCCGTTGCGCTCGAGCGACGTGAGCGCGCCCTGCGCTTCTTCGGGAAAGCGCGACTCCATGAGTACCAGATTGCGGCGCAGCTCGTTGATGATGTCGAGCTGATCGATGCTCACCGGGCACTCTTCCACGCAGGCGCGGCAGCTCGTGCACGCCCACAGCTCCTGCTCGGTGATCCAATCGTCCACGAGCCGCTTGTCCAGCACGGCCTGCTGTTCCGCGGTCGCCGTGCCACCACCAACGGCGTCGAGGACCTGTGCCTTCTCGGTGAGCCGCGCGCGCGTCTTCACGACGATCATGCGCGGCGACAGCGCCTTGCCCGTGAGATTCGCGGGACACGCCGCCGTGCAGCGGCCACACTCGGTGCATGAATAGCCATCGAGCAGATTCTTCCACGACAGGTGCTGAATGTCGGCGGCGCCGAACTGCTCGGCGTCTTCCGCTTCGAGGTCCATGGGCCGCATGGCGCCCTTGCGCCCGGGTCCCGAGGTATTGCTGAACCACGTGTTGATGAGCGACGTCAGCACGTGCAGATGCTTCGAGAACGGCAGATAGTTCGCGAAGAAGAGCAGGCCGAGCGCGTGGATCCACCAGCTGACGCGGCCAATCGTGTGCGCCGCTCCTTCGCTGATCCCCGCAAAGGTCGAGGCGAGCAGCCCCGAGACGAGATGACCGGTCGGCGCACTCGCGCCGGTGCGAATCTCCATCGCGAACGTGAGCAGCAACGTCACCATGAGCGTCGTGATCATGCTCAGGATGAACAACGCGTCCCCGCCGTGCACCGGATCGCCGCTGAAGCGCTTGGGCTTGATCACCAGCCGGCGATAGAACAGGTACGCCACCGCGGTGAGCACCAGGGTCGCGAAGAGTTCCTGCGACACGATGTAGGCCACGTAGAGCGGCGCCGGCAGCAACCACGCGTAGGTGAAGCCCGTGACCACACCCTGGATGAGAATCTCGAGGCCGCCGAGCGCCAGCACGCAGAAGCCCCAGAAGACGAGCGCGTGCATGAGCCCGCCGAGCGGATCGCGCAGGATCTTGGTCTGGGCGATGCCGATCAGCAGGAAGTTGCGCGTGCGTTCGCCAGGGTGATCGGTGCGATCCTCCGGGTGCCCGAGTTGGGCCCAGCGGGCGAGGCGACGAGCGCTGTTGGCGAAGAAGACGCCGGCCACGAGCAGGCAGGCGGCGAAGAACACGTTGGCGGCGGTCATGGGGGCGAAGCTAGGGGCCGGGCCGAGAGGCGACAACCCGGCGCGCCACTGATAACCCGGGGCGCTGCCCGGTCGTCCTCTGTCGGATCGGGCGCGGCGACGAGGCCGACGGTTGCACTGACGCTGCAGTGTCAGGCGATTGCGACCGACACTCCCACCGGAAGGCCGATCGCCTCCCCAACTCCGCCACCAGCTTGTTCGACCGCGTGCCTCGCCCGGTGCGGCTCCGCCCGCGCCAGGCCTTCACCCTCATCGAACTGCTCTCGGTCCTTGTGATCGCGGGGCTGCTCATGGCCATTGGCTTCGCGAAGCTGCGCGATGCCGTGGACCGGGCGAAGGAGGTGAAGGCCATCACGGACCTCAAGGCGATGGCTGTCGCGCTCAACGAGCGTGACCCGCTGCCGGGGTCGCTGGCGGACATCGGCTGGGGTGGACGCATGGACCCGTGGGGGCGACCGTATGTCTACTTCCCGTTCCCGCCTCCGAAGGGGAAAGGCAAGGCGCCACCGGCCGGTGCTCGCAAGGATCGGTTCCTCGTGCCCATCAACTCCCGGTACGACCTGTACAGCACAGGCAAGGACGGTGGGTCAGCCGCACCCCTGACGGCCAAGTCGTCTCGCGACGACATCGTGGTGGCCAACGACGGTGGCTTCGTGGGCCGCGCGTCCAAGTTCTGACGTGCACACCCTCCTCCAGCGCTCGGGCTTCCTGCGCACGCGCTTCGCTCGCCGCACGCTGCTGACGTTTCTCGGAGCGGCGCTGCTCCCCTCGCTCGTCGCCGGCGGCATCTGGTTCCAGCGCCTGAAGCACACACTCGAACTCGAGGTGGATGCGTCACTCGACGAGGCCGCACGGTCCGCCGGGGTGGCCGCGATGTCGCGACTCGACCTGCTGACGGCGCGCGCACTCCCGCTGGCGCCGGATGCGCGGTTTGCCGCCGCGCAGCTGCGCATCGCGGACCGGCGCGATGGCGGCGAGCCACAACTGCTGCTCGCCCCGCGCGATACGGTGGGCGCCAGCGCGTTGATTCCGCTGGACGAACGGGAACTGTGGGACGTGCTCGACCAGCGGCTCGACAGCGATGAATCGGGCTACTGCCTGTTCGCCGAAGCACCCGTGCGACCGCTGCATTGTTCACCTGGCATGCCCGCGGCGGTCCGCGAACGCATCGCCGCGCAACTCGACAGCGCGACGCGCAGTGATGCAATCCTCACCGCCGCTTCGTCCGACGCGGTGCGTGTGCAGCGCATGGACGGATGGCGTGTGACCTCGCGCGAGCTCTTCCTGCGCGCGCACTACGACGCACCGTCGTGGCGACTCGTCATCGCGCGCTCCGAAGCGCCGCTCGTCGCCCGCCTGCAAAGCGAACTCCGCTACTTCGGCCTCGTGGGTCTGCTGGCCCTCGTCGCCGCCTTCACGCTCAGCCACGTGCAGTTGCGCCGGCAGACCGCTCCCATCGAGACACTGCAACGTGCCACGCGCGCCGTACGCGAGGGCCGTCTCGACACGCGCGTCACGCTGCGCGGAGACGACGAGTTCACGGAGTTCGGCGAAACGTTCAACGCGATGACACGCACGCTGCAGCAGCAGGTTTCGCTGCTCGGCGACGTGGACGCGCTCAACGAACGCGCACTGCGCGCCGGCACCGAGGACGACCTCGTGCAGGACGCGCTGGCGCGTCTCGGTACACGCACTGACGCACGCCTCGTGAGCCTGGCGCTTCTCGATGTGAGCGATGCCACGCGATTGCACTATCGCACACGGCTGGGCGGCACGCGCCCCGCCACCGTACACGGCGTCGGTTCGCTCACGGACCCCTGTCGCGCGATGCTCACGAGCACGCAGCCGCATGTGGCCCATCGCGATCTGTTGCGGCACACGTCACTCGTGGACCCGAACATTGCCGCGTGGCAGTCGCCCGACGTCGCGGATGTGCTCATCGTGCCACTGCGTCAGGACCGCGACCTCTTCGGGGCCGCGCTCGTCGCACTCGGCGCGGGCGCGGCGCAGGACCGCGTCGCGATCGAGGCCGAACGGCGTCTCGCCGAACGCCTCGGGCTCGGCCTCGCCAACGCGCGACTCGTCGCGCGCCTCGATGCGCTCTCGCTCGGGACGCTGCGCGCCTTCGGCAGCACGATTGACGCGAACTCGCGCTGGACCGCCGGTCATAGCGAACGCGTGACACAGATCGCGGTGCAGCTCGGCGATCAGCTGGGCCTCACCGAGCTCGACCGACTCACACTCACGCGTGGCTGCCTGCTGCACGACATCGGCAAGGTCGGCATCCCCGCGTCGATCCTCGACAAGAGCGATCGCCTGACCGCGGCGGAGTTCGCCATCGTGCAGCGTCACCCGGTGATCGGTGCCGAGATTCTCGGCTCCATCGCCGCCTTCCGTGATCTGCTGCCGATCGTGCGCTCGCATCATGAGCGCGCCGATGGCCGCGGCTATCCCGATGGACTGCGCGGCGACGAGATCCCGTGGCTCGCACGCATCGCGGCCGTGGCCGACGTGTTCGATGCGCTGGCGACACCGCGGCCGTACCGCGATGGCCTCCCGCTCGACGCGGTGCGCGGGATCATCACCGACGGGCGCGGCACGCACTTCGATCCACGCGTGGTGGACGCCCTCGACACGTTGTTGCGTGAAGGACGGCTGGTGCTGCCCTCGACGCCCGATCCCGCGAACCTGCCAACGCGTCCGTTTGCCGATGCGCTGACCGATGCCACTCACCTCTTTCCTGCGATCGTCTGATGTCTCGTCGCGATGAAGGACCCGCCCCCGACACCACATCGAGCGCGCCCAAGCCGCTCGCGCCTGGCGTGCTCACGGAAGCCGTGCCGTTGCGCGACGCGCTGGAAGGCATCGGCGCATTGTGGAGCTTGCCGAAGAAGGCACCCACCTTGCCGGGCGGCATGCCGGCGGTGGATGCCGAGGGCGCGCGCCGCACGCTGCCTGGCGGCATGGACGCCGTTGGCGAGCAGGGCGGCACGAGCCGCAACACGCAGACGATGGCGATGCCCGCCATTCCCGCACCGAGCGCGTCGCGGCGCGGTGTGCCGCTCTGGGTGTGGGGCGCTGGCGTCGCCGTTGCGAGCGCTCTCGCCTGGTGGACGTTGCAGCCGCCCGCGCTCACACGCGATCCCATGCCGGCCGCGCTCCGCACGACGTGGCGATCGTCACACCCGGACTATGAGCGCGCCGCGATGAAGTTCACCGATGAGCAGCTGACGATCATGACGGTCGATCCCACGGCGAGTGATCCAACGCGCCCGATCGAGAGGCGTCATGCGATTTCGGGGCTGCGCGCACGAGTGCGTGGCGACACCACCGACTTCACGCTCACCTACGACGTGGAGGGCGATCGCGTGGAGATGCAGGCGCGACTCGTGGCGGGGCGTGAGCCCACGCTGATCTTCCTGCGTCCGGAAGGGTTGACCTGGTATCCGGAGTCGTCGCGCCTCACGGGCGCAGCACCGTGACGCGACACCCGCACGGCGAGACGCCGCGCGGGTGTCGTCTACTCACGCGCCCTTCGCCGCCTTCACCGCCTCGGTAAGCGCCGGCAGGACTTCGAACACATCGCCCACGATACCGTAGTCGGCGACCTTGAAGATCGGTGCGTCCTTGTCCTTGTTGATCGCCACGATCGTGCGCGACGTGCGCATGCCGGCGAGGTGCTGAATCGCCCCGGAGATGCCGGCCGCGATGTAGAGATCGGGACTCACATTGCGCCCCGTCTGCCCGATCTGATCGCTGTGCGGACGCCAGCCATCATCGGTCACGGCGCGCGTCGCACCCACGGCCGCGTTGCCGAACGCGTCGGCGAGTGCGTCGCACAGGGCAAAGTGCTCGGCGGCCTTGAGACCACGACCACCGGCAATCACGACGGGCGCGTCACCGAGATCGATCTTGCCGGTATTGCCCTGCTTGAGTTCGACCACCTTCACCCGTGACGCGGCCGGATCGGCCGCGGGTGCAACCACCGTGGTGGCGAGCGCGCGCGGCGCGGGCGTGGCTTGCACGGCCGACGGGCGCACCGACACCACCGCTGGCGTGCCGGTGATGGCGAGCGTGGCAACGACCTTGCCGTTGTTGATGGGGTGCTGGCCCACCACGGCGCCTCCTTCGACTGCGAAGCCCGTGAGATCGGGGACGAGGCCCACCCCGAGCCGTGCGGCGATGCGCGCCGACAGATCACGACCGTGCGAGGTGGCGCTGCACAGCACATACCCGTAGCTGCCGCCCTGCACGAGCGACGCGACCGTGGCCGTCAGCGCTTCCGGATTGGAGAGCGCGAAGCCGTCGTGTTCGAGCACGAGCACCTGATCGGCGCCGTATTCGGCGAGCGGTGCCGCCTTGGTGCCGATGCCGGCGCCCCCGGCGAGCAGCGCGTGTACCGCGCCACCGCCCGACTGTTCGGCGAGCGAGCGCGCGGCGGTGACTGCTTCGAGTGCGACCTTGCGCAGGTCGCCCGCGCGCGCTTCCGCGATAATGAGCACGTTGGCCATGATCAGAGCACCTTCGCTTCGGTCTGGAGGAGACGGACAAGTTCCGGCACCGCAGCGGCGCCTTCACCCACGATGCGACCCGCCGCGCGCTCTGTTGGGAGTGCCATGCTGCGCACCACGACGGCTTGCTCACCGAGGGCCGCAGGCTTCACATCGAGCGGCTTCTTCTTGGCCGCCATGATGCCCTTGAGCGACGGCAGACGCTCCTTGTTGAGGCCGTCGTCGATCGTGAGCACGGCGGGGAGCGGGAACTCCACCACTTCGCTGGCGCCCTCGAGCACACGCTCGGCGCGACCGGTCGTCGCGGCGAGGTCGAGCTTGAAGACGTTCGTGACGACCGGCAGCCCGAGCAGCTCGGCGACCATGGGGCCCGTCATCTGGTTCATCGAGTCGATCGCAATACGACCGAACAGGATGAGGTCGTAGCCCCCGTCCTTGAGTTCGGTGGCGAGGGCGCGCGCGACGGCGAGTCCGTCGTAGACCCGCGCGTCCGTCTGCAGCAGGGTGCCGCTGTCGGCGCCCATGGCCATCGCCTTGCGGATCTGCTCCTGCGCGGCGTCGGGGCCGAGGCAGAGCACGTGGACGGAGCCCGTGCCGGCCTTCTCCTTGAGCTGGAGGGCGGCTTCGATGGCCCAGAGATCGAAGTCGTTGATGTCGTACTTGAGGCCCGTCTCGTCGTAGCGGGAGCCGTCCGCAGTGATCGCGAACTTGACCTCCATGACCGGGACGCGCTTGATGCACACGGCAATCTTCACCGCGCAGGCTCCGTGCTGAGGGTGCTTGTGAAAACGTTCACGAGCCGGAAGCTAGACGGGTGCACGGGCGCGGGCAATGCGACGCGAGCGTCATGTATGCACAACGGGCCGCCTCCCCGGAGGGAGGCGGCCCGTGTGGACCAGCGCGTCCACTTACTTGAACGCGTTCAACCCCGTGATGGCCTGTCCCAGAATGAGCGAGTGCACGTCGTGCGTGCCCTCGTACGTGTACACGCTCTCGAGGTTGGCCATGTGCCGCATCGCGGCGTACTCGGCGAGAATGCCGTTGCCGCCGAGCAGGCGACGCGTTTCGCGCGCGGCCTCGGTGGCGATGTGCACGTTGTTGCGCTTGGCGAGCGACACCTGCACCGGCGTGAAGTTGCCCGCATCCTTGAGGCGGCCGAGGTGCAGCGACACGAGCTGCCCCTTCACGATCTCGGTGAGCATGTCGGCGAGCCGCACCTGCTGGATCTGGAAGCCGCCGATGGGACGATCGAACATCACACGCGACTTCGCGTACGCCACCGCTTCCTCGAAGCACGCCATGGCCGCGCCCAGCACGCCCCACGAGATGCCGTAGCGCGCCTGCGTGAGACACATGAGCGGGCTCTTGAGGCCACCCGAGTTGGGGAGCAGCGCGTCGGCCGGCACGTGCACGTCCTGGAGCACGAGCTCGCTGGTATCGCTCGCACGGAGGGACAACTTCCCCTTCTGGTCCTTGGCCGTGAAGCCCGGCGTGTCGGTGGGGACGATGAAGCCGCGGATGGACTTGTCGTCGTCGAGGTCACCCGTCTTGGCCCAGATGATCGCGACGTCGGCCATCGAGCCGTTCGTGATCCACATCTTCGCGCCGTTGATGATCCACGAGCCGTCGGCCTGTTCCCGCGCGCGCGTGATCATGCCCGACGGGTTGGAGCCGAAGTCGGGTTCGGTGAGCCCGAAGCAGCCGATGAGTTCACCCTTCGCGAGGCGCGGCAGATACGCGCGGCGCTGGGCTTCACTGCCGAACGCGTAGATCGGATACATCACGAGCGCGCCCTGCACCGACGCGAACGAGCGCAGTCCCGAGTCGCCGCGCTCGAGCTCCTGCATGATGAGGCCATACGAGACGCTCGAGAGGCCGGCACAGCCATACTCTTCGGGGAGCGACGAGCCAAGCAGTCCCATCTCGCCGATCTCGGGGATGAGCTCCGTCGGGAAGCGCCCGTCGACGTAACACTGGCCGATGATGGGCAGGATCTTCTCGTTGACCCACGCGCGCACGGTATCGCGAATCGCGCGCTCCTCTTCGGTGAGCGCGGCGTCGATGTTGAACAGGTCGGCCGCATGCGCGGTCAGGTCGACCGACGGCAGTGCAGGAATGGCGGCGGTCAGCGTCTCGGGAGCCATCGGGGTGCCTCGCAGGGTGAATCGGTGCCGGTTGAGATCGGCGGGCGCGCAGTTGAGGTCGGCGTGACCGCCGCTGCCAGTTTGATCACAGCGGTCACCATACCGTCGATTTAGTATAGCAGATGCACCGAACGTCATCGGTGCCTCCCCCGTTTCCTCCTGCCCCACCGCCTGTGTCTCTCCACGCTCGTTCCCACACTGCGGCCCCGCGTGCAGCCCTCGCGGCCGATCGGCGGCGTCGTGCCGCCGGCTGGCGTCGCTCCCTCCTCGTGCTCGCCGCCGTCCTGCTCCCCGCCTGCAGTCCTGGTGGCGGAGACCCGGTCACCCCGACCCCGAACCCGACCCCCGGCTCGCTCGCCGTTGCCCTCAGCAGCAACAGCGGCTCGGTCGTGGCGGGGAGTCAGGTGACGCTCACCACGACGATCACGCGCGGCGGCAGCTTCACGGGCGTGGTCACGCTGGCCGCCGAGGGGGCGCCCGCGGGCGTGACGGCGAGTTTCTCGGCCAGCAGCCTTGCGGCCGGCGTCTCGAGCGCGGGCCTCACCCTGCAGGTCGCGGGCTCGGTGGCGGCGGGTACCTACCCGATCACCGTGCGCGCCACCGGCACGGGTGTCTCGGCGGCCACGGCGAGCTATGCGCTCACCGTGACGACGGCGGCGGTTCCCACCTTCACGCTCGCGGCGGCGCCCACGACGGTGTCGGTCACCGCCGGTCAGCAGGGCACCAGCACCCTCACCATCACGCGCAGCGGAGGCTTCACCGGCACGGTGAACCTCACCGCGACGGGCGCGCCGGCCGGCGTGACGGCAAGCTTCGCCCCCGCGGCGGTCACCGGCGGCACCTCCACCGTGACCCTGGCGGTTGCGGCCAGCACCACGGCCGGCACCTACCCGATCACGATTCGTGGAACGGGGACCGGCGTGACCGAGCAGACGGCCACGGTGACGCTCACCGTGACGGCGACGGCGACGCCGACGTTGTCGGTGGCCGGGAGCGCGACCACGACCTCGGTCGCGCAGGGACAGGCGTCCGGCGCGATCACGTACTCGTTGACGCGCGGCGGCGGACTGACCGGCGATGCGACGATGGCACTCGAGAATGCGCCGGCCGGTGTGACGGGCACGTTCACGCCGAATCCGGCGACGGGCACCACCTCGCAGCTCGTTGTCAATGTGGGCGGCAGTGTCGCAGCCGGCACGTACGCCCTGACCGTGCGCGCCACAGTCGGGGCGGTGAGTGCGACGGCGCCGCTGTCTCTGACGGTGACCGCGGTGTCGGCGGGTGACTTCACGATCGCCATCGCGCCCTCGACGGCCACCGTGACGGCCGGCAACAGCACGAATGCGACCGTGTCGCTCACGCGCACCGGTGGCTTCGCCGGCACGGTGAATCTGACGGCGACCGGCGCACCGGCCGGCGTGACCGTCGCCTTTGCCCCGGCCGCGGCGACGGGCGCGACCTCGGCGGTCACCGTGAGTGTGGCGGTGGGTACCGCCGCCGGAACATACCCGATCACCATTCGCGGGAACGCGACGGGTCTCACCGAGCGGACGGCGACGTTCACACTCACCGTGCAAGCGGGCGGTGGCGGTGGTAGCGGCAACGTGACGTGGCAGTTCTGCGATACCGATCGCATCCCGGTGTTCTTCGCGTTCCGCGATGGCACCAGCGGCGCCTGGACGCGCGTGCTGCCGGGGGCTGGACAGACGTACAGCTTCACGATCAACGACACGCGCGGTGCGGTGACGTTCGTGATTCCGGACGGTGGCGCGGACTTCGATGTGACAACGTACCTGCTCACGCGCACGGAACTGACGGCGTTCGCACAGGCCGAGTGCACGACGAATCCGGCCACGAAGACGCTGAACGGTACTGTCGCAGGGCTCGCCGTTGGCCAACAGGCAACAATCGGTATCGGCTCCGGAACGGCCACCGTTTCGGCCAACGGTGCATTTTCCGTCACGGGTGTGGACGAGGGTACGGTGGACCTGATCGCGACGCGGATCGCACTCGATCCATTGACCTTCACGCAAGCGCCCGATCGCCTCATTCTGCGCCGCAACCTGAACTTGCCAAACAACTCCGCGATTCCTGCGCTCGATTTCGGAGGGTCAGAGTCCTTCGCGCCAGCGACCGCGACGCTCACGATTGCCAATGCGGGCGCGGATCTGCTGGCGATCAGCACGAGCTTCTTCACGGCAAACGGTCAGGCGGGTTCCTTCGGCGCTGCAGCACCCGGCGCCACTGCGGTTCGCACGATGTACGGCGTTCCGGCAGCACGAACGCAGGCGGGTGACCTCCATGTGCAGCAGGCAACCGCGATTGGTGGCACGAACAGTTTCCGGACGGTGACGCAGTACAATCGTGAGCTCACGACGCGGACCCTCACACTCGGCCCGTCACTCAACGCGCCGACGATCACGAACCTCGCGACAACACCATACCGTCGCCTGCGCGCCTCGGGCACGTGGCAGACGGAGTACAATCAGGGCGTTGGCGTCAGCTTCTTCCAAACCAGCGGCGGCGGACGCAGCTGGAACATCACGTCGAGCAACGCCTACTTCACGGGCGCGACGTTTGAGCTGGAGGTGCCGGACCTGAGCGGCGTGGCCGGCTTCAATGCTACGTGGGGGCTGCCGACCAGCGGCGGCGTGGACTGGTCGCTCTCTGCCTCAAAGGTGGAGAACGCGCCCATCGGGCCGTTCGTCGAAGGCTACCGCTTCCTTGCGG
>ERZ1066121.902-NODE-902-length-24595-cov-15.876976_pt1 | contig 24595 bp, 14 predicted proteins | sample MGYA00382768_ERZ1066121 | MGnify/ENA primary metagenome ERZ1066121 (study PRJEB33369, sample SAMEA5778351) | biofilm metagenome | biome: Industrial cooling water; feature: Water cooling tower basin; material: Biofilm | place: United Arab Emirates | collected...
GCGAGCGCCGGCCCCGCCCGCGTGGCCGGTCCGCCGGGCGCGAGCGTGCGCCGGGCGGCCGCGCCGGCCGCGCGGGCGGCGGTCAGGACGAGGTTGTCGAGCACCGTGGCGATCTCGGCGTAGAGAGCGATGGCGACCATCTGCGCTTCGGGGACGGTCAGGCGCTCGCGGTCGTCGGCCGGCGCCGACGGGGCGGCCTCGCGACAGCCGGCGAGGGCGAGGAGTCCGGTGGCCAGGCGCGCGGACAGCCACGAGGCTCGCCGCCCGGAGGGAGCGGGGGCGCAGCGCCCTCGGCCGACGGCGAGGCGTCGGCCGAGGGTGCGCGCGAGGTGAGGGGAGAGCATGGTTGCGATCCTCGGCAGTGGGGGTGGTGCGCCGCGTGCGTCACTTCCCCTTCGGCAGCACGTAGCCGACGCCCAGGCGGATGAACGGGTAGGCGGTGCGCACGCCGATCAGGTCGCCGAAGCCGAAGCCGGCCTTGAAGCCGCCGCCCGCCACGGCCGAGAACGCCTTCTCCTTGCCGAGCCGCCAGCCGTAGTCGACGGTGCCCCCGGCGGTGAGCCCGGTGGCGGAGCAGTTCTCGTTCAGGACGGCGCAGAAATCGGCCGAGACGCGCTGGAAGCCGACGAGCGGACCGAAGGAGAGCCCCTCGAAGTCGGCGACGTCGGTGTTGGTGATGGCGACCTTCTGCCCGGCGGTGCGGCGGTAGAAGCGCAGCTTCGCGTCCATGCTCAGGTAGCTCCAGCCGCCGTAGCCACCCCAGTAGTTGGCGGCGATCGCCGCCGTTCGCGTGCCGCCGAGGCGGCGCTCCACCTCGCCGGTCACGCCGCCGTAGAGCAGGCCCAACGGGTTGACCGAGAGCATCCAGTCGCCCTCCCGCGTGGTGGGCGCCGGCGCCGCGGCGGTGCGCGTGCCGGTGCCGCCGGTGCCCGTGCTCTGGGCGGCGACCCACGCCGGGGCGCTCGCGCCGACGCACAGGGCGAGCACGGCGGCCACGGCGCGCGAGCGCGCGGCGAGGCGGACGACGGGGCGGACGACGGGGCTCGGCGCGAGAAGGCGGGTCGGGCGCACGGTGGACATGGGGCCAGTCTCCTGTGGGGCGTGGCGTTGGGCCGCAGACGGCGGCCCGGGGGTGGCCTGGGCGGTCGGTTGGGCCGCCGGCGGGACGGAGGGAGGATCGATCGGCCGCCACAGCCAGCGCTCAGGGCGCCGTCAGTCGCGCCTCAGCGAACGCTCAGCGAGGGGCGCCGCACCGCGCGCCACGTGGCGCGCCACGTGGCGCGCGGTGCGGCCCGCCGCGGCCCCTGTCCGAGCGCGGCGCGGCGCGCTACGATGGGGGCCACCGCTCGCGGTCGTCGGCATGGCGCGCGGCGCGGTGGCCGGCCTTCCCACGCCTGCGGCACCCATGCGGCACCCATGCTGCGACTGATCACCTTCGGCGGCCTCGCGCTGATGCACGGCGAGACGGTGCTGAGGAGCCACACGCCGCGACAGCGCCTGCTGCCGCTGCTCGCCCTGGTCGCTGCCGCCGGCCCGCGCGGCGTCCCACGCGACCGCATGGCCGCGCTGCTCTGGCCCGACAGCGAGCCGCCGCGCGCTCGACACTCGCTGGAGGAGGTGGTCTTCCAGCTGCGCAAGCTCGCGCGGCTGGCCGGGCACGACGACGTCTTCGCCGACGCGCCGGTGCTCCTGCTCGACCGGGCGCGGCTCGCCGCCGACGTGTGGGAGTTCGAGGCAGCGCTGGATCGCTCGGAGCTGGAGCGGGCGGTCTCGGTGTGCGGCGGGCGCCGCTTCGCCGCCGACGTGGCGATCGACGGCTGCGACGAGCTCGATCGCCGGCTGAGCGCCCTGCGCGAGCACTACGAGCGCGAGCAGAAGGAGGTGCTCGAGCGGCTGGCGCGGCGCGCCGCCGAGGTGGGCGACCGCGACGGGCAGCTCCGATGGCGCCAGCAGCTCGTCGCCCTCGACCCGGGGGATCGTCGGGCCACGCTCGCGCTCGTCGACGCGCTCGAGGCGCGGCAGGAGCCGGCGCGGGCGTGTGCGGTGGCCGAGCGCCATCAGCGGCACCTCGCCGAGCTCGGCCTGGCGCGCGACGCCGAGCTGGAGCTTCGGATTCGGCAGCTCCGGGTGCGCCCGGCAGCGCTCCCGGCAACCCCCGCGGGGGCGTTCGCGGAGTTCGACCGCGCCCCGGCCGCTGGGGGGGGGATGCCGGCCGAGGAGGACGGCCGCCGGCTGGAGCGGGCGCTCGCCCCGCGCTACGTGCCCGAGGGGGCGGGGGTGCGCGGCAGCTTCGTGACGAGCGTCCCGGCGCGCGAGACGCAGGCGCCCCGCGCGCGCGTGACGGTGCACGTGATCGCGCCAGGGGTGGCGCGGCAGGCGGACCCGCACCGCTTCGTCGAGACGATGCGTCGCGTCGCCGCGCTCCGCCATCCGCGCATCCTCCCGGTGCTCGACGGCGCGGCGCGCGAGGAGCTGCTCCTCTTCGTCACGCCGCGCCCGGCCGGCGGGTCGCTGCGGCGGCGACTGCAGGCGGAGCGCCCGCTCCCGCTGGACGAGGCGATCGCGATCACGCACGACCTGGCCGCCGCGCTCGCCCACGCGCACGAGCACGGGGTGGCGCACGGCGACCTGCGCCCGAAGCACGTGCACCTCGACGGCGGGGACGGCGCGCTGGTCGGCTTCTTCGGCGTCGTCGACGCCATCGCCGGCACGCAGCCGCCCGGCGACGAGGCGTCGTACGTGGTCTCGTTCGGGGAGAAGGCGTACCAGAGCCCGGAGCAGATGCGGCACGCGGTGGTGACGAGCCCGCGCAGCGACGTCTATGCGGTCGGGGCGATCGTCCACGAGATGCTCGTGGGCGAGGCGCCGTTCGCCACCCGGTCCGCGGTCGACGTGGGGCGCAAGTTCACGCACGCCCCCGAGCGGGTGCGCACCCGGCGCGAGCGCGTCCCCGAGCCCCTCGACGAGCTGGTGGCGCGGTGCCTCGCCCGCGTGCCGGCCGACCGGTTCGCCTCGGGGGTGGAGCTGGCGCGGGCGCTCGCGGAGCTCGTCCCCGTGGCATGACGTCCCATCGGACGTCCGGGCGGTGGGGGGCGCGCGCGGCGGCGGCGCTCGTGGTCGTCGCCGCGGCGAAGGTGGTCGTCGGGCTGACGCTCGTGGGGCTGGCGCCCGCCCTCGGGGGCGGCCGCGTCGGGGCGCGCCACGCGCTCCTGGCGGCGTTCGCCGTCGCCTTCGCGGTGCCGGGCGGCGTGCTCGTCGCCGCTCGGGGGCGCGACCATCGCGCCGGGCTGCTGGGGGCCGCCTTCCTGCTCGTCGCCTCGGTGTTCGCCGATCCGCTCGCGACGCCATGGCGGGGCGCGGCGCACCCGGCGCTCGCCCTCGCCCGGGGCGTGCTCGCCCTGCAGGTCGACGCGTTCATGCCCTACTTCCTCTGGCGCTTCGCCCGCGACTTCCCACGCACCCTGCCCGGTGCGGCGCAGGGCCGCTGGTTCGCGTGGGCCAACCGGGCGTGCCTGGCGTCGGGCGGGCTCCTGTTCGCCGGCACGCTCGCCTGGTCGCTCGCCGCCGGCCGCGTCGACCTCGCCGGCTGGGTCGCCGTCCTGCGCCCCCTGTCGCGACACGAACCGGGGAGCGCGTACTGGCCGATCCAGCTCGGTCTCGTGGCGCTCGCGCTGGCGGCGCTCTTCCGACGCACGCGCGGCGCCTCGCGCGAGGAGCGGCGGCGGGTGGGGGTGCTGACGGCCGCCCTGGTCGTCGGGGCGCTGCCGACCGTCGCCTGGGTGCTGCTGAGCGAGCTCGTCCCGAGCACGCAGGCGGTGCTCCCGCTCGCCGTCGCCGGGTGGGTCGTCTACCCGACGCTGCTCGCCGTTCCGTGCGTGACGGCCCACGCCGTGCTCGTGCAGCACGCCCTCGGCGTGCGCCTGCTGGTGCGCCGCGCCGTGCAGTACGCGCTGGCGCGCTACTCGGTGATCGGCACGACGGCGCTGTCGCTCCTCGGCTTCGCCGCCTCGCTCTACCGGCATCGCGACGCGAGCGTCGCCGCGGTCGTGGCCCAGCCGAGCGGGATGGCGACCGGCGCGCTGGCCGCGCTCGGGCTGGCCACCTGGCAGTGGCGCGGGCGCCTCCTGGAGCGCATCGACCGGCGCTTCTTCCGCGAGCAGCACGACGCGCGCGTCATCCTCGGTCAGCTCGTCGACCGGTGCCGCGCGGCCGACGACGCACGGCAGCTGGCGGCGGCGCTCGCCGGGGAGATCGACCGCGCGCTCCACCCCGAGGCGGTGCACGTCCTGCTGCGCGGGGCGACCGGCGACGTGCTCGCCGCGCCTGACGGGAGCGTGGCGGCGCTGAGCGCGACGACGGCGCTCGCCGCCCTGCTGGCGCGCCGCGAGGAGCCGCTGCCCGTGGATCTCGAGCGGCCGCACCCCGACGTCGCGGCGCTCGCCGACGCCGATCGGCACTGGCTCGCCGATGCGGGCGCGCGACTGGTCGTGCCGATCCGCGAGCGCGAGGGAGCGCTGGTGGGGGCGATCGCGCTCGGCGCGAAGCGCAGCGAGCTGCCGTACTCCGAGGAGGACCGCGCGCTGCTGCAGTCGGTGGCGGGAGCGGCGCAGATGGCCCTCGCCTCGCGCGGGCTCGGCGGCGACCCGACGCCGTCGCGGCCGGCCGGCGCGGCCGAGGATCGCGCCGCCGCGGAGTGCGTCGCCTGCGGCGGCGTGTACCCCGCCGAGGTGGCGCCCTGCCCGCGCTGCGGCGAGCCGACGCGCGAGGCGGCGCTGCCGCGCACGATCGCCGGCAAGTTCGTCGTCGAGCGGCTGGTGGGCGCGGGGGGGATGGGGGTGGTCTACCGCGCCGTCGACGTGACGCTCGACCGCCCGGTCGCGATCAAGACGCTCCCCGTGGTCGCCCCGGAGGAGACCGTCCGCCTGCGCCGCGAGGCACGGGCGATGGCGGTGGTGCGGCACGAGCACCTGGCGATGATCTACGGCGTCGAGACGTGGCGTGGCCGGCCGATGCTGGTGGTCGAGTACCTGGGCGGCGGGACGCTCGCCGACCGCCTGCGCGGCGGGCCGCTGCTCCCCGGCGAGGTGGTCGCGCTGGGCGTCGCCCTCGCCGACGTGCTGGCGGCCATCCACCGGGCCGGCGTCCTGCACGGCGACGTCAAGCCGAGCAACATCGGCTACTCGCTGGACGGCGTCCCCAAGCTGCTCGACTTCGGGCTGGCGCGCCTGGTCGGCGTCGGCACCCCCTCGACGCCGACGCCGACGCCGACGCCGCGCCGGGACGGGCGACGCATCGACGCCCTCCCCGTCACCGCCTGGCCCTCGGAGAGCGTCGCCCACGGCACGCCGCGGTACATGTCGCCGGAGGCGCGCGAGGGGCACGCGCCGTCGCCGGCGGACGACCTGTGGAGTCTGGCCGTCGTGCTCCGGGAGGCGCTCGGTGTGCCGCCGGGGGACGAACCACTCCTTCCCGACCGCGGAGACGACGGGCACGGACTCGGCGCCTTCTTCGCCGTGGCGCTCGCCCTCGATCGGAAGCGCCGCCCGCGGACCGCCGCCGAGCTGGGCGGCCGCCTGCGCCACGCACGCATCCTCGACGCCGCGCGCGCCTCGGCCGCCGCGCTCGCGCCGTGGGACCCTTCGTAGCACGCCCGGAGCACGCCACCCGCACCTCGACGCTCCTCCAACCCTCCGTTCCATGCCCGACAGCACCGACGCCCTGCTGGAGATCGTGCACGAGCTCGCCGCCACGCACCAGCTCCGGCTGGCGCCCGCCACCCTGCCGACCGTGCGGGACATCTTCGAGCAGACGGTCGGCGGCTTCGCTCGCGACGTCGTCGACGCGGCGCCCGACGCCCACCCGTGGGAGAACGACGACTTCCGGGCGTTCATCCTCGGGCAGGTGCGGCGCATCGCCGACGAGGCGCGCCGGCACGCCGGGGACCAGGCGGTGGCGCCCGAGGTGTTCCGTCAGGCGGCCACCGACGTGATGCGCCGGACCCACCAGGTGTGCCGGCTGGCCGCCGAACGCGGGCGACTGACCTTCGTCACCGCGGCCGTGCCCGAGCACCACGAGGGGCAGGTGTGCTCGATCTACCTGCGCAACCTCGAGTCGTAGCGACCACGGGTCGTCGTGCGGCGCTCAATCCGGGCGGTCCCCGAGCGAGAGCTCGCTGGCCGCCAGCGCGGCGCGGATGGCGTGCATCGAGATCCCCTCGTTCGCGGCGTAGCTCCCCTCCCCGTCGAGCCGCGGCATCTCGTGCGAGCCGGCGTGGTGGATGCCGATCAGCCGCCACTCGTCGTCGAACAGCGGGCTGCCGGAGCTGCCGGTCTCGGTGGGGGTGCGATAGTGCAGGAGGGGCTCGCGCCAACCGAGGAACTGATTGTCCTGCAGCGAGTAGCGGAGCGAGCCGCCGAGCGGGTGGCCGATGATGTAGATCCGGTCGCTCGGCGTCGCCGGCAGCCGCTCGGCCACCTCGCACCGGTGCCCGTCGTCGAGGGCCGCCGCCGGCGCGTCGAGCTCGAGCACCGTCGTGTCGAGCGGGCCCCGCCCCGACGACCAGAGCGCCCGCCGCACGCGACGCGGCGTCGGCGCCGCCCCCGCGCCCGCCTCTGCCTCGAACGTCACGACCACCTCGGAGGGAAGGTGCGCGGCGGGGTTCGCGTCGGGGTCGCCGACGACGTGGGCGTTCGTGAGGAGCACCCAGCGTCCGCGGAGCCGCTCGACGAGCGCCTCGCCGGGGACGAGGAACCCGGTGCCGAGCCCGTTGCCGGAGAGCGTCGCGATCCGGGCGACGAGCCGCGCCCGGGCGAGGCCGCGCGCGTACCAGGCGAGCGTACGGAACCGCTCGGCGCCGAAGACGCGCTCCAGCCCGGTCGGGCCGGACGCCACCTCGGCGGCGCTCAGCTCCACGTGCCCGTGGGTGCGCCGCAGCAGCGCGTCCTGGAGGACGGGCAGCACGAGCGCCCCGATCCCGCGCGTGGCGTCGAGCTCCCACACCTCGACCAGCTGGCGTAGGGTGCTCGCCAGCTCGAAGGCGTCGGCGTCGCCGTGCGCGGCGTAGCGCCGGGCGCGCTCCTCGGCGCGGGCGCCGTCGCCCAGCGCCACCCACCCCTCGAGCGCGGTGGCCGCGTCCCACGCCGAGGCGGGGGGCGGGGCGGCGGGGGGCTCGAGACGCGCGAGCAGGTCGGCCGCGAGCTGCCGCTCGTCGAACGGCGCATCCACCGGGACGCCGTCCCGACGCGCGCGGGCGAGGCAGGCGACGGCGTTGATCCCGTGCCAGTGATGCCGCGCTGGTGCCTCGGCGTACGCCTCGTGGTACAGCCGCACCGCCTCGACGAGCGCCTCGCGCACGCGGGGCGCGCCGGGGCGGCCGGCGCTCACGTACTGCTGCTTGCACGCCCGGCCGAGCAGCCCGCGCACCTCGGGGCGCTCCCCCGCGGCGCCCGCGTCGCCCCCGTGGCGCCCGGCGGCCAGCTCGCCGTCGAGCTGGCGCAGCACGGCCGTCGCGGCGACGACCGAGCCGCGCTCGATGAGCGCCTGGGCGAGCTGCCGGCGCACGACGGGAGCGTCCGCTCCGGTCTGGACGAGCGCGTCGGCCAGCCGCTCCATGGGCTCGAACAGCCGCTTGCGGCGGAGGGTCCCGAGCAGCCGCGCGCTCTCGGCCCCGGGGAGCGGCGGCCCACCGGCGCGCAGCCGGGCAATGAGGGCGCCGGCGAGGGCATTCACGCGCGGGCGATCGAGCACGCGGGCGGCGTGCTCGATCCCGTGGACGAGCTCGATCACGGAGGGGTGAGGCGCGGGATGCATCGTGGCGGGAGGGCCGGAGGCGGTCTCCCGAGCGGGGAGCGCTCGGAGAGCTCCCGGGAGGCGCGCGCCGGGCAATTCTACGCTCGCGCGCCGTGCCGCGCGCCGGCCGTTCGCCGGGAGCGCGCCGGGGCGGCCGCCTGCATGTGGCGCATCGCCGCATGCGCGGGTCCATGAGAGGCATGCCCCCTTCCCCCCTCCGCTCAGGGCCGCCGCCCGCCCGGCCGGCACGTCCGGCCCCGCCCCTGGCGCGCCTGGCGCGCCTGGCGCACGTGGGGCGCCTGGTGCTCGCCGCCGCCGCCGTGCCGACGGCCGGCTGCTATCGCTACGTGCCCTCGCCCGCCGTCGCCGCGATGGGCGTCGCGGGGGGCACGGTGCGGCTGCGGCTCGGCGACGACGCGGCGGCGCGCGCGAGCGAGCAGCTCGGGACGCGCACCGCCAGCGTCGCCGGGCGGCTCGCCGACCTCGCCGGCGACTCGCTCGTGCTGGTCGTCACCGAGTCGTGGCCCGCCGACGGCGGGGCGCCGGTGCGCTGGGTGGGGGAGCGGGTGACGCTCGCCCGGGGCGGGGTGACGGCCGTCGAGACGCGCGCCCTCGACCGCCGGCGCTCGCTGCTCGTGGTCGGCGGGGCGGTGCTGGCGATCGTCGGCAGCGTCCTGGCGCTGCGCGCCGTAAGCGGAGAGGCCGGGGGGGAGACGATCGGCGGGGGCGGTCCGCCGCCCTGACGCCGCGCGACGCCGGGTGGCCCGTCAGCCGGGTGGGCCGCCAGCCGGGTGGCCCGCCTTCGGGCTGGTCCGGTGGACGGCGTGCGACGCTCGCACGCCGTGCGGTACGCAAGTCGGTATGCAGAACGGAGGGCAGGCGGGGCAGGGCGGTTCCAGAAGGCGACGCGTCGGCGCGGGCGGCCCACGGGCGGCGCGCGCGCGTCTCACCATCTTCCGACGAGGGAACGAGGGATGACGGAGTTCGCAGGACGACCGGTTCCCGCACCACCCACGCCGCCGGGCGCCCCGCGCCCCGGGCCGTGGCCGAGCGTGCGCCTGCTCGGGCGCCCCGGGCGGCACGGGTGCGTCCACGTGTGCGTCCACGTGTGCATGCTGGCCGGCGCCGCGTCGGGCGCTCTGGTCGCCACCCTCCTCGCCCGCCCGGCGCTGGCCCAGGGGGCGGCGCCCACCACCGCCATCGAGGGGCTGGTGCGCGACGCGGTCTCGGGGCAGCCGCTGGCCAACGCGCAGGTGCAGCTGACCGGCACCACGGTCGGCGCGGCGACGAACGCCCAGGGGCGCTACCGGATCACCAACCCACCGGTGGGCGCCGTCGAGGTGCGGGCGCGCCTGATCGGCTTCCGGGCGGCGAGCAAGCCGGTGACCGTGACGCTCGGGCAGACGGCGCGCGTCGACTTCGACCTCTCGCAGTCGGCGCTGCAGCTGGACGCCGTGGTGACCACCGGCACCGGCGCGGCGGTCGAGACGAAGAAGCTCGGCAACACCATCGCCACGGTGAACCTGAGCGACCTGCGCACGGCTCCCATCCAGAGCCCCACCGAGGCGCTCGCCGCGCGCGTGCCCGGGATGTCGGTGCTCCCCTCGGGCGGGGTGACCGGGCAGGGGGCGCGCATCCGCATCCGCGGCAACGCGTCGCTCTCGCAGAGCAACAACCCGATCATCTACATCGACGGCGTCCGCATGGACAACGGCGGCACCGCCACCGGCGGCGGCGCCGGCGTCTCGCGCCTGGACGACATCGACCCGAACTCGATCGAGCGCGTCGAGGTGCTCAAGGGGGCGGCGGCGGCGACGCTCTACGGCACCGAGGCCTCGAACGGCGTCATCCAGATCTTCACCAAGCGCGGCACGCAGGGCGCCCCGCGCTGGACGCTCGACTACGAGCGCTCGGCGCTCACCTACCCCGACCGCGTCGCGCCCAACGCCGGCTTCGCCCGCACCCCGGCGCAGGCCGACACGCTCTCGCGCATCTTCGGGACGACGATCACCCCGTTCCAGCCGTTCACGTACGACGTCATCGGCCAGCTGTGGGAGACCGGGAGCGGCGACGTCGTCAACGGCTCGGTGAACGGCGGCTCGGAGCGCGCGACGTATTTCGTCTCGGGTCGCTACCAGGGAGAGGACGGGCCGTTCGACGGAGCGAGGTTGGGCGGGCTCTCGCAGGACCTGCTGCGCCGCTACCAGGGGACGGTGAGCCTCAACGTCTTCCCCCGCGACAAGGTGACGCTCGGCTTCCAGTCGCGCTACACCGGGCTGCGCTCCGACTCGCCGGCGGGGGAGAACTCGATCTACTCGCCCTACGCGCAGGCGATGTACGCCCGCCCCGAGAACGCCTACTGCCTCGACGCCCAGGGGCGCCGCTCGCTCGACGAGGTCGCCGGGCCGGCGCGCTGCCGCGGGGCGGGGAACCCGTTCGGCAACACCTTCAGCACGACCATCCGCGAGGCGCTGCAGCGCGAGATCTACCAGGACGGCACGCACTTCCAGGGCGCCTTCAGCAGCAAGTGGGCGCCGACGACCGACCTCGGCTTCGACGCGACCTTCGGCCTCGACAACACGACGGCGCGCGGGGTGAGCTTCTGGCCGTTCGGCAACGCCGTCGACCGCTTCTCGATCAACGCCCCCGACGGGCAGCGCACGGTCGAGAACACCTGGCAGCGCAACTACACGGTGGACGTGAAGGGGAACTGGGCGCGCAACCTGACCTCGGCGCTGCGCACCACCTTCGTCCTCGGCGGGCAGGGCTTCGTCACCGACCAGAAGTACGAGGCGCTCTCCAACCGCAACTTCCCGGGCCCGGGGCTCGAGGTGGTCACGGCGGGGAACCAGCCGCAGACGACCGAGCAGCTGATCCGCGTCGTCAACTCGGGCTTCTTCGGCGACGCGCGGCTCGACGTCAGCAACTGGATCTTCCTCAACGCCGGGGCGCGCTACGACTACAACAGCGCCTTCGGCGAGAGCGCCGGCGGGATCCTCTACCCGAAGCTCAGCATCTCGGTGGTGCCGTCCGACCGCCCGGGGTGGAGCTCGACCGTGCTCTCGCAGTTCCGCGTGCGCGCGGCCATCGGGCGCGCCGGGCGCCAGCCGGGGGCGTTCGACCAGTTCACCACCTACCGCGCCCAGCCGGCGGCGACCGGGGGCGGCCTCGTCCCCGACAACCTCGGCAACCCCGACCTGCGCCCCGAGATCTCGACCGAGATCGAGGGCGGCTTCGAGGCCGGGCTGTTCGCCGACCGCGTGAACCTGTCGGCCACCTACTGGGACCGCTCGCTGCGCGACGCCCTCGTGCAGCGGCAGTTCGCCCCCTCGGGCGGCTTCACCGCGCGGCAGCTCGACAACATCGGGGCGATGAAGGCGCGCGGCGTCGAGCTCGGGCTCAACGGCAGCGCCATCAGCCGCCCCAACCTCGGGCTCGACCTGTTCGCCAACGGCGCGTACCTGTGGCAGAAGGTCACCTCGCTCGGCGGCGCGCCGCCGATCAAGGTCGCCGCGACCTACGTGCGCATCCGCGGCCACATCTGGGAAGGGTATGCCCCGGGCTCGCTCTTCGGCGCGAAGATCATGGCGCCGTGCAGCAGCTACGGCAGCCCGGCCGACGCCCGCGGCGGCTGCCTGCAGGCGGGGCAGTCGCCGTACGACCTCAACAACGACGGACGCCCCGACAGCGAGGCCGAGCTGCGCGCCGCGCTCGCCCGCCCGATCAACCCGGGCAACCTGCGGCTCCTGCGCGCCGACGACGACGGCGACCGCGACTTCCTCGACCACTACCAGGGCAAGCCGATGCCCGACTGGCAGGGCGCCTTCGGCGGCAACCTGCGCGTCGGCAAGAACTGGCGCGTCAACACGCTCTTCGAGTACCGCACGGGGAACTTCACCGTCACCAACCTCACCGACGCCTTCCGCAACGCGAGCGCGGCGATCGGGCGCAACCGGATCGAGAGCGCCCAGGTGGAGGCGACGCTGCTCGACCCGGCGTCCACCGTCGAGCAGCGGCTGGCGGCGAGCGAGGCGTGGCGCGGGCTCGTGGCGCTCTCCCCATACGACGGCGTCAACCAGAACGACCCGGGCGACTTCGTGCGCTGGCGCGAGCTCTCGCTCGCCTACACACCGCCGGCGCGGCTGGCCGGGCGCCTCGGCGCGCGCGACCTGACGCTGGTGTTCGCGGCGCGCAACCTCATGCTCTGGACGCGCTACCCGGGGACCGATCCGGAGATCAACGTCGCCGGCATCGCCAGCTCGCTCGCCGCCAACCAGATCGACAACAACTTCTACGAGTCGAGCGACACGTTCGGGCTCCCGATCCCGCGCCGCCTCTCGTTCTCCGTCCGTCTCGGCTACTGACGGGAGCCGCCATGACGAATCGCATGCTCACGCTCCTCCGCCGCCCCGTCGCGGCGCTCGCCCTGGCCGGCGCCGCGGGACTCGGCGGCCTCGCCGGGTGCGGCGGGCTGCTCGAGGTCGAGAATCCCAACAACGTCAACGCCGACGCGCTCGACAACCCGGCGTCGGCCGCCGCCCAGGTCAACGGGATCGTCGGCGCGCTGACGCGCGGGATGACGCAGCTCCTCGGGCACCTGTCGACGGCCAGCGACGAGCTCACCTGGGTGGGCTCGCTCGACGGGATGAACCTGCTCAACCGCGGGATGGTCCGCGACCCGTTCAACGAGTTCCTCGAGGACGCCGCCCTCGGGCTGACGCCGGCGCGCTACATGGCGACGCGCACGGTGCCGCAGCTCGAGAAGTTCCGCGCCGCCGGGCAGCTCGTCGACCCGACGCAGCTGGCGCTCGCCAACCTGTACGCGGCGGTGACCTACGACGTCATCGGCAACTCGTACGACGACTTCGTCATCGCCTCGGACATGCGCGTCGCCGGCACCCCGGTGGGGGCCGACCGGATGGTGACGCTCTTCGACTCGGCCGAGGCAGCGGCGACGCGCGGGCTGGCGATCGCGCCGGCGGGGAACGCGGTGCTCCGCGGGCAGCTGCTGGCGATGCGCGCCCGCACGCGCTTCAACCGGGCGGTGTGGCGCAAGCTCAACCCCTCGGGGCGCGCCCCGGCCAACCCGCTCGTCGACGACGCCGGGGCGAGCGAGGACGCGCGCGCCGCGCTCCCGCTGCTCGGCAGCGACGGGCGGCTCCGCCTCGAGCCCCAGCCGGGGATGGGCTACGGCAACTGCTTCCTCCCGTCGTGCGTGAACTCGCGCCGCGAGGTGCGCTTCAACCCGGCGCACGCGACGTACAACTACACGACGCGCGTGCTCACCGTGGCGCTCCGCGACCCGATCAGCCAGCAGCCCGACCCGGCGCTCGCCTTCCTCATCAACGAGTTCGTCGCCGGCAATCTCCTCTCGCCGGTGACGGTCACCGGGTCGCGCGAGATGCTGCTGATCCTCGCCGAGGGGGCGCTGGCGCGCGGCAACACCACCGAGTTCGCCCAGCACCTCAACCAGCTGCGCGCCCTGCACCAGCTGCCGCCGTGGACCGGGGCGGCCGGGCAGCCCTCGGCGCGCGACGTCCTCGTGCACGCCCGGCTGGTGAACCTGTACCTGCAGGGGCGCCGCCTCAACGACATGTACCGCTTCGGGATCGTCGACCCGGAGTGGCCGGCCAACTCGGACGCGGCGCAGTGTCCGGGCTCGCTCTTCCCGATCTCCAACAGCGAGCGGCTGGCCAACCCGGCGGCCGACGCCTCGCAGCCGGTGTGCGGCCGGTGAGCGCGCCCGCGCCCCCCCGACCGACCTGACCCGCCCCCGTCGGAGGCGGTGCCCGCGGGCGCCGCCCCCGACGCTCCACCCCCCGCCACCGGCGTGGTCGCCGGGAGCCCCCCATGGTCGGACCCACCCTGCGGCGCGCGGCGGCGCGCGCCTCCCTGCACGCCGCCCTCGCCGCCCTCCCGGCGCTCGCCGCCCCACCGCTCACCGCGCTCCCGGCGCAGCAGCCCGCCGCGGGGAGCGCCCGGCAGCCGACGCCGACGGCGCACGACGCCGCGCGCCGCGCCGCCGACGACCCCCGTCCCGCCCCGGACCGCCGCACCGGCGAGGGCGAGGGGCCGTTCCAGCGCCTCATCATCCGCGGCGCGACGCTCATCGACGGCGTCGGCGGGCCGCCGCGCGGGCCGGTCGACATCGTCGTCGAGGGGAACCGCATCGTCGACGTCGCCAACGTCGGCTATCCCAAGGTGCCGATCGACTCGACGAAGCGCCCGAAGAACGCGACGCGCGAGATCGACGCCGCCGGGATGTACGTGATGCCGGGGCTCATCGACCTGCACGTGCACCAGGGGACCCAGCAGAAGGCGGCGGAGTCGGAGTACTTCAACAAGCTCTGGCTGATGCACGGGATCACCGCGGTGCGCGGCGTGCCGTTCGCGAGCTTCGACTACTCGGTGGCCGAGAAGCGGCGCAGCGCCGCGAACGCGATCACCGCCCCGCGCTACTACGTCTACCAGCGCCCGGGCACGGGGTGGCCCAACGGCCCGGTGCGCACCCCCGAGCAGGCGCGCGCCTGGGTGCGGTGGATCAAGGCCAACGGCGCCGACGGACTCAAGCTCGGCGCCGAGCGCCCCGACCTGATGGCGGCGCTCCTCGACGAGGCGAAGAAGCAGGGGCTCGGCAGCACGGCGCACCTGCAGCAGACCGGCGTCACGCAGATGAACGCCGACGAGGCGACGCGCCTCGGGCTCGGCACGGTCACGCACTTCTACGGGCTCTTCGAGTCGATGTACGACTCGGCCTCGGTGCAGCCGTACCCGGCCGACATGAACTACGGCGACGAGCAGCACCGCTTCGGCCAGGTGGCGCGCCAGTGGAACCTGGTGACGCCGCGCTCCGAGAAGTGGAAGGCGCTCCTGGCCAAGTTCAAGGAGCGCGACGTCACGCTCGACCCGACGATGACGATCTACGCCGCCGGGCGCGACCTCGTGCACAAGATGCACGCCCCCTGGCACGACCGGTACACGCTGCCGACGCTCTGGACGTTCTACCAGCCGAGCCGGCTGGCGCACGGGGCGTACTGGTTCTACTGGACGACGTGGGACGAGGTGGCGTGGCGCAACTACTACCGCGTCTGGATGCAGTTCCTCAACGACTACAAGAACATGGGCGGGCGGGTGACGGCGAGCTCGGACGCGGGCTTCATCTACACGACGCCGGGCTTCGCGACGATCGAGGAGCTGGAGCTGCTGCAGGAGGCGGGATTCCACCCGCTCGAGGCGATCCGCGCCGGGACGCTGCACGCCGCCGAGACGCTCGCCAAGCCGACGGGGCGGGACATCGAGATGGGCGTCGTGCGCGAGGGGATGCTCGCCGACCTCCTGATCGTCGACCAGAACCCGGTGGAGAACCTCAAGGTGCTCTACGCCACGGGGTGGCCGAAGCTCAACGACCAGACGGGGAAGGTGGACCGCGTGGGCGGGGTGCGCTGGACGATCAAGGACGGGATCGTCTACGACGCGCGGCAGCTGGCGGCCGACGTGGCGCGCATGGTCGAGGAGCAGAAGCGCTCGCGCCCGACGGCGGCGTCGCCGCAGCCGGAGTCGGGGCAGGGGGCGCACGAGCACCGGCACGAGTAGGGGCGCGTTCATCCCGTCGCTGGCGGGCCGCCGGGGGTGGGTTCCCCGGCGGCCCGTCGTGCGTTCGACGGGCACGGGGGGGCGGAGGCGGGGTATGCGGTGGCGTCGGGTCGGCTCGGTCGCCTCGGGACGGGCGACTGTTCGGGCACCGGAGCCCGGCTCGCGGGCCGCACCCGGCCCCCGAATCGGGTGCCGTCCTCGTGGCCGGCACGGGGGAGGGGCGTGGGGGGGCGCCGAGCGACGCTGCGACCGCAGCAAGGAGACCCGGAGCGACGCGAAGCGCCGCGCACGGGCTCCGCAGCGACCGCGGTCGCCCGGAGCCGGCGCCCCCCCACGCCCCTCCCCTGGGCGCCGATCCCGGCTGCCGGTGGACCGAACCGGCCCTCCCCGCGGGCCCGCCCCGTGCGAGACCGGTGGGCCTCCTCACACGAGTAGCGATCGCGTCGTGCTGCGTACCCTGGTCATCGTCCTGCGGCTGCTGCCGCTCGTGCTGTCGTTCGTGCGCGACCACCGGCGGTGGCTCGTCGCCGGCGGGCCCGTGCCGCGCACGCGCGCCTTCCACGAGGCGCGCGCCGCGCGCGTCGTCGCCAAGATCGCCCGCCTCGGCCCGGCGTTCGTGAAGATGGCGCAGATCGTCGGCGCCCGCGCGGACCTCATCCCCGAGCCCTACCTCGCCGCCCTCGGCACGCTCCACGACCAGGTGCCGCCGGTCCCCGAGCGGGCCGTGCGCGCGGTCATCCAGGAGGCGTACGGGCAGCCCCCCGAGGCGCTGTTCGAGCACTTCGAGCGCGAGCCGCTGGCGGCCGCCTCGCTCGGGCAGGTGCACCGGGCGCGGTGGGAGGGGGAGGACGTCGTCGTCAAGGTGCTGCGCCCGGGGGTCGAGGGGGTGGTGCAGGCCGACCTCGAGGCGGCCGGCCGCATCCTCGACCTCGTCGAGCGGCGCTGGCCCAACAAGCACCTGCGCGGGCTGCGCAACGTGCTCGCCGAGTTCGCCCTCCGCGTCGGCGACGAGATGGACTTCCGCCGCGAGGCGGAGCACGCCCGGGCGATGCACGCCAACTTCCTCGGGCGCGAGGGGGTGCGCATCCCGCGCGTCGTCCCGACGCTCGTGCGCCAGCGCGTGCTCGTGCTCGAGTTCATGCCGGGCGCGCGCATCGACCGGCTGCAGGAGGCGGTGGCCGCGGGGCGCCTCGATCCGATGGAGCTCGTGCGGCGCGTCATCGAGCTCTACATGCACATGATGCTCGTCGACGGCTTCTTCCACGCCGACCCGCACCCGGGGAACCTGCTCGTGCAGGACGACGGCACCATCGTCGTGCTCGACTTCGGGATGGTGGTGCAGGTGCCGCGCACGCTCCGGCGCCAGCTGGCGCGCACCGCGTTCGCCGGGATCCAGCGCGACGCCGAGGGGCTGATCGACGGCTTCTTCGCCCTCGGCGTGCTCGAGCCCGAGGCCGACCGGGCGACGGCGCGCGAGCTGGTCGAGGCGCTGCTCGTGATCGCCCACGAGGCGGACACGACGTCGATGGACCGCATCCAGCTCGTCGCCGACCGGGTGATGGCGACGCTCTACGACTTCCCCGTCACGCTGCCGAGCGACCTGGTGTACTTCGCCCGCACCGCCGCGCTGATCGAGGGGTTGGGATCGCGCTACGACGCGCGGTTCAACGCCGTGACGTTCGCCGCGCCGGTGGCGCTGCGCATGCGGCACGCGATCCTGGACTCGCTGCGCGACCCGGACGATCCCGGCGACCTCGGGATCCCGGTCGACTGGGCGCGGCTGCTCGGGCTGGCCGCGGGGCAGGCGGCGGCGACGGTGGTGCGCGTCGGGCGCGAGCTGGGGCGCGAGCTGGGGACGATCCTCGCGCCGGTGTTCGGGCGGCTGGCGGCGGAGTGGGCGGCAGCGACGGCGCCGCCGGTCGAGCCCCCCCGAGCGGCGCCGCGCGTCGATGCACGCGTCCTACCCCCTCCGGCGCTCCCGCCGCCCCCCACCCCCGCGCCGGCACCGCCGCTGCTGGGCACGGGGGAGCTCGCGGCAGACTGACGAGCGAGGAACGCGCTCGCTCGCTCGGACCCTCGCCGGCGCTGCCGGCGAGCGCCTCGCTCGCTCGCTGGAACGCGCTCTCGCGGCTGTCGCCGCTTCGCTGGAACGCGCGCCCTCGCTCCGGGCCCGGCCCATGGCCGAGCCCGGAGCTCGGCGCTGGAACGCAGAGCGCTCGGGGCTGAATACCGCTGGTGGGGTAGGGCGGCCGACGCGCCGTGGGCGCGTCGCTGGTGGCGCAGTGCGTTCCAGCGCCCCCGGGAGGGGGCGCGCGTTCCAGCGGAGCCGCGTACAGCGGCGGAGCGCCTGCCAGCGAGCGAGCGCGACCCGAAGGGACCGCGCGAGGGAGCACGTTCCCGCGCGGCGGCGCGCCGCCGCCGCGCCTACACTGCGTCGCTGATGCTCGAGAAGGTGAAGTCGCGCACGCGGATGGGCGGCACCACCACCGCCAGCCCCGGCCCGCCCCCCTCGCTCGCGCTGACGCGCACCGGGCGCCCCATCGCCTCGAGGTTGTTGAGCATGAAGATCGGGCTCTCGTTGAAGCGCAGGTTCTTGACGGCGCGCGTGATCTTCCCGTTCTCGATGAGGAACGTCCCGTCGCGCGTCAGCCCCGTGTAGAGGATCGTCCGCGGGTCGACCGGGCGGATGTACCAGAAGCGCGTCACCAGCAGCCCGCGCCGCGTGTCGCGGACGAGATCCTCGAGCGAGGCGTCGCCGCCGAGCATCTTGAGCCCGCCGGGGATCCCGCCGCCGCCCCCGCCGCCCCCGCCGCCGAAGCCGCCGCCGGCGGTGCCGACGTTCGGCTCGCGCCCCTGCTTCTCGGCCCAGTAGCGGTCGTAGGCGAGGTTGCGCACGACGCCGTTCTCGATCCACACCACCCGCTTCCCCGGCAGCCCGTCGAGGGTGAAGGGGACCGTGTGCGTGTCGGGGTCCATCGGGTCGCTGACGAGGGTGACGCGCTCGTCGACGACCTTCATCCCGATCTTCGTCCCCCCGCCGGGCTTCGTGAAGAAGCTCCGCCCCTCGTCGGCGGCGCGCGCGTTGGCGGCGCCGAGGACGAGCTGCAGCAGGTTGCCGACCGCGGTGGGCTCGAGGATCACCGTGTAGCGCCCGGGCTCGATCGCCACCGGGTTCTGCGACAGCCGCGCCTTGCGGATCGCCGTCTCGGCCATCGCCGCCGGGTCGAGGCGCGCCGCGTCCCAGTGCGCCCCGCCCCCCCACCCCGAGCCGGTGCCGTCCTTGGTGCGCACCGTGGTGGTGAGCACGCTCTCGGTCTGCCGGCCGTAGGCGAAGAGCCCCTTGCTCGTGGCCACCGCCGTGCTGCCGGCCGCGCCCTCGAGGTAGCCCGTGCTCTCGAGCCCCGCCTCGCGCGCCGGGCCGGTGACCTGGGCGATGAGCGCGGCGCGGCGGGCGGGCTCCATCGCCGCGGTCGCCTCGCTCCAGCCGCGCCCCTCGCCGTACTGCTGCGCGCCCAGCTCGGGCATCGCCTCCGGGTCCTCGGGGGAGAGCCGCGCGAGGCGCTCGGCGGACTCGACGACGCGCCGGAGCGAGGCGTCGTCGAGGGCGTTGGTGGTGGCGGTGGCGCTGCGCCGCCCGGCCGAGCTGCGCACGCTCACGGTCACGTCGTAGCGGTCGCCCGAGGTCGTGATCTGGTTGACGGCGAAGCGCGTCCCCATGCGGGCGCCGCTCGTGAGCACGACGCGCGTCTCGTCGGCGGTGGCGTACGACAGGACCTTGCGCGCCAGCGCCTCCGCCTCGGCGCGCGACAGGTAGCGCGGGGCGTCGGCGGCCTCGTGGGCGTCGAACAGGGAGCGCGGCGCCCCCGGGTCGAGGATGCGCGGGCTCACGCCTGCCTCCCGGTGTTGATGACGTTGACGTTGCGGAAGCGCGACGGGACGCACCCGTGGCTCACGGCGTTCGACTGCACCGGCTGCCCCTTGGCGTCGCCGAACGCGCCGCAGAGGATGTAGCTCGACCGGCCGCCGATCAGATCCATCGACTTCCAGAACTCCGGCGTGCGGAACTGGTAGACGACGTCCTTGAGCATGCCGACGACCTTGCCCCCCTTGATCTCGTAGAAGAGCTGCCCGCCGAACTGCCCGTTGTAGCGCTGCTGGTCGATGGAGAACGAGGCGTCGCCGACGATGGCGATCCCGCGGTCGGTCGCGGCGATCAGGTCCTCCCACTTGAGGTCCTTGTCGCCGGGGACCTGCGAGACGTTCGGCATGCGCTGGAACTGCACGTCGGCCCAGCTCTGCGCGTACGAGTTGCCGTGCGAGCGCACCGGCTTGCCGGCGCGCCGGTAGTAGTCGGCCAGGAGCTGCGCCTGGTCGCGCGTGGTGGCGTGGTAGTCGACGAACACGCCGTCCTTGATGATGTCGAACTCGTGCGGCACGACCCCCTCGTCGTCCCACCCGGCGGCGGAGAGCGAGCCGGGTTCGGAGCGGTCGCCGCGGATGTTGAGGATGGGGGAGCCGTACTGCAGCGTCCCGAGCACCTTCTCCGGCGGGGAGACGAAGCTGGTGCCGGCGTAGTTCGCCTCGTAGCCCAGGGCGCGGTCGAACTCGGTGGGGTGGGCGATCGTCTCGTGGATGGTGAGCCAGAGGTTCGTCGGGTGGAGCACGAGGTCGTAGCGCCCCACCTCCACCGGCTTGGCGGAGAGCTTGGCCACCGCCTCCTCGGCCCAGCGCGGGGCGTTCTCGACGAGCCGCGCGTCGACGACGTGCTCGTAGCCCAGCCCGCGCGGCGGCACGTCGGTGCTCTCGCGCGTCTGGAAGTCGCGGAAGTCGCTCGAGACGGCGGTGACGGTGAGCGACGGCTGGGCGCGGTAGATCGTCTGCACCGTCACCGTGTCGTCGCTCGAGGCGAAGGTCTTCTCCTCGCGCAGGAAGAACATGCTCGAGCTGACGAAGCGCGAGCCCCGGACCTTGAGCGCGGCCTCGTTGGCGGCGAGCAGGAGGGCGACCTTGTCCTCGACCGGCACCTCGAACGGGTCGGTCCGGATGGGGCTCCGCCAGGTGCCGCCCGGGGTGGGCTCCTTGGGGGCGAGCGAGACGGGGCGCAGCAGCGACGGGCGGTTGGCCCGGGCCTGAGCGACGGCGAGGCGGGCGACGCGCGCCACCTCGTCGCGCGAGACGTCGCGGCTGGCGGCGAAGCCCCACGCCCCGTCGACGAGCACGCGCACCCCGAAGCCCGAGGTCTCGTTGTCCTGCACCCCCTGCACGCGCCGCTCGCGGGTGAAGACGTTCTGCGTGCGGTTGCGGCTCACGCGGCAGTCGGCGTAGCCGGCGCCGGCCTGCCGGGCGGCGTCGACGGCCAGCTTCGCGAGCTCGCGCGCGTCGTCGCTGGTGAAGAAGCGCTCGGCGTCGCGCCCGCGCCCGGCGCCGGGGACGGGGAGCGCGAGCGCGCCGGCGGGGGGGGCGCCGAGGGCGCCGGCCGCCACGGCGGCGGCGGTGCCCACGAGGAAGTCGCGTCGGGGAAGGGCCACCTGGGGACTCCGGGTGCGGTGGGGACGACGGGAGACGGCCGGCCGGCGACGGGACCGTCGGGCCGGATGGAGCGCTCTGTCGGTACGCAACGTGGCGGCCGGCCGTTGACGCGCTCGGCATCCGATGACCGGTACGGTTTCCAGGGAGCGCTGCACCGGGCACGAGGCGCCGTGGCGGGGGGGGCCGAGACCGCGGTTCGAAAGGCGCCGGGCCCGGCGTGCTCGGCCCCGTGCGCGCCTGCGTAGCGCTCGCTGCTCGGGCAGGCGCGGACGCTCGTACGGGAAGCGGTGCTCGGTCGGGAGCGCGAGGCCGAAACGCGATCTGCCTCCGATTCGCGTTCACTACTTTCCGGCGTTCACTACGTTGCGCGCACCGCCATGAACTCGAGGGGCAGCTTCACTCCCGCGATCCTTCCGTCCGCTCACGACTGAGCGGACGCGCGTGCATCATCACCACGGTTTCTTGGAGATCCAGTGAAGAAGGAGCCATGTGCTCGATCAGCCCCGCTGCTCGCGCTCATCACGTGGGCCACCATCGGTGCCGCACCGAGCGCGGGGGCGCAGCCACCGGTCCCTTCCGAGGCGGCGGCCCCGAGCCCGGGTTCACGGCGCGTTCGCGTGCGGCTCGCCGGAGAGCCGCGCAGCGGAGTGCTGGGCTCGCGATCGTTCCTCGTCGTCACGGGAACCGCGGTGCAGGACGGCGCCGACTCCCTGCGGGTGCGCATGGCTTCGGGCGCCGTTCTCCACGTCCCCCGATCGCAGGTCGTCCGCCTCGAGCTGAGCGAGGGGCGCCGGTCCAGAGCGCACGGGATGGTCATGGGCGCGTTCCGCGGGGCGACGCTGTCGGCGCTGTTCGCCCCGCTGGTTCCCCTCGCCGGCAGCTCCGGCGCCTACCGCCTGACGGCTCGGCCGTTCATCGTGCTCGGAGGGCTCGGCGCGATCGGAGGCGCTGTGACCGGATCGCTGTCGCCCGGGGAACGCTGGCGGCGGGTACGCTGACGCGGCGCCGGTCGACGCGATCGTAGGCGTTGCGCGGCTGGGCCTGCCCCGCGGTGACGGACGCGGGGCGTAGGCTGCTCGCAGTGCCTCTGGTTCGGTGGGTCGGACGGCTACTTTCGAGGGTGGCAGAACGCGTGGAATCTGTACGGGAATGAGCCAGGATCTGACCCGTACTGGAAGTCACTCATGGCTTACCTCTACTACTGATGCCCACAATCAACCTCTGAGGCGCCCCAGAGGCGGTGGGCGGCGGGTGGGGTCTGCGGTTCGTGGCGCAGACCTTACCCTGTCGTCCCCCGGCGGAGCGGTCTCGTGGGAGGCGGCGTTGACTCAACACAGAATGTATTGGGGTGGTGCGGCGGTCGCGCTGCTCCTCGCCGCGAGCGCCGAAGCCAGCGCGCTCGACGTCCCAGTCGTGCGCGAGCAGCCTGCGGTGTCTGACGTCGGGCGCGTCGCCCCGGGTGGCCGAGTGGGGCGGTGGGAATCAGGAGCTCCTCTGCGTCCGGTTGCTCGCGATTCGGCGGATCGGCACAGAGAGCGGCATGTGTCGCATGCGGAACGCGCCCCCGCTCGCGTGGGCACGCCACTCGCCTCAGCCCTGGTCGCAGGCGCGAGGTCCCACCGGGCGAACGACAGCAAGGCGTCGTTTCCGCCTGCACCGCGTCCTCGTGAATGGGACGTCGTCACAGACGACCGGCAGGCCCCCCGGAGCCACGGTGCACTCCGCGGCGGAGTTATCGGAGCACTGATCGGCGGCGTGGCCGGAGGGTGGTTCGCAGTCCAGCTGAGCGAGAACCGGCCACTCGGGTACGTGCTTCGGCAGCCGCAGACCTGGCAGAGCATCGCCATCGGTGCCGCGGCCGGCGCCCTGATTGGCGCAGGCGTCGGGGCCCTCCTGCGTGATTAGGTCTGCACCTGCCCCGCGGTGACGGACGCGGGGTGTAGGCTGCTCGCGCTGCCCGTTGGCGGAGCTGCCGTTCGTCCTGCACGGGGCTGACGTAGCCGAGGGTCGAGTGCCGCCGCTCGCCATCGTACCACGTATCGATGAACGCCGCGACCGCGGCGTGGGCCTCGCGCCGCGTCGCGCACGCATGGTCGGCGAGGGAGGCGACGTTCGCCGTCCCGACCGTTGACGATGCCGAAACCCATCACCCCGGCATCATCCCGAGGCCAGGACGCTCGACCGTGCTCACCGCGCCGCCACACGATTGCGGCGAGCACCCGCGTTCCGGCAGCGGTGCCGGTGACCGGTTGCCGGTTTCCGGTCTCCGGCCGGCCACAGTTGACGCCGCGCGCCCCGGCGCCATCATGGGGCGCATGCCCACCCCCCTTCGTTTCCGCCCCCCCCCGCGCGTCGGCGGCGGGGCCGTCCGCCTCGCTCGCCTGGGGCTCGTCGTGCTCCTCCTCGCCGCAGCCGCCGCGCCGGACGCAGCCCTTGCCCAGTCCGCCACGCCGGTGACGAAGGTGGCGCGCCGCGCCGACCCCGCGCCCTCGGCCAGCCCCCTCCTCGCCCGCACCGTCACCCTCCTCCCCTGGTCGCAGCAGATCGCCGAGCGCGAGCGGTGGCTGGAGCGGCGCCACGCGATGCTGCTGCCGATGATGCGACGCCACGGCATCGACATGTGGATCGTCGTCAACGAGGAGTTCCACGACGACCCGCTGACGCAGTACGTCGCCCCGCCGCGCCCCTACACCGGCAACCGCGACGTCTTCGTCTTCGTCGACGCCGGCGACGCCGGGTTGAAGCGCCACGCGATCACCGGCTACAGCGAGGACAACTCCAAGCGCTTCTTCGAGTCGCCCGACGAGCCGGTGCCGGCGGTGCGCCGGCTGCCGCAGCTCTACGCCGAGTTCCAGCCGAAGCGCATCGGGCTCAACATGGGGGGCGGGCGCGGCGTCACGCGCGCGCTGACGCACGACACGTACGGGTTCCTGGCGCAGGCGATGGGGCCCGAGGCGACGGCGCGCTTCGCCAGCGCCGCCGACCTGATCGAGGAGTACCTCGACACGCGCCTCCCCGAGGAGATGCCCCACTACGTCGCCGCGGTGGCGCTCACCGAGGAGCTGACCCGCCGGGCGCTCTCGAGCGAGGCGATCGTACCGGATCGCACCACGGTGGGCGAGGTGCGCCGCTGGATCTACGACTTCATGTGGGCCAACGGGGTGCGCACCTGGTTCCAGCCCGACCTGCGGGTGCAGCGCGCGGCGGGGGGGATCCCGACCTCGCGCGGCTTCCTCGCCGTCGCCCCCGAGAGCACCGTGATCCGCCGCGGCGACGTGGTGCACCTGGACGTCGGGATCACCTACATGGGGCTCGACACCGACTGGCAGAAGATGGCCTACGTGCTCAGGCCCGGCGAGACGGCGGCGCCGGCGGGGCTGGTGCAGGCGATGGCCAACACCAACCGGCTGCAGGACGTGCTGATGCGCACCCACTCGCGCCCGGGGGCGCTGGTGAGCGACGTGTACACCGCCACCATGCGCGACATGCAGGCCGCCGGGATCGAGGCGATGATCTACTCGCACCCGATCGGCGCGCAGGGGCACGGGCTGGGCGCCGCCATCGACTTCCGCGCCGCGCAGCGCCCCGAGCTCGGCGCCCAGGGGAAGCGGCTGCGCAGGGGGAGCTACATCTCGATCGAGCTCAACACGAAGACCCCCGTCCCCGAGTGGGGCGGCAAGGGGGT
>ERZ1066121.907-NODE-907-length-24461-cov-7.723306_pt1 | contig 24461 bp, 24 predicted proteins | sample MGYA00382768_ERZ1066121 | MGnify/ENA primary metagenome ERZ1066121 (study PRJEB33369, sample SAMEA5778351) | biofilm metagenome | biome: Industrial cooling water; feature: Water cooling tower basin; material: Biofilm | place: United Arab Emirates | collected...
GCCGTATCCCGCTCGACGTTCCGGGCGAATTTGTCTTCCCAGAATTCTGCGTTGGATTTCGGAACCGAAGCGTTGCTGCAACTTTCGTGGCGGTGCCAGAAGCACCCGTGGACGAATATGGCTGCACGAAACTTCGGGAGTACGATGTCGGGCCTGCCCGGCAGCTTTGCCGAATGAAGGCGGAAACGAAATCCTGCGCCATGCAACGCCTTTCGCAGACGCACTTCCGGCGTCGTGTTCTTTCCCCTGATGCCTGCCATCATCCGGGAGCGTGTTTTGTCGTCCACGATGTCGACCAACGGTTGCGCCCCTTCTACCTTTATGCGACGTGATGAGCCAGAGTAACAAGGAAACAGAAAAGCGTCGATGATTGCTGGATTTGCCATTGTCGATCTTTTCGCCGGACCGGGAGGACTGGCCGAAGGCTTCTCATCGTTCGAAACGGAAGATAAAATGCGCCCGTTCAACGTGGCCCTTTCAATAAAGAAAGAGAAATCGGCTCATCAGACTTTGCGGTTCAGGAGTTTTCTGCGTCAGTTCGGAAAAAAATACCCGAATAATTATTATGACTGGCTCAATCTGGGCGGCGCAGAACCTGACTGGAAAGCGCTTTATCCGAGCGAGTGGGATGCAGCGGAAGAGGAAGCTCTTTGCCTCACATTGGGAGAACAGCCAGCGGGCAAAATTATTGCTGACCGTGTTGCCGCCATCCGGAAAGCCCATGGGCGCAATACCGTCCTGATTGGCGGACCACCCTGCCAAGCCTATTCGCTGGTCGGGCGGGCGCGCAACCGGGGCATTGCCGATTATGACGCGGCGCAGGACAGCCGTCATTTCCTCTATCGCGAATATATCGGCATCATCAGCCAGCTTGAACCGGCTGCCTTCGTGATGGAGAATGTGAAGGGTATGCTATCCTCCAAGGTGGATGGCGTGCGGATGTTCGATCTCATCACCGACGATCTGCGCACGCCGCCCGGCACGGAAGGGTATGAGCTCTATGCCTTTGCGCCGAAGGGCAGCACCGGTCCGGCCAAAGGCACCCAGCCGTCGGACTATGTCGTTCGCGCCGAAGCGCTTGGCGTTCCGCAGGCGCGCCACCGGGTCATCATCATCGGGCTGCGCCGCGATATAGCCGCAGCGCTTGAAAATCAGAGCAAGCCCTGGAGCAGGCCTTCTCATCCCCGCGCCTGCGCCGCAGACGTGCTAGATGGCATGCCGCGCCTGCGCAGCGGCCTGAGCCGACAGGAGGATGATGGCGCGTCATGGGCAAAGGCGCTGGCCAACGCCTGCGATGCTGCGTCGGCACAGAATCCGGGGCTGGATGGAGAGCAGAAAAAGGCATTCGACAACTGTCTTGCCGCTGTCCGCGCTTCGGTGGAAACGGCTGCAACGCTGCCGAGGCACGCCGGGACACCGGCAGGCGTTGGCGTCCGCCCCATCCCCCGATGGCACCTTTCGCGAATCCAAATGGTTCTATGAGCGTGCAAGAGGCCAGTATCAGGACGCTCGCGGGCTGCTGACCGTGGCCCAAAGAAAGAAGTTTGACCTAGAGTATCCGAAATCCCAGCTCATATCGAAAACGGATCTCGCTAAATATCTGAATGTCTGGCTGGGGCATCCTGACATTGTCAGCAAGGGAGCACAGAAGAATTTTGCCCAGTTCGCTGACTGGAACCGACGTGAATGGGCAGCACAACCGGACAACTACAACGAAGCATATTTCCGTCATGCAGTTGCAAAGGCGCTGATTTTCAGGGCGACGGAGGAAATCGTCACCGAGCAATCATGGTACCAAGGCGGTTATCGCGCAAATGTCGTCGCCTACGCCATCGCCAAGATAGGCCATGACTGCGAAAAGCGCGCAGAGTTCGTCGATTTCGACGCCATCTGGCGGGCGCAAGGCATTTCGGAAAACATGGGCCAAGCCGTAGCTCTCGTAGCCGAGGCTGTTCACGACGTGCTTGTCACCCCGCCCGCAGGGATCAGCAATGTCACCGAGTGGGCAAAGCAACAAGCGTGCTGGGCGAGAGTCCAGGCAATCGACCTTGAATGGCCGCAGGCGTGGCTGGATGAGCTTATTGGCAAAGATCATGTCAACGCAGGCAAACGGGATGGCATCAAGGACCAGAAGCTTCTGAACGGCATTGAAGCACAATCGGTGGTGGTTTCTGCCGGAGGGCAGCTTTGGGAGCAATTGAGCGGCTGGGGTCAGTCGAGGAAACTGCTTTCGCCAACCGAGCTGGGAATTCTGCGCGCCGCGGCATCTGTTCCGATGAAAATCCCTTCAGAGAAGCAATGCCTCAAGGTCATCGAGTCCCTTCGCAAACTTAGAGCCGAAGGTTGCGTGATCGGTGCCGATTTGTCGATCTGACACCTCCGATCGGGGGCATCCATTTTCCCGACAAAACTGACCGGAATTTTGCGGAAAGCATTTTCAGCAATCGAAGATCAGCGTGTTTCCGGTGAGTAGTCTGGCGTACGGTGTGGAGGGCAAGATAAAAGCAGTGCCAGCACCTGGCCCTTATGTGGTTGGTTCAGTTGAGGAATTTCGTATGGCACCCAAGGACGGCTGCCATACGATGTTGAGCAAAGGCGCGGAAATCTGCGGCGCAAACGTATGGCACCCCTGATTTTTGGGCGTTTGTGCTCGATCCGGTTCGGTCAACGATAGGCCGAGCGCGATGGGGGCCCGTGATGAGGCGGTGATGCGATGTCGGCGCTCGGCCTCCGACGGCGCAATCTGTCGATTTTGGGCGGTGCCATACCGTTGCAGGGTTGAAATCCGGGAGTATCGACGGGAGCGTATGGCACCGGAAATTCGGTGACATACGGAAAAATTGTTATAAATCATCTACTTAACAACCGAGTGCTGGCACCTCTTTTATCTCGCCCTCCAAAACAGCCCGAATCATGCTGCCTTGCCGATTGTGCCGATGGTATTCCGCAGCCACCCAAAGGCCGCCCTGCAACGCTTGGCTGCGATGGGCACGAAATGCCCTGCTTTGATGAAGTTTGGCCGGGAAGCGGAACACCCTCCGCAAGCCTCCCTACCTGTCCCCCACTTTCCGGCAGCCTGTTTGTCTGCGCTGGGCTGCGAGGAGTAGCCAGGCGCAGAGGCGGCGATAGAGAGCTGCCTCCGCTTCAGGCAATATGGCGCGCATGGAAGCCATTTGACGAAAGCGAAGTTCATGCCCCGCACCCAGTCCAAAACCGTTGCCATGCCGGAAACCCCGCAATTGCCGCTGGAGCCGTTGACCGTGCGTATCCCGGTCGCGGTACAGCTGACGGGCATTGGCCGGTCGAAACTCTATGAGCTGATCGCGGCGAGTGAGGTTGATGTCGTCAAGATCGGCGCATCAACCCTCATCACTGTTGCTAGCCTGCGCCGTCTTATCCAGAAATCGCGGCGCTAGGTGGCAATTTCGGACGATCCGGAACGACAGGTTACATACGCACGAATGGAATAGCCGACATTCGGATGCACCGTTGCAGGCTTTCCTACCGCCCGGCTCCATAGCCGTCCGGCCCTTGCATTCTCACCAGTAAATCGCCACAATCTCCACATCCAGCATGCGCGCCTTTTTCGGTTCCAGTAGGACAGGGGTAGTCGTGACCTCGTTCGCCTTAGAATCGGACAAATCCGGGAAAAGTGGGAGATTCATGATCTTTCGCACTCGCTCGCGAGCGTTAAAATCGATCTCCGGACTTATGTTTTCTCCGGTGAGTTCTTCGATCAGTGCCTTTACCTGAGCGAATGCGAGCCTTTGTCCTTCCGCAGTCGCCGAAAAAACCGCCACCCGCGATATCTTTTCGTCGATACTGTCCAGAATGGAATCAGTGATTTCGTTAGCAAGCGTGGAGAGAAGGATGCCCTTGTAATTGCCGATAGCGAAAATGAGCTGGGAGTGTAGCGGATCAGGGCTTTGCGTTGCCGTACTTTCGGAGGATGCCATCATTGCCATTTTGCTGGATTCTTCTATCTGGGTCGCCAGATCTGGAACGAAATCCCGAAAAATGTCCGCAGCCTTAATCGGGTTCCATTCAGTTTGCAGGCCCGACTTAGACAGTCGGCAAAGCACCGTAAACTCGTTATTCGCAAACAGAACACGCCGGATGTCTTTCCAATAAGCAGAATGTTCGGTAACACCCACGATCTTGAGCGGAATGGAGTCCATTTTCAGATGGTCTGTGATCGCGTTGTCTACGATATATTCGGCGTTTCCATCAATTACCACCGAATATCCAGATGCAATGCCGTCGATGGGAACCAGGCCAGCAAGCAACCTATTTATTATTCTGTTTGCATTTTTTGCATTATATAAATCGGAAAATTTAACATTTTCAATGAAAAGTGCAGGGCTGTCGTCAAACATATCAGAAAACTCAGCAATCATTGTACTTATCTGGAAGATCCAAGACGCCGATAGCTGGACGTGAAACTCCAAAAGATCCCCTCTGTGAAGCTCTGACGCCTTGAATGCGGCATATTTTTCTGGATGAGAAAAAAGGTCGTCCAGTTTTTCGGGTAGTGCAGGTTTATGGTTAGGTTGTATTTTTCTTAAATTTTGCAGCATGTGCAGTTCACGGAACAAGGATTGCGCATTCGCCTTGCGAACCGTCTGAGTGGCATTGCTGTTGGTGCTCTGGAGCCTTGATGTCACTTCTGCGGATGCGCCTGGCAATGGCTTTGCGGAAATCTTTCCTCCGATCTCTGCAAGAAGGGCAGCTTCCGATTTGGCCGTTACATTTTCCGTGATCTCACCCTTCTGCGACGCCAGAAGGCTCGCCAAGCTTATTTCGTCGAGATAGATGAACTCACGTAGCGGAGCTTTCCCGTCGTTGCTGGCCTTCAGCATCCTACTCGAGCGCAAGCGGATGAAAGGAAATTTGGAGCTGAATGCGAGCATGCCCAATACCATCTTATTTATCTCTTTCCGGACGACGCGCTACGCGTTCGTAGGCCTGAGCGATGTCTTCGCCAGCGATCCTGGTTCGTTGGTCGGATGCTGCGATGAGGGCAGCCTCGGTCCATATCGCGGTCAGGCGCGCTGCGGACCAGTTATGCGTTCGCAAGGCCACATCGAAGATCGGCAGATTGTCATCGCATTGAATGCGGCGCATCCCCACGCGCAGAATTTCAAGCCGGTCAATTACACTTGGCAACCCGAACTCAATTTCCCAATCAAACCTACCCGGTCGGGTCAAAGCTGGGTCCAATGAATCTATGCGGTTCGTTGCAGCAATCACAATGGTGGTGCTTTCGCGATTGCTGAAGCCGTCCATAAGCGTAAGCAATTGCGCGACGAGTTTTCGGGAGGATTCATTGCTGTTGCCGGATCGGGCTTCGGCGATGCTGTCGATCTCATCGAAGAATATGATCGCACGGCCTGATCTGGCTTTTTCGGCATGCTCGAAGATTTTGCGGAGCATCCCTTCCGAATCCCCCACCCATTTGCTCACGATGGCAGGGCCGCTGATGCTGTAAAAATCGGCATCGGCCTGATTGGCGATAATGCGGGCAAGGTGAGTTTTTCCGGTGCCAGGCGAGCCTGTAAACAGGACTCCCTTCACGGGGCGCGCGCCAATCAGTTTTAGCTCATCATGGCGCTTCAACTGCGTATCGATAAGCTCTTTTGCTCTCAAAACGACATGCTCGTAACCGCCGAAATCATCGAAAGAAAGACCGCCCACTACCGGCTTTACCAGAAACGATGATGCGGAGATTTCGGCATCGTCGAGATTTGGCCTTGCTCGGATTGGCTCATCCGACAGTATCCGCTGAATATCTGACGACCCGTCTATTTCGACGGTGCAATTCGCCGAGACGGCGATTTCCTGGGAATTGCTCAACCTCAACACAGCGTTGCCTGATTCACCCAATATGGTCCCGTCCTCAAGCACGTCACGAATAACGGAGGTCAAGAACGATGTCGGCCACACTTCGTTGGGTACGACGGTCCAGTCATCTCCATCACTAAGAATGACATCGTTCTTCTTGAGGATGCCTTCAGCTAAACCTGTCATGCGAGACGTGCGGCCATCGAACAGCCGAAAATAAACTGTTCCGGATAACTCATCAAAGTGGATGACCTTCATCAGGTCACCCTTGAGTATTCCGTATTTATCGTCAGTATCATCGCTCATCGTGATGATATTAAGCAAAGCTCTTTCTCAGGCCAAGAGCCTTGAAAGTGCAATGCGGCACATATATGCGTGCAATCGGCGATGCGAACGATTGCTTGGTCCCAACGATGTCTGGGCGTGGCGCAGACCGAGCTGTGAACGAGCAGCAAGTTTCGATGACCCGGTCTACCCCCTTGAACGACGGCTATGTTGGCAAAACCCGACGAACAGTGCCGCGTTAATCTTGGGTGGACTCTGCACTTGCTTTGTCCGAGACGCCTTATCCAGAAATTACGGCGCTAGGCGGCTTGCGGAAGCTGCCTTGCAGGATCTTCGCGCCTGATCGGAGTTGGTCGAGATAATCGGACCAGCTTTTCATCATGGCCAGCCGCTCTTCCCAATGCTCACCCCGCGCATAGGCCCGGCGCACTTCATCGCTCTCGGCATGGCCAAGCTGCCGTTCGATGGCATCAGGGTTCCAATGGCCCTGCTCGTTCAGCAGCGTGCTCGCCATGGCGCGGAAGCCGTGGGTGGTCATGGTCTTGCTGTCGAAACCCATACGGCGCAAGGCGAGGTTGATCGTGTTTTCGCACATGGGACGATCCCGCTTGCCTTGGGCCGGGAAGAGGTAGCGGCGGTTGCCGCTGATATGGCGCAGTTCCTCCAGGATGGCGAGCACCTGCCGGGTCAGCGGCACGCGGTGGGCGACGCGCATCTTGGTTTTCTCGGCGGGGATGGTCCAGACGTTCTTGGTCAGGTCAAATTCGGTCCATTCGGCGTGCCGTAGCTCACCAGGACGCACGAAGACGTGAGGGGCGAGGCGAAGGGCCGCATGGGTGACTGGATAGCCCGAATAGGCGTCTATTGCCCGAAGCAACACACCTGCCTCCATCGGCGAAGTGATGGCCGCGCGGTGCGTGACTTTGGGCACGGTGATTGCGCCGCGCAGGTCTGCCGAAATGTCGCGGTCGGCGCGTCCGGTGGCGATGGCATAGCGGAAGACCTGTCCGCAGGTGCTGCGTAGCCGCCGCGCGGTCTCATAGTGGCCGCGCTTTTCAACTGCGCGCAGGACCGCCAGCAACTCGGGCGCTTTGATCTCACCAATCTTGCGCGCGCCGATTATGGGGTGGGCGAACTCCAGCAGCCATTTCAGCTTTCCCAAGGTGACCTCGGCGCGGCCTTCGCGGCGGGCTTTGTCGAGCCATTCCTCGGCAACTGCCTGGAAGCTGTTTACGTTGGCCAGCGGTCCGGTGATCTTGTCGATCTTGCGCTTGGCCGACGGGTTCATGCCATCGGCAATCTGCTTCTTGATTTCCAGCCGCTTGGCCCGCGCCTCAGCCAGCGAAACGGTGGGATAGACCCCAAGGGCTGCGGTGGCCCGCTTTTCCCCGAAGCGATAATCGACGCGCCAGCATCGCTGACCGGCCTTTGTGACCAGCAGGTATAACCCGCCCCCGTCGGAAAGCTTGTAGGGCTTCTCGCGTGCAACTGCCTTTCGGACGGCCAGATCGGTAAGCATGACGCCACCTTTTCGTCGGTTTCGATACCGTCAAAAATACCGTCGGATACCGTCAATTGCAATGAATTTGACCGGATGCGGGTGGACGCTCCTACCGTCAAAAACCTTTGATTTTGTGGACTTCTCCGGACATTTATGGACATGTCCGGAGGAAGCGATGGTGCCCAGGAGAGGACTCGAACCTCCACGGCCTTGCGGCCACTGGCACCTGAAGCCAGCGCGTCTACCAATTCCACCACCTGGGCACAGGGGCATTGCGGGGCTGCGCGAGGCGCGCCGCGAATTGCGAAGCGCGCCGATAGACGGGTGGGGGCGGCGTTGTCAACAGGGGGTGTTGCTGGCGCGCGCTTGCCTCCACACCTTCCTGGCGGCGGTCGCTTACAGTGCTTTCCGGCAAGGTGCCGTTGTCCAGCGCTGCGGCGCGCCGATTGTCCTGTCGTCACCTGGCGGCGCTTATTTGCCCTGAAAAGCCGCAGGGCGTTTTTGCAGGAATGCCATTACGCCCTCGACGGCATCGGCGCTGCCGCCGGCCACGAACTGACCCATTGCCTCTGCATCCAGCGTCGTGCTGAAATCCTGGGTCAGGCCGCCGCGCACCACCCGGCGCAGCGTGCCGAGCGCCACCGTCGGCCCCTTGGCCAGCCGCAGCGCCAGCCCGCGCGCCTCATCCATCAGGGCGGCGTCATCGGCGCATTTATAGATCAGCCCCCACTCGGCCGCTTGGGCACCCGAAATGCGTTCGCCCAGCATCATCATCTGCATCGCGCGCGGCAAGCCGACGAGGCGGGGCAGAAGCCACGATGAACCACCATCGGGGACCAGCCCGATGTTGACGAAAGCCTGAAGAAAATAGGCGCTCGATGCCGCCAGCGTGAAATCACCCGACAGGGCGAAACTGCACCCCACTCCTGCCGCCGGGCCGTTGACCGCGGTCACCACCGGAATGTCAAGATTGGCGAGCGCGACGAGCATCGGATTATAGCTGGTCCGCAGCGCATTGCGGCTGCGTGCGCCGCCACTGACCGCGCTGCCGCCGCCGCTGCGGTCGCCGCCCAAATCCGCACCTGAACAAAAGCCGCGGCCCGCCCCCGTAATCAGCAGCGCCCGCGCGCCCAGCCCGGGCAGATGATCGAGCGCCGCGCGAATGTCGTCCGCCATAGCAGGCGGCATCGAGTTGAGCCGATCCGGACGATTGAGGGTGATGGTTGCGACATCGTCGGCAATTTCGAGGATGATGGTGTCAAATGTCGGGATGGCCATGGCCGCGCGTCCTCTCCAGCTGCTTTACCTTTACGTTCACGTAAAGATGACATGACGACAGCGGATATGCAAGCGCCGGGGCGAGGCGTCCGCGTTTTCCCGCAGCAAATCGGCGCGATCGCTGCACGCCGCCCGGAAAAGACCGGAGCGTTTATACGCTTATCACACCAACCATCCTGATCCGCGGCAGAGCTACAGGCCCGCTTTGTGCCGTGCAAGCCCGCCTTGGGCTTTGGATTATACCCAAGAATATTCTGTTGCCGCAGCGGCGCCATTAACCGGATTTTGGAGTCTGCTCATCATAGCGAGGGGATGAATTCCGCCTTCGAATATCTGGTGCCGCTGAACCTGTTGTTGTTCGCGTTGATGTTCGCGGGCCTTTATTTCTATGATCGGCGGGCACGTTATGCTGGCTGGCTTGCAGCGGCCTATACCAGCGGCGTGGTCGCCGCCTTGCTTGATATCGCCCGACCACACAGCCCGCTGGCGCGCTGGGACCAGAGTGACATCAGCTATTTTTTCTACTGGGGCATGGGCCTGCTGACGTTCGTCAGCATGTCGTCGCGGTTTGAGGCAAAGCTGCCGGTGGGGCGAATGGCGGCGCTGGTGTTGCTGGGATTGGGCGGCCAGCCGATCTTCGGTTATCTATATTATCATCACGGGTGGCAGGAACTGCTCAATAACGGTCTGCTCGCGGCCTGGCTGATGATGGCGGCGCAGGTTATCCAGCGTGGCAGCAGCTTGCAGGGCCACCGGCTGGTTGCCTTGCTGTTTCGCATCATTGCCGCGTCCTGCATCCTGCGGGTGATCGGTATTTACCTGACGGGATGGGCGGCGGGCACCGACCTTGTCACGCTGGCGGAAAAGCACAATATGGCGCAGCTGTTTTTAAGCGGGGCGAGCGCGAATGCGGCCGCCATGGCGCTGATGGCGATGGCGGCGGCCGACATGGTGCGGCATTACCGGGACGAGGCGACCGTCGACCCGCTGACGGGTCTGCTCAACCGCCGGGGCCTTTCGCGCGCGTTGCAGGCCGAGGAGCGGCAGCATGGCTTGGCGGGATATAAGCTGTTGTTGATCGACCTTGATCATTTCAAGGCCGTGAATGACGCACACGGACATCTCGCCGGCGACCGCGTGCTGCGCCGCGTGGCCAGCCTGATTGCGGGCAGCGTTGGCGTGGATCGCCTGACCGCGCGCATGGGCGGCGAAGAATTTGCCGTCATTGTCCCTGCGGTCGATGCTGCCTTGGCCGATGCGCTGGCCGTCCGGCTGTGGGTAGCATTGCGTGAGGCGGCGCATCCCGAACTGGGCGGCGCGCGCGTCACCGCCAGCCTTGGCGTGGGGGAGATTACGGCCAACGACGGCTTCGAAAGCGCCTATGCCCGGGTCGACACCGCGCTCTACCGCGCCAAGGCGGCCGGGCGCGACCGGATCATTCGGGCCGAAACAACCATGGCGATGCACGCTGCGACCCTGTAAAGGCGCGGCATGACACCGTTTCCCCGCCGCGCCGGCTGGTTGCTGATGGCACTGGCCCTGTTGGTTGCATGGGGTGCACGCGGGTCTGGGTGGACGCATTATGGCCCGTTGCCCGCGGCGGCGGTCGCGCTGTTAGTGGGCGGCATCGGGATCATGCTGGTCGTCACCGATGCGATGGTGCGCGGTCTTTACCATCAGATCCGCACGGCGGATCGCGACGACGCGGATGACAAGCACGGATAAGCGTCCTTTTTGTTCGACAGTTACCCGTGCAACCGGTAAGGCGTCGGCATGACTGAAGGCTCCTCGACGCCGTTACTCGATACGGTTAATGTCCCCGCGGATCTGCGAAAGCTTCGTCCCGATCAGCTCCGCCAGCTCGCAAGCGAATTGCGCGACGAAATGATCAGCGCCGTTGGTGTGACCGGCGGCCATCTTGGCAGCGGTCTGGGCGTGGTCGAACTGACGACCGCCATCCATTATGTCTTCAACACCCCTGACGACCGGCTGGTGTGGGACGTCGGCCATCAATGCTATCCGCACAAGATTCTAACCGGTCGCCGGGACCGTATCCGCACGCTGCGCAGCGGCGGTGGGCTGAGCGGCTTTACCAAACGCAGCGAGAGCGAATATGACCCGTTCGGCGCCGCGCACAGTTCGACCAGCATTTCGGCCGCGCTTGGCTTTGCGGTTGCCAACAAGCTGAAGGGCGCGCCTGGCCGCGCCATCGCGGTGATCGGCGACGGGTCGATGTCGGCAGGCATGGCGTATGAGGCGATGAACAACGCGGCGCAGGCGGGCAATCGGCTGGTCGTCATCCTCAACGACAATGACATGTCGATCGCGCCGCCCGTGGGCGGGCTGTCGGCCTATCTGGCAAGGTTGGTGTCGTCACGGCCATTTCTTGAACTGCGCGACCTGGCAAAGAAACTGGCCCGGAAACTGCCGGAACCGCTGCACACGGCGGCGAAGCGCACCGATGAATATGCGCGCGGGCTCGCCATGGGCGGTACGCTGTTCGAGGAATTGGGCTTTTATTATGTGGGGCCGATCGACGGGCACAACCTCGATCACCTGATCCCCGTGCTGGAAAATGTGCGCGACGCGGCGGAGGGACCGTGCCTGATCCATGTCGTCACGCAAAAGGGCAAGGGCTATGCCCCGGCAGAGGCAAGCGCCGACAAATATCATGGCGTCCAGAAATTCAACGTCGTCACCGGTGAACAGCAAAAGGGGCCGGCCGGTCCGCCCGCATACCAGAATGTGTTCGGCGACACGCTCGCCAATCTCGCCGACCAGGACGACCGCATCGTCGCCATTACCGCCGCGATGCCAAGCGGGACGGGGGTTGACCGCTTTGCCAAACGCCATCCGGGCCGCGCCTTTGACGTCGGTATCGCTGAACAGCATGCCGTGACCTTTGCCGCCGGATTGGCGGCGCAGGGGATGCGACCATTCGCCGCTATTTATTCGACTTTCCTCCAGCGCGCCTATGACCAGGTGGTGCATGACGTCGCCATTCAGAATCTGCCGGTGCGCTTTGCGATCGACCGTGCGGGTCTGGTGGGCGCGGACGGATCGACCCATGCCGGGTCGTTCGACGTCACCTATCTCGCCACCCTGCCGAACATGGTGGTGATGGCAGCTGCGGACGAGGCGGAACTGGTGCACATGACCTATACCGCCGCCGAATATGACGCTGGCCCCATCGCCTTTCGCTATCCGCGCGGCGGCGGGACCGGTGTGCCGCTGCCCGAGGTTCCGGAAAAGCTGGAGATCGGCAAGGGCCGCGTGGTTCGTCACGGCAAGACGGTCGCCATCTTCTCGCTCGGCACTCGGCTGGCAGAGGCTTTGAAGGCGGCCGACACGCTGGAGGGGCGCGGCCTGTCCACCAGTGTCATTGACCTGCGTTTTGCCAAGCCGCTGGACGAAGAACTGATCCGCCGCACCCTTGCCGCGCATGAAGTGTGCGTAACGGTGGAGGAAGGCAGCATCGGCGGCCTTGGCGCCCATGTGCTGACGCTGGCCAGCGATGAAGGGCTGATCGATGCGGGCCTGAAACTGCGCACCCTGCGTCTCCCCGACGTCTTTCAGGATCAGGACAGCCCGGACCGGCAGTATGACGAAGCGGGCCTGAACGCCCCGCAGATCGTGGAATGCGTGTTGAAAGCGCTGCGCCACAACAGCGCGGGCGTGGTGAGCGAGGTCGGCGCGGCGGGGTGATGCTCGCGGTGGGCTTCGCAGCTCATTACGCTTGATTGGAGCGCGATTGCGACTTTTGCGTCAGGGTTGATGGCTATTGGCGCAGCGTTATATGTTGCCAGACGCCAACAGCGCATAAAAGAGCAAGAACTTAGGCTATCCTTATTGAGTGAACGTCGAAAACTTATTCGCCAAATGCGTTTACTTCCTACACGCATGATTGGCTTGTCGTCATTGGACGATCCCGTGGTAACAGAACTCTACGATGCGGTTAGAGACATTCGGCTGCTATTTGACGATGCCACCGTAAGCTCGGTCGAAAGAATTTTTGACGATGCTTGGACGGCAGTTGCGAAGCGCATCGAGATGGCCGCATATCGAGAAGCAGGTCAGCCGGACAAAGTTCAAGCGGCTATGGATCAATATCACACCCAGCTTGGGCTTGTGCTTACGAGGCTTCCGGAAGCTGTAAAGCTTATAGAAGCCAAAGCCCGGGTTCCTGAACAAGTTTGATCACCGATAAATTTCGCGTCGGTGGCCCAGCGCCACCACCACAATAACCATCCGTCCGTCCTCGAGCTTCGCGATCACACGGTAATCCCCAATGCGATAGCGCCAGTGGCCAGCCCATTCACCCGCCATGGCTTTGCCGCGATCGCGTGGATTGGCGGCGGCCGCAACGGTCTCCATACCATCCAGGATTCACTCACCGATGTTGCGGGGCAGTTTACGCAATTGCTTGCGCGCAGTGGCATCGAACTCAAGCGTCCAAACCAAGCTCGCGCCTCATTTGCCCAAGCGAGATGGTTTTACCTGCATCAGGGTCGCGCATCGCTTCTTCAAGCAGGGCAATGCACTCCATTTCTTCGATACGATCCTCAATAGCGCGGCGAACAAAATCGCTTTTGCTGCGGCCAGAACGCTTAGCCATAAAAGTCAAACGGGCTTCGAGATCGGGGTCCAGACGAACAGCCAACATGGCCTTGCTCCTTTGTTATACATGTATAACAAATCGCCCGGATTTTCAATATCGCGAATTGGTGCGGACCTTACCGCCCCGGGATGGCCGCCTGGGCGTCGCGGCCGTCGCCTTCGGGCGCGGTCAGTACGTCGCGGACGACCAGGCCTTTGTCGACCACCTGAATGGTCGGATCGGCGACGGTCGAGCGGATGCCGGGGTCGGCGCGGGTGCCCCCGGCGCTGCTGATCACTTGCGCCTCGCTCGCGCTGCGCGGGGCAGGACCGCCGAACAGGGCGCGCAGGGTTTGTTCCGCGGTCGATTCGCTGCCGGCACGCGCGGCACCCGGTGCCGGCGGGGTCAGCGCGAAATCGGGGGGAACGACCAACGGTGCCTGACGCTGCACCGCCATTTCATCGGGGCGATCGCGGTTGAACAAATTGGTCGAGCCGCAGCCCGCAAGCGTGGCCGCAATCAGGGCGGCAGCGGCGGTTTTCGTCATGGCAGTCATGGTCTTCACTCCTTGGCCGCGCCGGTGTCGGCGGCGGCCGTATCCCTGTCGGCGTCCTTGTCGCTCAACAGCAACGCGCGCGCAACCAGCAAAAGCACCCCGATGGTGATACAGGCATCGGCCACGTTGAAAATCAGAAAGGGGCGAAAATCCCCGAAATGCAGATCGGCAAAATCGGCGACATAGCCATAGCGCACCCGGTCGACGATATTGCCCAGCGCCCCGCCGAAAATCATCGCCAGCGCCAGCACGTCGCCCTTGGCCCGTTCGCGCGTCATCCACACCAACACCGCGCCCGCCACAACACTGGTCAGCGCCACCAGCGACCAGCGCGTCGTGTCGTTGCAATTGGCCAGCAACGAAAGCGAAATGCCGCAGTTTTCCGCCCAGGTCAGGTTGAAGATTTCCATAATCTCTATCTGTCCCTTGCGCGGCAGCGACAGGACGTCGATCACGACCCACTTGGTCAGCTGGTCGAGGACGAAGGCAAAGGCCGCGACAGCAAGGCCGAGGGTGAGGTGCGGGGAACGGGTGGTCATTTCCGGCAGATAATCCTGTGGTAACGGGCGTCACCCTGAACCTGTTTCAGGGACCATGGCGCAAGGCCGCCGCATCGCGCCATGGATGCTGAAACAAGTTCAGCATGACGGTGGTGGAAGCTAGCCCAATACATCAGCGCAGCGGCGGCACAAGGCCCCGTCGTCGGTCACTTCGGGGAGGTGACGCCAACAGCGGCCGCATTTGTGGTGAGTGGTGCGGGTGACTGTTGCTACAGCGATCGGTGCGGGCCAATCGCCAGGATAATTATAGTTGCGGTCGACAACAACAGACGCAACAATGCAAACCTCTGCCAATTCTTCGGTATCGATCTGGATTGGATCATCCTTCTGAAGACTCAGCAGAACGTCGGCTTCAAGACTTGATCGAATGATTTTGTCGCGTCGTAGTGGTTCGACCGCTTCGGTTATGATCGAGCGCAGTAAACGTATACGTGTCCACCTCTCAACCAACTCGTCGCCCCGGATTTGATCCGGGGCTTGGCTTTCTTCTTGCGCCAAAGAGCCTAACCCCGTGTCAAGCACGGGGTGACGAAGTTGGGCATCGGGAAGCTCAGGCCATTCCAGCAAATGCACGCTGCCCGCATCCGGGAAGCGCGTCCCCCACACTTCCTCTGCCGTGAACACCAGCACCGGCGCGGCATAGCGGACCAGCGCGTGGAACAGCGTGTCGAGCACGGTGCGGTATGCGCGGCGCTTTAATGTCCCCTGCGGCACGGCGGGGCCGACGTCGCAATAGAGGCTGTCCTTGCGGATATCGAAGTAGAAGGCCGACAAATCGTCGTTGCAGAAATCGCTAAGCGCGCGGGTATAGGCGTTGAAGTCGAAATCATCGACCGCGCGCGCCAGCTTCGCGTCCAGGTCTGCGAGCAGGTGGAGCATATAGCGCTCCAGCTCCGGCATCTTCGCCACCGCCACCCGCTCGTCATCGCTGAACCCGTCCAGCGCGCCGAGCAGATAGCGGAACGTGTTGCGCAGCTTGCGATACTGGTCCGCCACGCCTTTCAGGATTTCATCACCGATGCGGTGATCTTCGGTGAAATCGACCGACAGTGCCCACAGGCGGATGATGTCCGCGCCGTGCGTTTCCATGATTTTCAGCGGATCGACGGTGTTGCCCAGCGATTTGGACATTTTCTTGCCCGCGCTGTCCATCGTGAAGCCGTGGGTCAGCACCGCCTTATACGGTGCCCGGCCGCGTGTCGCACAGCTTTGCAGGAGAGAGGACTGGAACCAGCCGCGGTGCTGGTCCGATCCTTCGAGATAAAGGTCGGCGGGGTGCGCGGCGCCATCGCGGCGGACCAGTTCGGGCCAGCGCCCGCTTTCCAGCACGAACGCATGGGTGCAGCCGCTGTCGAACCAGACGTCGAGAATGTCGGTGCCGCGCTCAAAAGCGGCGGCGGGGTAATCGGCGCCCAGATACTCCTGCGCCCGCGCGTCGTTCCACGCATCGACACCATCCGCGCGCACCGCCGCGACGATCCGCGCATTGACCGCCGGATCGTTCAGATACTGGCCCGTCTGGCGGTGAACGAACAGGGTGATGGGCACCCCCCACGCGCGCTGGCGCGACAGCACCCAGTCGGGCCGCCCTTCCACCATGCTGCCGATGCGGTTGCGGCCCTTTTCGGGGACAAAGCGGGTGGCGGCGATGGCCTGCATCGCATTTTCCCGCAACGTCATGCCAGCCGAAGCTGGCATCTCGGACTGGGGCGCACCGCTGCCTGAGGCCCCAGCTTGCGCTGGGGCGACGTCGATCGGCCGGTCCATCGGCACGAACCATTGGGGCGTGCAGCGATAGATGACCTTGGCCTTCGACCGCCAGCTGTGGGGGTAGCTGTGCTTATAGTCCGCACTCGCCGCCAGCAGCCCGCCCGCGTCCTTAAGGTCGGTGCAGATCGGCCCGTCGGGGGCGTTGAATTTGGGGTTGATGACGCTGCCCTGCCCGCCGAGCCAAGCCCAATCGGCGCGATATTTGCCGTCGCCTTCGACCGCGAAGACCGGTTCCAATCCGTTGGCCTTGCACAGGTCAAAGTCGTCCTCGCCATGGTCGGGGGCCATATGGACAAGGCCGGTGCCGCTGTCGGTGGTGACGAAATCACCGGGGAGGAAGGGACGGTCGCGGAGGAAAAATTCGGCGAGGGGGGAGGCGGGGTTGAGGTTGCTTGCCGCTGCCGCTCCACCCTCTCGTGCACCCCCGCGAAGGCGGGGGTCCATCGCCTCATGGGACGCGCTCGCCGTTGCCATGGCCTCTTGTGCACCCCCGCGAAGGCGGGGGTCCATTTGCACCTGGTTTAAGGTCGCGCCGTCCGCTGATGGGCCCCCGCCTTCGCGGGGGAACAGTTTAGCCATCGGGTGTCGGGCGACGGTTCCGGCGAGGTCGGAGCCTTTGAACGTTGCCTTTTCAAACACGGAAACACGGACGCCTAGCGTGTCACTCACACGCTTAGCAAAATCGCTCGTCAGTTCCGAAGCAATGAGGAAATGTCTGTCGCCCCACACGTCAAAAAAAGCTGCGCCAACTTCCTTCTCTCTCTGTGACTCGGCCTCCGCAGCGGTATCGCCAGTCCAGCCACCTGAAGGAGTGAAGCCGCCAAAGTAGGCCAGCACATACTCAACATCCGGCCCATAGGCGATGGCCTGATTGACCGGGATCGTCCACGGCGTTGTCGTCCAGATTACGGCGTAGGCACCGACCAGTTCCGGGATCGGCGATTCGACAATCTCGAACGCCACATCGATCTGTGTGCTCGTGATGTCCTCATACTCCACCTCGGCCTCGGCCAGGGCGGTTTTTTCCACCGGGGACCACATCACCGGCTTGGCCCCGCGATACAGCTGGCCCGACTCTGCGACTTTCAGCAGCTCGGCGACGATTGTCGCCTCGGCGTCATAGTCCATAGTGAGATACGGCTTGTCCCAATTGCCCAGCACGCCCAGCCGCTTGTTCTGTTCGCGCTGCACATCGACCCAAGCTCCCGCATAGGCGCGGCATTCGGCGCGGAATTCTTCGAGCGGGACTTCGTCCTTATTCTTCTTGGCCTTGCGATATTGTTCCTCGACCTTCCATTCGATGGGCAGGCCGTGACAGTCCCAGCCGGGGACATAGGGCGCGTCCTTGCCCTTCAGCGACTGGGTCCGGCACACCATGTCCTTCAGGATATGATTCAGCGCGTGGCCGATGTGCATGTCGCCGTTCGCGTAAGGGGGGCCATCGTGCAGGATGAACTGCTCCCGCCCCGCGCGCGCCTTGCGAAGCTGACCATAAAGATCGTCTGCCTGCCACTTCGCCAGAATGGCCGGTTCCTTCTGCGGCAGCCCCGCCTTCATCGGAAAGTCGGTGGCGGGCAGAAAGACGGTGTCTTTATAATCTTTGGTGTCGGTCATGGTGCCAGCGCGCTTAGGCAATCCCGCGCATCATCGCAATCCCGCGCCATTTGCGCCATCAGCGCATCCAGATCGTCGAACTTCGCCTCCGGACGGAGGAAGGCGTGAAAGGCGACATCGATTTCCTGACCGTATAAATCTTCGGAAAAGTCGAAAAAATGCGGCTCCAGCAGCTCTTTCGGCGGGTCAAAGCTGGGCCGGATGCCAAGGTTTGCGGCACCCTTCAGCACGCGGCCGTCGCCCACGCGCCCGGTGACGGCATAGATGCCGTACCGCGGGCGCAGATAATTGCCCATGTCGATGTTGGCGGTGGGATAACCCAGTTTGCGCCCATTCTTGTCGCCGTGCTGCACGGTGCCGCGCACGGTGAAGGGCCGGGTGAGCAGCCGCGCTGCGGCGGCGCAGTCGCCCGCTTTCAACGCGTCGCGGATGCGGCTCGATGAAACAACTTCTTCCGCATCGTCGACCGGCGCGACCATTTCCGTGAAAAAGCCAAGGCGGCGGGCGTGGTCCGCCAGCGTGACGACATTGCCGCCGCGGCCCTTGCCAAAAACGAAGTCCGCGCCCGTGACGACGCCCGCCGCGCCATAGCGGTCGAGCAGCAGCGTGGTGATAAAATCCTCCGCGCTGGTCGCGGCCATGGCGGCGTCGAACGGGATGACCAGCATTGCATCCGCCCCCGCCGAGCCGAACAATTCCTGCCGCTGATCCAGCGTGGTCAGGCGAAAGGGTGGGGTGTCGGGACGAAAATGCCGCACCGGATGGGGATCGAACGTCGCGACGATCGCCGCGCGTCCTTCATCGCGCGCATGGCGCACGGCGCGGCCGACGACCGCCTGATGCCCCTTGTGGAACCCGTCAAAATTGCCGAGCGCGATCACCCCGCCGCGCAAGGACGCAGGGATAGGAAGATGGCCGTCAAGGCGGGTCATGCTTCCCCCTTACCCCGCCTGTTTCCAAACCCCGTCCGTGCTGAGCTTGTCGAAGCACCGTCTTTTCCTTCGGCGACGCCGGAAAACAGGAACGGCCCTTCGGCAAGCTCAGCGCAGGCCGGGTTGGGGGGGATGAGCTGTTTCATTCTCACCGCCGCACCAGTGTGACGAAGGCATGGCCGGGCCTCCCCTTGTCGTCCGCCGGATGCTCCTCGCGTGCAATTTCTTGCCACTGCGCCGGGTCGGGCGCGTCGATGCGGGCATCGCCTGCGGGTTCCAGCGCCACTTCGGTCAGCTCGATCCGGTCGGCCAGCGGCAGGAACAGACGGTAAATCTCGGCCCCGCCAATCACCATGACGTGCGGTGCGTTGGCGAGGCGTAGCGCTTCGTCAACGCTGTGCGCGGCTTCTGCGCCTTCTTCTGCCCAGCCTGTATCGCGGGTCAGGACGATATGCCGCCGCCCCTCCAGCAGCGCGGGCAGGCTGTCGAACGTCCTGCGGCCCATGATCATCGGGCGGCCCATGGTCAGCTGTTTAAACCGGCGGAGGTCGGCGGGCAGTCGCCAGGGAAGCTGGCCATCCGCCCCGATAACGCCATTGGCGGCGCGCGCCAGGATCAGGGTGATTTCAGGATGATTCATCGCGGCAGCGTTTCAACCCAGGTGACATGACCAAGCTTGCGCCCCTCGCGCACCTCGGCCTTGCCATAATGATGAACATGCGCACTGCCATCCGCCAGCAGCGCCGCGATAGTGTTGATCTGCGTCCCGATCAGGTTGCGCATGGTGACCGGTAACGCCATCGTCGCGGTCTCGCCAAGCGGCCACCCGGCAACCGCGCGGATATGATTCTCGAACTGGCTGGTGACCGCGCCCTCGATCGTCCAGTGACCGCTGTTGTGGACGCGCGGCGCCATCTCGTTGAATACTGGCCCGCCGCGCGCCGCGAAAAATTCGCACGTCAGCACTCCGACATAATCGAGCGCGGCGGCAATGGCGGCGGCCATGCGGCGCGCTTCGCCCTGCTGCACCCCGACGATGCCCGGCGGCGGCAGGGTCGATTGCGCCAGGATCCCGTCCGCATGCACATTGTGCGGGCTGTCCCAAAAGCGCACCGCGCCGTCCGTGCTGCGTGCCAGAATGACGGAAAATTCTGCTGCGAAATCGACGAAGCCTTCGAGCACGGCATGATGGCCGCCGATGGCCTGCCATGCGGCGTCGGCATCGCCATGGGCCATGATCCGCGCTTGCCCCTTGCCGTCATAGCCCATGCGGATGGTCTTGAGGATGGCCGGGGCGCCGATCTCGGCCAGTGCCGCGGATAGCCCCGCGCGGTCCGGCACGTCGGCAAAGGGCGCGGTGCGGCCGCCAAGCCCGACCACGAAGCGCTTTTCCGCCAGCCGGTCCTGCGCGACGTCCAGCGCATCGGCGCCAGGGCGGACGGGAACATGTCCGGCCAGAAAACGCACCGCCGCCACCGGCACATTCTCAAATTCATAGGTAACCGCGGCGCAGTCAGCGGCAAAGGCGGTCAGCCGCGGCTCGTCATCCCATGCGGCCTGCGTGTGCCGCGCGGCGACATCGGCGGCGACGCTGTGGGCATCGGGGGCATAGATATGGGTGCGAAAGCCAAGCTGCGCTGCGGCAAGCGCCAACATGCGGCCCAGCTGACCGCCGCCCAATATGCCGATGGTCGAACCGGGAGGCAGCACGTTCAGCCAAGGCCCCCGGCGTCGCCCACGGGCGTGGGTGCAACACTGTCGGTCTGGCGCGCACGCCACGCATCGAGCCGTTCGGCAAGCGCCGCATCGCCGTTCGCCAGCAGCGCGACGGCGAACAGCGCGGCGTTGATCGCCCCGGCCTTGCCGATCGCAAAAGTCGCCACGGGGACCCCGCCCGGCATCTGGACGATCGACAGCAGACTATCCATCCCGTTGAGCGCCGCCGACTGGATTGGCACGCCCAGCACCGGCACCCGCGTCATTGCCGCGACCATTCCAGGCAAGTGGGCAGCCCCGCCGGCACCCGCGATGATGGCTTTAAGCCCGCGCTCCGCCGCACTGCGCGCATAATCGGTCATCCGGTCGGGAGTGCGATGGGCGGACACGATCTGGACGTCATGGGCAATGCCGAATTCGGTCAGGATGGCGGCTGCATGGGACATGGTGGCCCAGTCGGACTGGCTGCCCATGATGATCCCGACATCGTTTGTTCCAGCGGCCATTTGCGGATTGCCCCTTATTGCGCAGGCCCGGGCTCTAACCGCTCTGCCGAACGGGGGGAACAGCAAATCTGCCTGTTTACGGCTTGGTATCGCTTTATCGCTAAGCCTGCGATGAGTGAGAGCCGTCTGCCCGCGGACCAGACCAGCGGGCAGGCTCAGGGCGAGCGGACAGGACAAGGCATGGACGGCAAGGCAGCGCACAGCAACGACCCGGTGACAACAGCCGATTCGGCCGATGCGGTGATCCGTCAGCTGCGGCGCGAGCTTGACATGGTCCGGCGCGACAACCGCGTGCTGAAGATCGCGGTAGCGGAACTGGAGCGGGTGGCGGAACGCGACACGCTGACCCCGCTGTACAATCGACGCTTTTTTATAACCGCCCTGCACCAGCGCATCGCGCGGGCCGTGGGCGCGGGCGGGTGCGCCACGCTGGTGTGCGTCGATATCAATCAGCTGCGCGCCATCAACGAACGCCATGGGCATGCCGCGGGCGATTTCGCCCTGATCGAAATTGCGCAGCGCCTGGCGGGCGCGATCCGCAGCGGCGACATCGCGGCGCGGATTGGCGGGGACGAATTCGGCCTGATCCTGGATGATATGACCGCCGCCGATGCGCGGCACCAGGCGGACCGCTTTGCCCGGGTGCTACAGGATGTGCCCATCATCTTCGACGGCGAGCCGATCGGCGTTACGGCCTGCTTCGGCATTGCCACGCTGGAAAGCGGGATGACCGAATCCGACGTGCTTGCCGCCGCCGACCATGCCATGGACCGTGCGAAATCCACCGAGCGGGTGGCGGCATGATGCCGGTCGTGATCCCCGCGACGGCGGCGCAGCGCCAGCTGGGTGCCGCCATCGGCCTGCTCGCTGCATCGGTCCAGCATTGCCCCCTGGCCGACCTCGTCCGCACGCTCGACGACATCCGCGCGGCGGCGGCGCGGGCCGGGCTGGATCAGGTGGCCCTGCTGGCCAGCCATCTGGAATCGGCGATTGGCGCGCGGGGGCACAGCGCGATCATCACCATCTATCTCGATGCGATGCGCGCTGCATTGGATCAACCTGCGGACATCGACGCGCAAATCGCCAATGAAGCCTGGGCGGCATCCGTCGCGGTGCGCTTCGCCCACTGACACGGCGGCAGGGCGATGGATGCGATCATGGCAACATTGGCGGCGGTACTGCTGGCCAATGCCGATGGGCAGACCGCCCGCACAATCTCGACATTGCTGGCGGCGCGGCGCGACGGCGGACGAATGCTCGCGCTTTATTTCGCGGCCTTTGCCGTGCTTGCGGCAGTGTCCGCGACGGGCGCAATGCTCGCGGCACGGTCGCTGGGCGTCGGCGTTCTCAGCCTGATGGCTGCAATGGCGTTGGCCAGCGCGGCGGCCGCGCTCGTCATACCGCGTCGTTCCGACATGGAGTTCAAAGCTGCGACGGATGGCTCGCCGACACGGATGTTTGTCCGTTTCCTGCTGTATCAGCTGGGCGACCGCAACCAGTTCCTGATCTTTGGCCTTGGCGCGCTATCCGGCGCGGCGTTGTGGGGAATAGCGGGGGGCGCGGCCGGGTTGCTGGTTGCGATGTTGCCGGTCGCCGCGTTCGGCCCCGCGCTGCTCGATGGCAAGCGGGCGCGGCACTTGCGCTGGCTGGCCGCCGCCGTGCTGATGATCTGGGCGCTCGTATATCTGCGCCGCGCCTTTGGGGTCTGACCATCTTTTTTTGCGCGACCGGCTCCCTATCTTGAACCCCATGGACGCAGTCACGCGTTGCAGCTTCCGTGAAACCAAGGAGAAGCCTGATGAGCCCCACCGACAACAGCCGTGCCGCCGTCGCCGATCTTTTGAATGGTCTGCTTGCGAAGAGTTTCGCGCTTTATTTCAAGACCAAAAATTATCATTGGCACGTCACCGGGCCGCGCTTTCGCGACCTGCACCTGTTGTTCGATGAACAGGCGACCGAGATTTTCGCGATCACCGACCTGGTGGCCGAACGGGCGCGCAAGCTTGGATCGGCGACACTGACCTCCATCGGGTCGGTCGCCGCGCGCCAGACGATTCGAGACAATGATGATGCGGCGCTGGGAGCAGAGGCCATGGTCAAGGAATTGGCCGACGACAATCAGCGGCTGGCCGAACAACTGCGCGCGCTGAAAGAGGCTGCCGATGCGTCGAGTGACTATGCCACCAGTGCGCTCGTCGACACCTGGATCGACGAGGCGGAACAGCGCATCTGGTTTCTGACCGCCACCTTGCAGTAACCGTTCGCCGCGCTATGGCAGGGCCATGGCGGCGATCGGCATCATCGGCAGCAAAGGGCGCATGGGCGCGGCACTGGCGGTCGCCATTGTGGAGGCTGGGCATGTTGTTGTGGGCGGGGCCGACCGGGGCGATGATCCCGGCCCGCTGGCGCGCGCCGCCGCCGTCCTGATCGATTTTTCCGCCCCAGATGCGCTTGAGGCCAATCTTGATGCTGCGGTGGCCGAGGGCGTGCCGATCGTCGTCGGCACGACAGGCCTTGCGGAGCGCCATCATTATCTGATCGACGATGCGGCGCGCGACATTGCGGTGCTGCAAACCGGCAATACCTCGCTTGGCGTGACCTTGCTCGCGCATCTGGTGCGTGAGGCGGCGACACGGCTCGGCCCCGAATGGGACATCGAAATTGCCGAAATGCATCACCGGATGAAGGTCGATGCGCCAAGCGGGACTGCGCTATTGCTGGGCCAGGCAGCGGCAACAGGGCGCGGCATCGACCTTGCGGCAAACAGCGAATGTGGCCGGGACGGCGCAACTGGCGCGCGGGGCGTTGGCATGATCGGCTTTGCCTCGATGCGCGGCGGGACCGTGGCGGGCGACCATAGCGTGATCTTTGCGGGGGCGGAGGAAGTCATCACCCTGTCCCACCGCGCCGAAAACCGCACGATCTTTGCCCGCGGCGCGGTACAGGCGGCGGTCTGGCTGATGGAACAGCGGCCGGGACGATATGCCATGGGCGATGTGCTGGGGCTTTAAGGGCTGTGGGGATTAGAGCGTGATGAGTTTAGTTTGATTATACTGTCATGCTGAACTTGTTTCAGCATCCATGGCGCAATGCCGCACCTTTGCGCCATGGACCCTGAAACAAGTTCAGGGTGACGATTCAAACTAACGTCATCGGACTTTAAACGCGCATCATCAGTTCGTCATTCCCGCGCAGGCGGAAATCCATCACCTGCTGTCGAAATTTAGAGCCTGATGACTTCATATGGAACCGTCACCCCCGCGAAAGCGGGGGTCCATCACCTGCCGTGGCAAGTTTACCCAGCA
>ERZ1066121.908-NODE-908-length-24455-cov-11.757582_pt1 | contig 24455 bp, 19 predicted proteins | sample MGYA00382768_ERZ1066121 | MGnify/ENA primary metagenome ERZ1066121 (study PRJEB33369, sample SAMEA5778351) | biofilm metagenome | biome: Industrial cooling water; feature: Water cooling tower basin; material: Biofilm | place: United Arab Emirates | collected...
CTCACCCTCGGCGCCCTCCTCGGCGCCGGCGTGGCCCTCCTCCTCGCCCCCGCCACCGGCTTCGAGACGCGCACGCGGATCGTCCGCGGCGCGGGGCGCGCGAGCGACCGGCTCGCCGGACGCTGGGACGAGCTCGCCGACGACGTCGAGCGGCGCGCCCGCACCAGCCGGCGCCGTCTCGGCCGCGCCCTGACCGAGGCGCGCTGGCGCGCCGAGGACGCCCTCGACGCGCGTCGGCGCGGGCGCGACCGCGGGCGCGTGCCCCGCGACTGACGACCGCTCGCCAGCAGGCGGGGCGGGAGCGGCGCGGACGCACGACGGGGGGGGCTCCTGGTGGAGCCCCCCCCGTCGCGTCGGCGCAGCCCGGCTCGCGGCGCCCGCCGGTCGGGCGCGCCGCGTGGGCGATCAGAGCTTGCGCTGCAGCTCCTCGGCCTGACGCTTGTACCGCGCGTCGTTGGCCTCCCCCCCCGGCGCCCGGAGGATGAAGGCGACCTGCTCGCGCGCCTTCTCGCGATCGCCGCGGTCGGCGTAGATCGACGCCAGGTCGATGCGGTGCACGAGGCGGTTGGGCTCCTGCGCCACCGCCTGCTCCATGTAGCGCTGCGCGTCCTCCCAGCTGGCCGACTCGAACACCTTGCCGCCGAGGAAGTTCTTCGCCATGAAGCGCGACACCCCGCTCAGGCGCATGATCTCGGCGTTCCACATCCCCATGATGTGCAGCGCCCCGGCGTGCTTCGGATCGAGCTTGAGCGCCTCCATGGCGTGGGCGCGCACCTCCCCGGCGAACTTCACCCGGTCCTTCGAGCCGAGCGTCTGCGCCGTCCGCCCGAGGGCGCGCGCCAGGGCGAAGTGCCCCTCCGCGTCGGTCGGCCGCACCTCCATCGCCCGGCGTGCCCACTGCTCCCCGGACTTGTAGAGCTGCGTCCGCTGCGCCCCGCTCGCCGCCTCGCCGGCGTCGACCGCGGCGATCGAGGCGCGCGTCAGCGCCTCGTAGCTCCGCCCGTCGGCGGCGAGCGCCATCTCGTAGTGCTTCAGCGCCGCGCCCGGGTTCGTGAAGCGGTCGCGATCGCCCATCGCCACGTGCTCGGCCGCGCCCCCGCGCGCGGCGCCGGCCGGCGCCGCGGTCGGCTGTTGGGCGCGCACCGGCGCGGGAGCGCTCGCGGCGAGGGCGAGAGCGAGAACGGCGAGAGCGGACCGACGCTGCATGCTGCGACTCCGGCGGGTGGGGGGTAACTTCCGTCGCTTCAACTTCGTCGTACCCCCGAGCCCGGTCAATGATCGCCCCCGCCGTCCCGCTCCCCCCCCTGCCGCAGCTCATCGAGCGCAAGCGCGACGGCGGACGCATCGCGCCGGCCGAGTGGCGCCTCCTCGCCGCCGCCTACGCCCGCGACGAGGTGCCCGACTACCAGATGGCCGCGCTCCTGATGGCCGTCTACTTCCAGGGGCTCGACCGCGAGGAGACGCGGGCGCTCACCGCGGCGATGCTCGAGAGCGGCGCCACGCTTCCGCTCGCGCACCTCGACGTCGGCCGCGTCGACAAGCACTCCACCGGCGGCGTCGGCGACAAGGTGTCGCTCCTGCTCGCGCCGCTCGTCGCCGCCCTCGGCGTCGCCGTGCCGATGATGTCGGGGCGTGGGCTCGGCCACACCGGCGGGACGCTCGACAAGCTCGAGGCGATCCCCGGCTTCCGCACCGACCTGACGCTCGAGGCGGCGGCGCGCCAGGTCGAGCGCCTCGGCTGCGCCCTCATCGGCCAGACGGCGGAGATCGCCCCGGCCGACCGCCGGATGTACGCGCTGCGCGACGCGACCGCCACCGTCGAGTCGATCCCGCTCATCGCCGCGAGCATCATGAGCAAGAAGCTCGCGGAGGGGCTCACCGGACTCGTGCTCGACGTCAAGCTCGGCTCGGGCGCGTTCCTCCCCGAGGCGGCGCGGGCGCTCGAGCTGGCGCGGACGATGATCGCCCTCGGCGCCGACCACGGCTGCCCCACCGTCGCGCTCCTCACGGCGATGGACCGCCCGCTCGGCCACGCCTGCGGCAACGCCCTCGAGGTGCGCGAGGCGGTGCTGGCGCTCCACGGCGACGCCCCCGACGACCTCCTGGCCGTGACGTACGCGCTCGGTGCCGAGATGCTCGTGCTCGGCGGCGCCGCCCCCGATCGCGATGCCGCCCACCAGGCGATGCGCGCCGCCGTCGCGGATGGCCGGGCCGCGCGCCGCCTCGCCGAGATCGTCGCCGCGCAGGGGGGCGATCCGCGCGTCGTCGACGACCCGGACGCGGTGCTCCCCCGCGCCCCGATCGTCGCCCCCTACGAGGCCCCGCGGGCGGGAGTCGTCGCCCAGGTGGAGCCACGCGCCGTGGGGCGCGGCGTCATCGCTCTCGGCGGCGGGCGCACGCGCGTCGAGCAGCGCGTCGATCCGGCCGTCGGCTTCGTCCTCCCCGTGCGCCCGGGCGCGACCGTGGCCCCGGGCGAGCCGCTCGGCGAGATCCACGCCCGCGACGCCGCGGGGCTCGCGGCCGGCCGTCGCGCGCTCGACGCCGCCGTGCGCATCGTCGGAGCGGGCGAGCCGGTCCCCGCCCCCCTCCCCCTCCTGTCGCACCGGGTGAGCGCCGTCGGCGTCGAGGTGCTCGGCGCCTGAGCGATCGCCGGCCGGACTCCACATGGCGCGCGCGCGGCGCCGGGCCCCCGGTTCGGACCTTGCGAGACGCCGGGCGCGACCGCGGCGCGCGCGGGCACGGTGTGCGCGCGCCCGGCGTTCGTCGCCCCGACCTTCACCCCGACAACCGACCATGGCCGACATCACCCGCGAGCAGCTCATCGCGCTGCTCAACGAGGATCTGGCGCGCGAGTACCAGGCGGTGATCACCTACCGCACCTACGCCAGCGCCGTCCCGGGCATCTACCGCCAGGAGCTGCGCGAGTTCTTCGCCGCCGAGATCGCCGACGAGCTGACGCACGCGCAGATCCTCGCCGACAAGATCGTCCACCTGGGCGGGCAGCCCGCCACCGTGCCGGCGGCGGTCAAGTACACCGAGGACCCGAAGGAGATGCTGCAGAACGCGCTGGCCGACGAGGAGGAGACGGTCAAGCGGTACGTCGCCCGCCGCGAGCAGGCCGAGCAGCTCGGCGAGCACGGGCTGGCCATCGACTTCGACGACCTGATCGCCGACGAGTCCAAGCACCGTGACGAGCTGCGCATGATGCTGAAGCGCTGGGGGTGAGCGCGCGCGGCGCCCGCGGCCGTGCGACCGCCGCCGGGGCGGCCGCCGCGTGGGCACGCGGGCGCCGGGCCGCGCGTTGTGCCGCCCTTGGCCCCACGCGGCTGCCCGGTGATCTTCTCCGGCTGGCGAGCGCGACGACCGCCTCGCCCCACCTCGCTCCGCTCTCCCGATCCACGCTCGCTCGATGCCGTCTCCCCGTCTCGCTCCGAAGACCGCCCGGCTCCTCGCGCTCCAGATGTTCGTGATCGCGGCCGCCATCGTCGGGCTGTTCTTCTTCCTGCTCTATCACACGCGCGCCAACCGCAGCACCGAGATCGGCGGGATCGACCCGATCAACACGACGATCGTCTGGATCGCCTTCGCGGCGATCTGCGGGGCGCTGATCTTCATCCACCTCCTCTTCGCCCGCCAGCTGCTCTCCGAGAGCAAGGGGGTGCAGCGCGGCGTCGAGAGCTGGTGACCGACGCCGCTGCGGCGAGCTCCACGGGCTCGCCGCGGCGCTCGGGCGCCACGCGGCGGGGCACGGGTCCGGTGGACCCTCGCCCCGCCGCGCGTCGTTCGGGGGCGTGCGCGCGTGCGCTCGGCGCATGGCCGCGCCGTCGGCGCGTCGCCGGCAGGCGCCGACTGGCACCGCCCGCCTCGCCGGTGCGCCGTCCCGAGGCGCCATCGGGCAAACCCCGCGACCGCTTCGGGTGTCTGACCAGGTGCGCCCCTCCCGATGTCGCCGGGGGCGGTGCCCCGTCCGACCCTGCGCGATGCGAGGCGCCCGTGCCACACGCCGATCTCCGGCTCCAGCTCCAGCCCCACCACGCCCTCCGCGCCGACGCACCGGCGTCGCGCCGCGCCGCGCGCGTCGAGCTCGACGCGCCGCTCGGCGCGGGCGTGCCGTCGGCGCGCGACCGGTCGCGTCTGGCGGTGCGGCTCACCGAGACGGGGCGACAGCTCGTGACCCTCGGCCGGACGCTCGCGCCGGCGCAGTGGACGGCACGGCCTGCCGCGGGCGGATGGAACGCCGTCGAGGTGGTGGAGCACCTGGCGCTCGCCGAGTGGAGCGTGCTCGCCTTCGTCCGCGACGCGCTGAGCGGCGGCGACCGCGCGGCCGGGCCGCTGCCGGCGGCGGCCGTCGGGCGCGAGGCCCCCCTCCCCCGACTCACCGACGACGCCCTCTGGCACCGGGTCGCCGGTCGACGCGTGCGCCTCCACGCGCCCGAGCGGCTGCGCCCGACCGGGCGGTGGGCGCGTCCGGCGGCGCAGCTCGCCGCGTTCCAGGCCGAGCGGGCGGCGACGCTCGCGTACCTGCGCACGACCACCGACCCGCTCCGCGCCGTGTTCGCGCCGCACCCGAACTTCGGGCTGCTCGACGGCTGCCAGTGGCTGCTCTACCTCGCGGCCCACACGGAGCGGCACCTCGGGCAGCTCGCCCACCTGGCGCGCGCCGCTGCCGCCTGAGCGCCCCCCGGCGCCCCGGCCGGCGCCGCCGCCGGGGGCGGCCGGAGGGTGCGGATCGGGCGCGCGCTCGGGGCGCGCCGCGCCGCGTCGCCGAGTGGGGCCCGGCCGGGGCGGAGCGCCACGGGCGGCGTATCGCGCCGGCCGAGAGGACGAGCAGGCAGCGCGGCGCCCCCGCTCCTGGAGTCGCGCTGCCGTCGAGCTCGACCCCGAACCGGCGCGCGCCCGTGGTCCATCGGTGCACGCGCACCTCGCCGTCGGCTCGCCACGCCCCGACCGCCCCGCCGCCCGCACCGCGCACGGTGCGAGCGGCGGGGCGCGCTCGTCTTTCCCCCACGCCGGACCCGACGTGCGTCGAGCTCGGCGGTGCCGGTCGCACGAGAAGTGGAGGAAGCGGGGCCGCCTGCCGCCCCGGCGCCTCCCCCTCGCGCGATCGCGGCCCCGCGCGCATCATCGCGAGGGCTCGACGTGCGTCCTCGCGATCGGCGCGCCTCGTGACCCGTACGCCGCCGCCGGCGCTCCCCTCTCAGCTCCCACCATGAACCGCCGCGAGTTCGTCCTCCACTCGACCGCTGGCTCCCTCGGCCTCGGCGTCGCCGGCGACCCACTCGCAGCCCTCGCCGGCCAGGGCGTCGGACCGGGCGCCCTGCCGGCCGCCGAGCCGGCGCGGGGGCGCGTCGCCACGCGCCGGATCCTCATCGCCGGCGGCGGCTACGGCACCGCGTTCATCCGCTACATGGCGCAGCTCACCGGCAAGCGCCGCCCGAAGCTGCTCTATCTCCCCACCGCCTCGGCCGATCGGGAGGCGGGGGTGGTGAGCTGGTTCCAGAACTGCGCGCCGGTCGACTGCGAGCCGTCGTGGCAGCCGAGCTTCATCGCCAGCACCCGGCAGACGCGGAGCTGGGAGGAGGTGCTGCTCTCGGTCGACGGGATCGTCTGCTCCGGGGGCAACACGCTCAACCAGCAGGCGATCTGGAAGGCGCAGGGGATCGACGTCATCCTGCGCCGCGCCTGGGACCAGGGGATCGTGCTCGGCGGGGCGAGCGCGGGGTCGCTGTGCTGGTTCGAGGAGGGGACCACGGACTCGCGCCCGAAGGAGCTGTCGGTGGTGCAGTGCCTCGGCTTCATCCCCGGGAGCCACTCGCCGCACTACGACGCCGAGCCGGGGCGGCGGCCGCTCTACCAGCGGCTGATCGGCAGCGGGCAGATGAAGCCGGGCTACGCCTGCGACAACGACGCGGGGATCTACTTCGAGGACACGACCGTGCGCCGGGTGGTGTCGACGCGCGCGGCGGCGAAGGTGTACCGCGTGCACGTCGTCGGCGGGAAGGTCGTCGAGGAAGTCCTCGAGCCGGAGTCGATCGCCTGACGCGCGTGGATCGGTCGCAGGGTGGGGAGTCCGACCGACGTCGTCGGCGGGTCGCCGACCGATGGGCGGCACCCACGCACGGTTCGTACGCAGGCCCACGACATGGTCGGGCATCGCAGGTGCCCGGTGGTCCGTTCCGCACCTCTCAGCCGCGGTCCTCGCGAGCGCTCATGCCTGCCGCCGACTCCTCACGCACCCGGTGCCGTTCCGACCGCGCGGCCCGGCCGTGCCGGGCGGTCGTCCTCCTCCGCGCCGTGGCGACCACGGCGCTGCTCGCCGGGCTCGCCGCAGCTCCGGCGCTCGCGCAGGGCGGGCTGCCGGGGGCACCGCCGGGGCCGGGTGCACCACCGGGCAGCGGCGCGCCGCCGGGCGGCCCACCGGTCGCCCTGCCGGGTGCCCCGCCGGGCGTGCCGCAGCGCACGCGGCAGGGCGTACCGGGCGGCGCGCCGCAGGTCGACTCCGCGAGCGCGCCGCGGCCGGCGCGCGAGGCGCAGCGAGTGGAGCAGGTGCGCATCGCCTCGGACGCCGCGGGGCAGCGGCTGCAGGTCGACGGGCGCGACTTCCTGATCCGCGGCATCAACTGGGACTACTTCCCCGTCGGCACGAACTACGCGTACTCGCTGTGGACGCAACCCGACGACGTGATCCGGCGGGCACTCGACCGCGAGATGGCGCTCGCGCGGGCCATGGGGGTGAACGCCATCCGCGTCTACGCCGGCATCCCGCCGCGATGGGTGCGCTACGTCTGGGAGCGCTTCGGGATCTACACGGTTCTCAACCACCCGCTCGGCCGCTACGGCGTCACCGTCGGGGGTGCCTTCCAGGCGCAGACCGACTACGCCGACGCGAGGGTCCGCGCCCAGCTCACGCGCGAGGTGCTCGCCCTCGTCGACGAGTTCCGCGACACCCCGGGCGTGCTGATGTGGCTGCTCGGCAACGAGAACAACTACGGGCTGCAGTGGAAGTCGGCCGCGACCGAGAACCTGCCCGTCGGCGAGCGTGAGCGCGCGAAGGCGCGCTACCTGTACTCGCTCATCGGCGAGGTCGCCCGCGCCGTGAAGACGCGCGACACGCTCCGGCCGGTGGCGCTCGCCAACGGCGAGGTGCAGTACCTCGACCTGATCGCCAGCGAGGCGAAAGGGCTCGACGTGTTCGGCACGAACATGTACCGTGGCCGCTCCTTCGGCGACGCCTTCCGGGTGGTGCGCGAGACGCTCGGCATTCCCATCCTGTTCACCGAGTTCGGCGCCGACGCCTACGACGCCCGCGAGCGGCGCGAGGACCAGACGACGCAGGCGCGCTACCTGCTCGCCCAATGGCAGGAGATCTACGAGCAGACGAGCGGCCACGGGCAGGCGGCCAACGCCCTCGGCGGCCTGGTCTTCCAGTGGAGCGACGGCTGGTGGAAGGTCGGCCAGGAGACCGGGCTCGACGTCCACGACCGGCAGGCGTCGTGGGCCAACGCCGCCTACCCGGAGGACTTCGTCGCCGGCGCGAACAACATGAACGAGGAGTGGTGGGGGGTGATGGCCAAGGGACCCACCGACGCCCGCGGCCAGTTCGAGCTCTACCCGCGAGCGGCCTACTACGCGCTGCAGAAGGCGCTCACCCTCGATCCGTACGCCCCCGGGACCGACCGGGCGGCGATCCGCGCCCACTTCGGCGCCATCGACCCGACGGCGAGCGCCCTGGCCGCCCGCGGGGACCGCACGTCGCTGCTCGGCGACGCGCTCGGCGCCGTGCGCGTGAGCGGGCTCCGGCTCGACCTGGCGACCTTCAGCACCGGCGGCTCGCGCCTCTCGACGCCGCCGGCGGGCGCCGCCAACCAGGCGCTCACGCCGGCGTTCCGCGGCTTCGACCGGCTCGAGTCGTTCTACGCGACCGTGAGCGCGCGGCCGAACGATGCGCTCTCGGCCGACGTCACGCTGAACGTGCTCGGCAACGTCCCGGCGAACCCGATCAACGAGATCTTCTACGAGAACCGCGGCCGCGCGCGCACCGTGATGACGACCACGGGGCAGCCGCTCCGCGTCGACAACGACCGCGTCGCCCTCTACCGCGCCAGCTTCGCCTGGGACGCCGACGACTTCCGCCTCGACGGCTTCTACCGCACGGGGCACTACCACTGGGGCTACGAGGGCGACTTCTTCGGGCTCTACCGCGAGGCGAACTACGGCACCTTCATCGACATCTACAACGGCGCCGCGCCGATCGGCGTCGAGCTCACGGGCCGGCGGCGCTTCGAGGGCGTGAAGCTCGCCTTCGGCCCGCAGCTCTGGTGGGGCGCCAACCCCACGGCGATCGGGAAGTACCGCCGGCGCGTCGGGCGCCTCGACGTGGCGGTCATGTACCAGGAGGACATCACGCGGCTGTCGGTGGCCCAGACGACCTCCTCGTTCGCCATCCCGCTGCCGGCCACCCGCCGCGCGACGCTCTCGGCGACGACGGACGTCGGTCCGTTCGGCGTGCAGGTGGGCGGCATCTGGGCCGGCGCCACCCGCGTCGGGCAGCCGTTCCAGCTCGTCGACGGCGGCCGCGTGCTCGAGGATCGCATCCGCGACGGCGACGCCTTCGGCGGCAAGGCGAAGCTCACGCTCTCGCGCGGGCGGTACAACTGGTACGCGCAGGGCGCGCTCATGGGGCTCGTCGCCGACGGCGGCCCGACCTCCGTGCAGACCTTCACCGGCTGGCGGCTCGGCGACACCGGGATGAGCGACCAGTGGAACGTCATGACCGGCCTGACGATGCAGTACGGGCGGCTGCAGATCGCGCCGAACGTGCTCTACCAGAAGCCGATCGTCGGCCCGGTGCCGCGCGGCGCCGGCGGGCCCGCGCGCCCGCGCAACGTGATCGACGACCCGTTCGTCGTGCGCGCCAACCGCGAGATGGCCGCCGGCGAGCTGCTCCTCACGTGGGACCCGACGCCCGCGACGTGGATGTACCACTGGGACAACGACGTGCGCGAGGACGCGCGGTTCGCGGCGAACGTCGCGTACACCTATCGGCACATGCCGACGACGATGGACGCGGCGATCGGCTTCCTGCCCGACGGCCGCACCCCGTTCGCCTTCCCTGGCGCCACGCCGCCGCGCGACCTGTGGGAGGTGCGCGGCCGCGCCGTCTCACGCCTCGGGCAGGCGCTGCGCCTCGTCGCCAACCTGTACGGCGGCACCGCGGAGCCCAACGGCGACGACCCCCGCCTGCTGCGGCGCGTCGGCGGCGACCTGCGCGCCGCGCGCGGCTCCCTCCTCGTCATCGGCGGCGCGCACATCAACGACTGGGGCCCCTACGACTACCACCGCGACTTCAACCTGACCTTCCCGCAACAGTACGTGGCCGACGTCTCCGCGGTGCTCGGCGCCATCCCGTGGCTCGACGGGCCGGCGACGCGCGGCGGGATCCGCGGCACCTGGCGCACGCTCGACCGCCACTCCCCGCGCTTCTGCCCGACGAGCACCACGAGCGCCACCGGCGCGACCGTCTGCGATCCGCTGGTGCCCGCCGCGAACGGGCGCGAGTTCGAGATCCGCACCTACCTGACCGTGGTCTGGTGAGCCGCATGCGCCCGTCCGCCCCGCTCCCGCGCCGCGCGCTCGCCGGCCGAGCGCTCCTCGCGGCTCTCGCCGCGCTCGGGGCGCTGACGGCCCCGGCGGCCTGCACCCGCGACACCGCGGGGCTCCGCCCCGCCCCCTTCCCCGCCGACGGCGGGGTCTTCGTCGGCGGTACGTTCGCCCGCAACACCGACTTCCAGGGCTTCTCCGGCACCAGCCCCGCCTCGCTCGGCATCGACTCCACCGTGACGCGCGCCGCCCGGGCGACGCTGCGCATCACGGTCCCCGACTCGGGCGACCCGTCGGGCGCGTACGCCGGCGGCGCCTTCGTCGGAACGGTGGCGCGCGACCTCACCGGCTACGATGCGCTCACCTTCTGGGCGCGCGCCAGCCGCGCCGCCACGCTCGACGTCGCCGGGCTCGGCAACGACAACAGCGGTACGGCGAGCTTCACCGCCGAGGCGCGCGGGCTGGCGCTGGCGACCACCTGGCAGCGCTACGTCGTCCCCATCCCGCTCGCCGGGAAGCTGACGCAGGAGCGGGGGCTCTTCTACTTCGCCGACGGGCCCGACGGCGGGCGCGGCTACACGATCTGGCTCGACGACGTGCGCTTCGAGCGCGTCGGCATCTCGCGCCCGCGCGCCACGCTCGCCGCCGCCACCGCGACGACCACCGTCGGCGCCACGCGCCCGATCGGCGCGCTGCGCGTGACCTACGACGTCGGCGGGCGCGACCAGACCGTTATCGCCGGTGCGGGCTACTTCACCTTCACCTCCTCCGACCCGACCGTCGCCACGGTCGACGCGGGGGGCACCATCCGCGGCGTCGGCCCCGGGGCGGCGACGATCACGGCGATGCTCGGCCCGACGCCGGTGGCCGGCGCGGTGACGCTGCGCGCCATCGGCGCGCCGACGACCGCGCCCGCGGCCCCCACGCGCGCCGCGGCGGACGTCCTCGCCCTGTTCAGCGACGCCTACCGCACCGTCCCGGTGAGCACCTGGTCGGCGCCGTGGGACCAGGCCGACGTCGCCGACGTCACCGTCGGCGGGACGCTCGTCAAGCGGTACTCGGGGCTGGGCTTCGCCGGGATCGAGTTCACGCAGCCGACGCTCGACGCGACGGCGATGACGACGCTCCATCTCGACGTGTACGCCCTCGACGACCAGGCCTTCCGGCTCAAGCTCGTCGACTTCGGCGCCGACGGCGCCTTCGGCGGCGGCGACGACTCGGAGCACGAGATCACCCTCTCCGGGACCTCGAGTCCGAAGGTCACCGTCGGAGAGTGGAGCGCGCTCGACCTGCCGCTCTCGGCGTTCACCGGGCTGCGGGGGCGCGCCCGCCTCGCGCAAATGATCCTCTCCAGCTCGAGCGGCACCATCTGGGTCGACAACGTCTACTTCTGGAGGGCACCGACCGCGCCACCGCCCGCCGCCGCGGCGCCGGCCACCGCGCCGCCGGCGCCGACCTACGCCGCGGGTGACGTCGTCGCCCTGCTCGCCGCCGCCTATCCGACGGTGCCGGTGGACACGTGGTCGGCGTCGTGGGACCAGGCCGATCTGACCGACGTGCAGGTCGGCGGCGCGCCGCTGAAGCGATACTCCAACCTGGTCTTCGCCGGCATCGAGTTCACCTCGCGGCCGATCGACGCCCGCGCGATGACGGCGCTGCGCCTCGACCTGTGGACCCCCGATCCCACGGCGACGGCGACGCTCCGCATCAAGCTCGTCGACTTCGGCGCGAACGGCGCCTTCGGCGGCGGCGACGACGTCGAGCACGAACTCGTGCTCTCGGCCGCCACCGTGCCGGCGCTGCGCACCGGCGAGTGGGTGACGCTCGACCTCCCGCTGGCGCGCTTCACCGGGCTGACCACGCGCGGCCACCTCGCCCAGCTCATCGTCGCCTCGGACCAGTTGCGCACGGTCTGGCTCGGCAACGTCCTGCTGCACCGGTGACGCGGCCGCCGCCGCTGGCGGGTGCCCCCGCGCGCCGATCCCGAAGCGTCGCGCACCCCGGTCGCCCGCGCGGCGACGTCGCGCCGGGTGGCGCGCGCCCCGCCGCGCGCGGTGCCGTGCTGGCGGGCACGCTCGTCGCGACGCTGGCCGCGTGCACCGCGGAGCGCGCGGCCGCGCCCGCGACGCCGCCGACGCCCGGGCCCCGCACCCTCGTGTGGCGCGACGATTTCGACGGCCCCGCCGGCACCCGTCCCGACCCGGCGAGCTGGACGCACGAGGTCGGCACCGACTGGGGGAACGCGCAGCTCGAGTACGACACCGATCGCGTCGAGAACAGCGCCATGGACGGCCAGGGGCACCTGGTCATCACGGCGCGGCGGGAGCCGTTCGCCGGCCGCGCGTACACGTCGGCGCGGCTCACCACCGAGGGCAAGCGCGCCTTCCGCTACGGCCGCATCGAGGCGCGGCTGCGCCTCCCGAGCGGTCGCGGGCTCTGGCCGGCGTTCTGGATGCTCGGGGCGAACGTCCGCACGGTCGGATGGCCCGCCGCCGGCGAGATCGACGTCATGGAGTTCCGCGGGCAGGAGGGGAACGTCGTGCACGGCAGTCTGCACGGCCCGGGCTACTCGGGGGGGAGCGCGCGCACGCGGCGCCTGCAGCTTCCCGGCGCGCGCTTCGACCTCGACTTCCACGTGTACGCCGTCGAGTGGACGCCGGACCGCATCGACTGGCTGCTGGACGGGACGCCCTACTTCACCGTCCAGCGCCGCGACGTGCCGGCGTGGCCGTTCGATCAGGCGTTCTTCCTGATCCTCAACGTCGCCGTCGGCGGCAACTTCGTCGGTGCGCCCGACGCCTCGACCGCCTTCCCGCAGACGATGCTCGTCGACTGGGTGCGCGTCTACGGCGCAGTTCCGTGATCGACCCGGCCGTCGGCGCCTCCGGCCGTGCGTCGACGGGTCGGCGCCACGGCCGTCGTGGTCACCACTCTGATCTGGGGTCGCCTCGCCCTGCGGGGGCGCCCGGTGCCGCCGCGTCGGGAGCACCGACGTCCCGCGTTCGCACGAACGTCATCGACCAGAGGGGCGTCCACCTCGTCCCCTCGCGTCGCGCCACGGCCGACGTGTAGGCCGTGTCGCTCGTCCGGGTCCACGTCGACCGGAGCTCCAACGGGCCGCGCGTCGTGGAGTAGCGCTCCGTGAACTCCAGCGCGGCCGCCGTGGGGCGCAGCGTGCCGGTTCCCATGAGGCCGTCGCTCGCCCAGTAGGTGAAGACCACCCGGCGGAGCACGGGGTCCCAGGCGTAGACCGTCTCGCCCTCGTACGGTGCGCCGCCGCGCACCACGTGCCGGTCGCGCACGAAGCGCCGCCCGTGCATCCACGTGAAGCAGTGCTCGTCGGTGCGCCCGCCGCCGGGGAAGGTGCCGGTCCAGCAGTGGCCCACGAGGAAGGCCATGGGCGCGAAGGGCGCCTCGGGCGCGGGCGACTGCGCGCGGAGCGGCACGCCGCCGAGTAGCAGCGCCAGAGCGGCCCCGCGGGCGACGGACGTGTGGGCGTGGCGGATGAGAGCGTGGAGCACGGGGGCGGGGGGAGTGGCGGGACGATGCTGCGGGACGATGCTGCGGGAGGCGCGATGGATGTGGTCAGGATCGCAGTCGTGCCGTCGACCGTCGGCGGCGGGCCGTGCCGCCGGCTGGGGCGGGGGAGATGGTCGCGAGGGATCGTTCGCGTCCTCGTCCACAGCTCTGGCGCGAGCTCAGCCGACGCCGGCGCGGTGTGGCCGGAGACCGCGCCGGCCGCGCGGTGCACGTCAGGGCCGCCTCGCGCGGATCAGCCTGCGGTCGCTCACGTAGGTCGCGCCGCCGTCGTGCGAGACCTCCCAGCGCTCCGTCACCCGGCCGTCGGCCTCCAGCCGCCACGTCATCCGCACCGCCGTGTGCGTGCCGTCGGCGCGCGCGTGCGTGCCGGTGAGTACGGCGGCGCCGTCCCGCACGGTACCTCGCAGGAAGGTGCGCGCCCCGCGGTTGTCGACATGGGTGCGATGCCAGTGGTCGTCGAACACGCTGAAGCCCGTGAAGCTCCACCCCTCGTAGTCGTCCGGCCCGGCGACACGCTCCTCGAGGAGGCAGCCGCCGACGTCCCCGGTCACGACGACGCGCGCCGAGCGGTCGCCGGGCGCCGCGTCGTCGCTCGGCGTCAGCACCCAGGCGCCCAGGAGGAAGTCGAGTGCGCGGAAGGGTGACTCGGTGGTGCACGGACTCGTCGCCGGACTCGGTGACGGCGGGGCCGACGGCACGCGCCGGTAGCGTCCGTCGAATCGCGCGACCACGCTGTCGTTCAGCGGGTGATGGGCCTGGTGGAGCTGCCGCACCGAGTCTCGCGTGATCGGCGTCCAGACCCAGACGTCGCGCAGCCGGAACCGCCCGCCGGGGCAGGTGGCACACGGGACCTCTCGCGTCCCGGTCATGCGCATGGCGCCGTCGGGCAGGCGGTGGCCGACGAGATGGGTCTGTCCGGCCACGGGCGCCTGCCGCCGGTGCACCGGTACCCACATCTGGTGGTAGGTTCGGGTGGCGGGGTCGTAGGAGTTGAGGCTTCGCCCCTGCCCGTCGAAGTTCTCGGCGACCGCGCAGCCGCCCACCTCGCGGGTGATCCGGCTTGGCACGTCGCGGAAGGTGAGGGTCGCGCCATCCGGGGCCACGCCGCTCACGCGCCAGTCGCCCACCCAGAAGTCGAACTGGCGGTAGCCGGCGCCGTCGCACACCCCCTCGAGCGACCCGACCGCGTCGAAGCCGTAGAGGGCGAGCGTGCGGGGCGCGGGGGCGGATCGGTGCGCCGCCCGCACCGAGGCCGGGGTCGGGGCGCCGGGCGCGGCCCGGCCGCCGTCGGGCGCGGCGGCGACGGCATGGGTCGGGCCTGCGCGGCGCATGCCGGCACCCCGGGTCGTGGCCGCCGCCGAGCACGCGCCGACCACGGTCCCGAGCGCCAGCGCGAGTGCGGCCTGGCGGCAGCGCCGGTCAGCGCCCGCACCGGCCGCGGCAGGTGGGGGGAACGCGGCGGCGGGCCGAGGCGCGACGGTGCTCATCGATGGGGACTGGCGGAGGGCCGGGCGCTCCAGCGGAGGGGCCGGTGTCGAGGAGGAGGCGCCGCTCATGCGCGACCACCATGGGTGCGAACCGGCGGCCCACGCCAGCGAACCGGGACGAGCCGTGCACCGGCGGGACGCCCCGCGCGCGGTCGGGACGAGTCCGCGCGCGCGTCGCCCGCACCTCTCGAGGGACCAGCGCGTCACCGTCGGCCCTTCCGCCGTGCACCCGCCGCGCACCCGCCCGCGGGGGCCGGCGGGGGCCGGGGAACAGCTGCACGGAGTGTCGCGACTCGCCCCCGCGGCGCGCACCTGGACCCGCCGGGTCGCGGGTGGTCCCAACGAGGTCTGTGCGCGGGCGCCCCGGACGGCATACTTGGGTGGCGGCCCGCCGCCCGCGCGACCGCCTCACCCCGCTCGCACACGTCCTCGTGCCGTCCGCCGCCGACCCCGCCTCCCCGCACCGGCCGCTGCGCGTCGTCGTCGCCGACGACGAGCCGCTGGCGCGCGAGAACCTGCGCCTCGCCTTGGGCGCCCACCCCGACGTGGTCGTGGTCGCCGAGTGCGCCGACGGGCGGGCCACGGTCGCCGCGGTGCAGGTGCACCGCCCCGACCTCGTCTTCCTCGACGTCCAGATGCCCGGCGGCGACGGCTTCGACGTGATCGCCCGGGTGGGCTCGGCGGCGATGCCGGCGGTGGTGTTCGTGACCGCCTACGACGCGTACGCCCTGCGCGCCTTCGAGGTGCACGCGCTCGACTACCTGCTCAAGCCGTTCGACGATCAGCGTCTCGCCGAGACGCTGACCCGCGCTCGTCGGCGCCTGGCGGCCGACCCGCCGGCGATCCTCGTCGAGCGGTTGGCCGCGCTCCTCGCCGATGCCCGCGCCGCCGGACGCGGCGCGGTCTCGCGCGATGCCGAACCGACCGACGCACCCCCGGCCGGGCTCACCCGCTTCGTCGTGCGCGACGGCGACCGCGCCGTGCTCGTGCGCGTCCAGGACGTAGACTGGTTCGAGGCCCACGGGAACTACGTCCGCCTGCACGTGCGCGCGGCCGTCCACCGCGTGCGCGTGACGCTCGGGACTCTCGCCGCGCAGGTCGACCCGCGCCAGTTCGCGCGCATCCACAAGTCGACCGTGGTGAACCTGGACCGCGTGCGGGAGGTGCAGCCATGGTTCGGCGGCGACTACGTCGCCATCCTGCACGACGGGCGACAGCTGCGCGTGAGCCGGACGTACGCGCAGGCGCTGCTCCGACCGCTGCAGTAGCGATGGCGGCGAGCGCCTCGGCGAGCGCACCGGCGAGCGCACCGGCGGGCGCACCGGCGGGCGCACCGGCGGGCGCGGTGGCCGCGGCAGCCGGGCGCGGACGGCTCCCCGCGTGGCTGCGCGGCCGGCGGGGCGTGTGGCTCGCCGCCTTCGCGCTCTGGACCCCGTTCACCGTGCTGTCGGTGGTGAAGGGCGTCGCGCTGCAGCGCCTCCGCGGCCTGCCCGCTCCCTGGCTCGACCAGCTGGTGCTGCACGCGCCGTGGTGGTTCGGTTGGGCGCTCCTCACCCCACTGGTGGTCGCCTTCGCGGCGCGGTGGCGCCTCGACGATCCGGCGGCGCTCTGGCGCCGCGTGCCGGTGCACCTGGCCGCGGCGTTCGCCCTCGCGAGCGCGCACGTGCTCGGGGCGGCGATGCTCTCCCTCTGGTCGCAGGCGTGGGCGGGAGAGCCCGACGCGCCCGACGGGGCGGCAGGCGTGCTTCGCAGCTGGTACGACCTGTACCTGGTGCCCGACATGGTGACGTACTTCGTCGTGGTCGGCGCCTACTACGCCGTGGACTTCGGCCGCCGGCTGCACGAGAGTGCGCTGCTCACCGCGCGCCTGCGCGAGCAGCACACCGTCGCGCAGCTGCAGGCCCTCCGCCTGGAGCTCGACCCACACTTCCTGTTCAACGCCCTCAACGCGGCCACGGGATTGGTGCGCGCCGGGCGGAACGCCGAGGCCGTAACCATGCTCGCGCGCACCAGCGAGCTCCTGCGCTCGGCGCTGCGCCCGCCGGACGCGCTCGAGGTGCCGCTCGGCCGCGAGCTCGCCCTGCTCCAGCCCTACCTGGACGTCGAACGCGTGCGCTTCGGCGACCGGCTCACCGTTGCCGTGGACGTGCCGGACGCGGCGCGCGCCGTGCTCGTACCACCGCTCATCTTACAGCCGCTCGTGGAGAACGCGTTGCGGCACGGCGTGGAGCGCCGCGCGGGCCCCGGCTCGCTCGCCGTCCGCGCCCGCGTGGACGGCGGGACGCTCCGCATCGAGGTCGCCGACCGCAGCGCCGCGGGGCTCGGGCCGGCCCCGGCCGCGGCGGAGGGATCCCGCGCGGCCGGCGCCGGCGTGGGGCTCACCAACGTGCGCGAGCGGCTGCGCACGCTGTACGGGGAGGCAGCGGGCTGCGCCGTGCGCGTCACCGCCACGGGCGCCGTGGCGACGCTCCACCTGCCCGCCGGCGTGGCGACGCGACCGACGGCCGCCACCCCGCGCGTCGAGTAGGGGCGCCGAGCAGGGGCGCGAGCGTCGGGTCGTCGAGCTCGGGCGGTCGGAAATCGTCCCGCAACGCCTCGCTCGCCTGCACGCGGAGCGCCCATCGCGTCGGGACGACGCACGCGAGCGCGCGGCACCCGACGGTGCCGCCGGCGATCGCGAACGCGACGGCGATCGTCGCGACGACGGTGAGCGCCGGATGCCTAATCAGCATCCGAGCGCCGAGGCGGAGGTCGAGCATCGAGAGGCGCAGGCGGCGGATCGCGCCTCCGTCCTGCGGGTCGAGGAACGACAGCTCGATGCGTCACCGCCGATCGAATCGGGTCCAAGCTGGACGGCGCGTCGAAGCGGTGTCGGGGCAGCGACGACCCGGGGAACACGACCCTCACATCGGCGCCGACGGCGGGAGCGCCGAGCCGGAGCTGATGGAACGCGAGACGGCGCAGCCACTCGGTGTGGCTGCGCCGTCTCGCCGGTGACCGCGGGCCCGACCTGCTCGAGCGGCCGCTCACGTGCTGCTCACGGCCGGCTCGCGTCGGGACCGACGCGCTCCGTCAGACGTCCAGATTCGAGACGAATCGCGCGTTCTGCTCGATGAACTCGCGCCGCGGATCCACGTTGTCCCCCATCAGCGTCGAGAAGATCTGATCGGCGAGCACCGCGTCCTCCATCGTCACCCGCAGGAAGGTGCGCGTCTCCGGGTCCATCGTCGTCTCCCAGAGCTGCTCCGGGTTCATCTCCCCCAGCCCCTTGTAGCGCTGGATGTTGATACTCTTCCCCTCGTTCCCGCCCAGCCGCTGGACGTACTCCTCGCGCTCCTTCTCGTCGTAGGCGTAGAACGCCTCCTTCCCCTTGGCCACGCGGTAGAGCGGCGGCTGGGCGATGTAGATCATCCCCGCCTCGATCAGCTCCGGCATCTGCCGGAAGAAGAACGTCAGCAGCAGCGTGCGGATGTGCGCGCCGTCCACGTCCGCGTCGGTCATGATCACCACCTTGTGGTAGCGCGTCCGCTCCAGCTCGAACTCGTCCTTGATTCCCGAGCCGAGCGCGGTGATGATCGTCCGGATCTCCTCGTTCGAGAGCACCTTGTCGATGCGCGCCTTCTCGACGTTGATGATCTTGCCCCGCAGCGGCAGGATCGCCTGGAACTGCCGGTTCCGCCCCATCTTCGCCGAGCCGCCCGCCGAGTCCCCCTCGACCAGGTAGATCTCGCACAGCTTCGGGTCCGACAGCGAGCAGTCGGCCAGCTTCCCCGGCAGGTTCCCGACGTCGAGCGCCGACTTCTTGCGCGTCAGGTCGCGCGCCTTGCGCGCCGCCTCGCGCGCCCGCGCCGCGCTCACCGCCTTCTCGATGATCGCGTTGGCGACCTTCGGGTGCTCGTCCAGGTACTGCGTCAGCAGCTCGTTGACCACCGAGCGCACCGCGCCCTCCGCCTCCGAGTTGCCGAGCTTCGTCTTCGTCTGCCCCTCGAACTGCGGCTCGCGCACCTTGACCGAGAGGACCGCGATGATCCCCTCGCGCACGTCGTCGCCCGAGAGGCGGATGTCCTTGTCCTTCTTGTTCAGCGCCGAGGAGCGCTCGATGTACTTGTTGACCACCGTCGTGAGCGCGCTCTTGAACCCCGTCAGGTGCGTCCCGCCCTCGTGCGTGTTGATGTTGTTCACGAACGAGTGCACCGTGTCGGCGTAGCTGTCGTTGTACTGCAGCGCCAGCTCGATCCCGATCCCGTCGCGCTCCGTCTCGATGTAGACCACCTGCGGGTGCAGCGGCTTCTTGCTCCCCTGCGAGGTGAGGAAGGCCACCATCTCGCGCAGCCCGCCCTCGGCGTGGAACGTCTCCTCGCGCTCCTGCTCGGGGCGCTCGTCGCGGAGCGTGATGCGCACGCCCTTGTTCAGGAACGACAGCTCGCGCAGGCGCGCCTGCAGCGTCCCGTAGTCGTAGATCAGCGACTCGGTGAAGATCTCCGCGTCGGGCTTGAACCAGACCTTGGTCCCCGTGTCGCGCTTCGGCACGTCGCGCAGCGTCTTCAGCTTCGTGCGCGTGTCGCCCCGGGCGAAGTCCATGTAGTACTCCCGCCCGTCGCGCTTGACCCACACCCGGAGCGTCTCGGAGAGCGCGTTCACGCAGCTGACGCCGACGCCGTGCAGCCCGCCCGAGACCTTGTAGCTGTTCTTGTCGAACTTCCCGCCGGCGTGCAGCACCGTCATCGCCAGCTCCAGCCCGGGCAGCTTCTCCACCGGGTGCACGTCCACCGGGATCCCGCGCCCGTTGTCCTCGACCGTGACCGAGTTGTCGGGGTGGATGATCACCGAGACCGTGTCCGCGTAGCCGGCCAGCGCCTCGTCGATCGAGTTGTCGACCACCTCGTAGACCAGGTGGTGCAGCCCGCGCGGCCCGGTCGAGCCGATGTACATCCCCGGACGCTTGCGGACCGCCTCGAGCCCCTTCAGGACCTGGATCGACCCCGCGCCATACCCGTTCTCCGTGGCGGCCACCGCCGCTGCCGTCTTCGCCATGCTTTCCCCGTGGTCGGAACACACGCTCGCGCGCCCGTCGCGGCACCGGGACGGCGCCGACGGAACGCGCGAGGAACCTCCAAATCTACCCGGCGCCACCCTCCGTACGCAACCCGGTGAGTACGCCGCAACTGCTTGTTGTACAAGCAATTAGGCCGGAAGTTCCGCCTCCGGGCGGCCCCGTCGCGCCCGCCCCCCGTCCGGACGGCCCGCGGGCCCTCAGCGGCGCAGCACGAGGCGCAGCCGCAGCACCGGAGGGCGATCGCCGCGCGCGTTCAGCGAGCGCAGCAGCTCGGGCTCCAGCAGCGACAGCTCCGTCATCCACCCGTGGCTCGCCACCGCCACCCAGAGCGTCCCGTCCTGGCTCACCGACAGCGGCTCGGTGACCGCGGCGATCTGCGCGCCGACCAGCCCGGGCCACTCGGGGACCACCGCCGCCTGGGCGACGCGGTCGGCGATCCCGGCGTCGGCGAGCACCCCCGCCAGCAGGGCGGCGAGCGGGGTGGGGCGGTCGGCGGGCTTCCCCCCGGTGGGCTGCTTGGCTGGCACCCGGCAATCATAACCCCCGCGCCCGACACCTGCCCGCCGCGTCGGGAGGCGGCGCCGGTCACCCCTCGGCGCCCCCGTCGATCACCCCGTCCCGGATCGTGCGCCGCGTCAACCGGACGAGCTCGGCAGGGATGTCGCTCGGACGCGGCACCACGAGCACCGTCTGCCCGAGCCCCGCCTCTCCCAGCAGCCCGAGGATGCGGTGCGCCCGCCGCGCGTCGAGCTCGGCGAACGGGTCGTCCAGCAGGAAGAGTGGCTCGCTCCCGAGGTGGTCGCGCAAGGTGGCGGCCTCGAGCATGCGCAGGGCGATCGCCGCCGTCCGCTGCTGCCCCGCCGACCCGTAGACGCGCAGGTCGCGCCCGCCGAGCGCGAGCTCGAGGTCGTCGCGGTGCGGCCCCACGTGGGTGAGCCCCCGCTTCAGGTCGAGCCCCCGCCGCTCCACGAGCGCCCGGGCGAGCGCCAGCCGCACCTCCTCGACCTCGGCGGGCGGCGACGAGCGATGGTCCGGCGGCTCGGCGCCGCCGTCTGCGGGATCGACGGCGCGGGGACCGATGACGCGGGGATCGAGGGCGAGCGCGCTCACGTACCGCATCCGCATCGCCGCCCGCTCCCCGATCGCCCCGCACAGCGTCGCGAACGCCTCCGCCCGGGCCGCGACCCAGCGCTGCCGTTCGCTCCAGAGCACCGCCCCGTGCTCGGCCAGCGCCGGCTCCCACACGGTCGCCCGACCGGCGTCGCGCCCCGTGCGCGCCGCGTCGCGCAGCGCCGCGTTCCGCCGCACGAGCGCCCCGCGGTACGCCTGCAGCGCCCCCAGGTACCGGCGCGAGGTGAGCGCGAGCACGACGTCCAGGTAGCGCCGCCGCTCGGCCGGGCTCCCGGCCACGAGCGCCACGTCCCCCGGGGAGAAGATCACCGCCGGCACCGCACCGAGCGCGTCGCTCAGCCGCGGCGGCTCGGCGCCGTCCAGCCGGGCCCGCTTCCGCTTCCCGGTCCGCTCGAACCCCACCGCCGCCACGTGCCCGGTCGCCTGCGCCGTCGGGCGCTCCGGCGCTGGACGGTCGAGCTCGGCGCTCACGTGAAAGCCCCCCGCCCCGAAGCGCACCAGCTCCACGTCGCGCGCCCCCCGGACCGAGCGCAGCAGCTGCAGGTAGTAGATCGCCTCGAGCAGGTTCGTCTTCCCGTGCCCGTTCTCGCCGACGACGACGAGCCCGTCGGCCGGGACCGTCAGCTCCAGCCGCTCGAAGTTCCGGAAGTCGCGGAGCGCCAGCCGGCGGAGCACGACGCGCGCACGCCCGGCGAGCGGCAGGACGGGCGGGGCGCCCGGCTCCCCCCCGGAAGGCGTCCCGGTGGCCGCGTCCTCGCCGTCGCCGGCCTCGGTCGCGGGCCCGCCGGGGACCGCCGCGGCTCGCCCCTCCTCCCCGCCGACGACCGGCCCCGCGGTCACCCGTGCACCCCCCCGCCCCCTCTGGCTCAGCGCCCGCCGAACGTCGGCGCGCGCTTCTCCAGGAAGGCGCGCGTCCCCTCGCGCATGTCCTCCGTCGCTGCCGCCAGCCCGAACGCGGTGGCTTCCATCCGCATCGCCTCGTCGAGGGGGAGATCGTAGCCCGTGTTCACCGCCTCGATCGTCAGCGCCAGCGCCAGCGGCGCGTTGGCGAGCATCGTCCGCAGCGTCGCCCGCGCGCGCTCGAGCAGCTCCGCCGCCGGCACCACGGCGTTCACCAGCCCGATGCGGTGCGCCTCGGCGGCGTCGATCATCTCGCCGGTGAGCAGGAGCTGGAGCGCCCGGCCGCGCCCGACCAGCCGCGGCAGCCGCTGCGTCCCGCCGTACCCCGGCAGGAGCCCGAGCTTCACCTCGGGCTGGCCGAACTTCGCGTGTTCGCTGGCGATGCGTAGGTGGCAGGCCATCGCCAGCTCGCACCCGCCCCCCAGGGCGAAGCCGTTGACCGCGGCGATCGTCGGCTTGGGCGAGCTCTCGAACTTCCCGAACACCTCCTGCCCCTTGCGCGCGAGCGCCTTCGCCTGCACCGGCGAGCTGCCGCCGACCTCGGAGATGTCGGCGCCGGCGATGAAGGCGCGCCCCGCGCCGGTGAGGATGATCCCGCCGACGTCCTCGCGCGCGCGCAGCGCGTCGATCGCCTCGCCCAGCTCGGTGATCACGAGATCGGCGAGCGCGTTCAGCTTGTCGGGCCGGTTGACCGTGATCGTGGCGATCCGGTCGGCGACGTCGAGCGCGAGCGTCTGGTACGTCGGGGTGGTCTGGTCGGCCATGATCGGGAGCGGTGGGCGGGGCGGGGGAGCGCAGCCCAACCTAACAGCCGGGACCGACTCTTGCCTTCACTGGCGGCCGTCATGGCGCAGCGATGGATTCTGCGGAAGGGGAGCGCCCGCGGGGGCTTCCGCTACGTCACCACCGGGGGGAAGCCGGTGTGCGAGGGGGTGCGCGCCCGCGCCGAGGCGCTGCGCATCCCGCCGGCGTGGACCGACGTGCACGTCGCCGTCGCGCCCGAGGCGGCGGTGCAGGCGTGGGGGTACGACGCGAAGGGGCGCAAGCAGTACCGCTACCACGACCGCGCCGCCGAGCGGGGGCAGCTGCGCAAGTACTACCGCGTGCGGCAGATGGCGCGCGACCTGCCCGCCATCCGCGCTGCCGTCGCCCGCGACCTGCGCCCGCCGCGCCCAGCACCCGCCGCGCGGGGGCGCACGACGGCGGCGGGCGAGCCGTCGGCGCTCACGCGGCGGCGCGTCGCCGCCGGGGTGGTGCGCCTGATCGGCGAGGCGTTCTTCCGCGTCGGCAGCGAACGCTACGCGGCGGAGAACCGCACCTTCGGGCTCACCACGCTGCGCAAGCGCCACGTCACCGTGCACGGCGACCGGGTCGTCTTCGACTACGTCGGCAAGAAGTCGATCCGGCAGCGGCAGACGGTGTGCGACCCCGAGCTCGTCGCCTTCGTCGGCGAGCTGCTGGCGACCCCGGGGCCGCGCCTCTTCCGCTACCGCACCGCCGAGGGGAGCTGGGCCGACCTGAGCGCCCGCGACGTGAACGAGTACCTGCACGACACCCTCGGCGTCCCGTACTCGGCCAAGGACTTCCGCACCTGGGGCGGGACGCTCAAGCTGGCCACCTTCCTCGCCGACGTGGGGCCGGCGCGCTCGCCGCGCGAGGCGCAGCGGCACGTGGTCACGGCGCTGCGCTGCGTCGCCGCCGAGCTGGGGAACACGCCGACGATCTGCCGGCAGGCGTACGTCCACCCGATGGTGATCGCCCGCTACCTGGACGAGGGGACGACGATCGCCCCCTTCCTCGCGCGGGCCGCCGGGCGGAAGTCGCGCCCGGGCGACGGGCAGCTGCCCGAGGAGCGCGCCCTGATCGGCTTCCTCGACCGCTACTTCCCGGAGCGGCGCCGCCGCCGCGGCGAGCGCCGCCGCCGCGGCCGCGAGGTCGTGAGCGACCGCCGCGACGCGCGGGCGCTCGACGCCGCCGAGGCGGCCTGACCGTTCGCCGCCGCCGGCCGCGAGCGGCCCGTCAGGACGGCGCGTCGAGCAGGGGGAGCAGGTCGCCCTCGATGCGCTCGGGGGTGTCGGTCGGGGCGTAGCGGGCGACCACGCGCCCGCCGCGATCGACGAGGAACTTCGTGAAGTTCCACTTGATCGCCTCGGTCCCGAGCACCCCCGGGCGCGCCGCCTTGAGCTGCTGCCAGAGCGGGTGCGCCCCGGCGCCGTTGACCTCGACCTTCGCGAACATCGGGAAGGTCACGTCGTAGCTCGTCGAGCAGAAGCGCGCGATCTCGTCCTCGTCTCCGGGCTCTTGATGGCCGAACTGATCGCATGGGAAGCCGAGGACGACGAGCCCGCGGTCGCGGTGCCGGCGCCAGAGCGCCTCGAGCCCGGCGTACTGCGGGGTGAAGCCGCACTTGCTCGCCACGTTGACCACGAGCAGCACCCGCCCGCGCCATTCGGCGAGCGTCGTCTCGCGGCCGTCGAGCGTCGTGACCGGCGTGTCGAATGGCGTCAGGAGATTCGTCATCCGGGGCAATCTACCGCGCGGCGCGGGACGGTAGCGCCGCCGCGCCGACCCCGCGGCAGGCGGGGGGCTACTGCGCGCGCGGGCGGTGGACGCCCGGGGGCGGCGCCGTCACCGGCGGGTGCCCCGGCGGCGTCCTCCCCACCGGCGGGTGCCCGCCCGAGAGGGCGCCGCCGGGGCTCGCCGTCCCGTCGTGGGCCCGCGCCATCGCCGTGTCCCCCAGG
>ERZ1066121.909-NODE-909-length-24451-cov-8.908510_pt1 | contig 24451 bp, 23 predicted proteins | sample MGYA00382768_ERZ1066121 | MGnify/ENA primary metagenome ERZ1066121 (study PRJEB33369, sample SAMEA5778351) | biofilm metagenome | biome: Industrial cooling water; feature: Water cooling tower basin; material: Biofilm | place: United Arab Emirates | collected...
GCACCCGGGGGGGCGTGCAGACCGCGACCGCATCAAGGCCGCCGGGCAGCGCCGCCAGCAGTTCGGCCAGCGAGGCGAAGACCGGCACGCCTGCGCCATCCGCCCCATGCGGACTGACCACGGCGACAAGCTCGCAATCGGGATGGGCGGCGATTGCCGGGACATGCTCGGTGCGGGCGATCTTGCCGTAGCCGATGATGGCGATACGGATCGTCATTCAGGCCCCTCCCCCAGCGCGGCAACGAAGGCGCGGGCGCGCTGACCCACCTCGGCTGCGGTCATGCCCGGCGCATAGAGTGCGCCGCCGAGCCCGAAGCCGTCCGCTCCGGCAGCGCGGTAGGCGGCCATGGCAGCGGGCGTGATCCCGCCGACCGCGATCAGCGGTATCGCGCGCGGCAGCACCGCCCGCAGCGCCTTGACCACGGCGGGCGGGGCGGCCTCGGCCGGGAACAGCTTCAAGGCGTCGGCCCCGGCCTCCAGCGCAGCGAAGGCTTCGGTCGGGGTGAAACAGCCGGGCGCGCTCGCCATTCCGGCGGCCTTGGCGGCGCGGATCACCCGCGCATCGGTGTTGGGAGCGACGATCAGCCCGCCGCCGGCCTCGGCGATGCGGGTGACGTCCGCCGGGTCCAGCACCGTCCCCGCGCCGATCAGCGCCTCACCGCCAAAGCGCGCCGCCAGCCGGGCGATGCTGGCAAGCGGGTCGGGCGAATTGAGCGGCACCTCGATGATCCGCACCCCTGCCTCAAGCAGCGCATCGCCGATGGCCTCGGCCTGTTCGGGCGGCAGGCCGCGCAGGATCGCGACCAGGGGGCAAGCCGAAAAGCGGCGCGCGAAGTCGGGGGCGTGGGTCATGACATTTCCTTCAGCAGCGCGCCGATCCCGGCACGGAAGGCGGTATCGCCGTCGATCACCCGGCGGGTGTCCTGCGCTTGCCCGATGACTTGGGCAATGGCAGCGGCGTAGCGGGCGGTGAGGTCGCCGCGGCCGATCAGCCACGGGGCCTCGCCCTGCATCAGTGCCATTGCGGCACGCACCTCCGCCCCGATCAACAGCCCGCTGGCAAAACCGGGCGCATCGGCCATCGGCGCACCGAGCACCGCGGCCGCGCGGATTCGGAACATCTGCCCGAGCGGATCGCCTGCGCCCGAGGCGACGACGCCTGCCGCAAAGCCCGGGCCGGCGTCAGAGCCGTGGGCCGCGCCGTCTTCCCCCGCCAGCTGCGGCGCGAGGATCGAATGATCGCGGATCAGGGCATAGAGCTCGCCCGTCATCCAGGTGGCGAAGCCGGCGATCCGCCCGTCCACCAGCCGCACCCACTTGGCATGGGTGCCCGGCAGGCAGACCAGCGCGTCGCGCGGCAGGTCTCCCAGTGCCAGCGCGCCGATGATCTGCACCTCCTCGCCGCGCATCACGTCGGGCGCGTCGCGGCGCTCCTGCGCGATGCCGGGAATGATCCCGGTGCGCGCGTCGATCCACTGAATGCCTGCCGCGATGCTGCTCACGTCGGCGGGGCATGGCACATAGGGCACCGCGCGCCAGCCGCGGTCGGACCCGATCATGCCGCCCATCAGCACCGGCAGGTCGCCTAGCCGCTGCCGCAGAAAGGCGACCTCGCCGGGAAAGCCGCCGGCAGGTATTTCGAGGATCCCGCGCGCGTCGGCCAAGGCCTCCTCCACCGCGCCGCCCGGCGCGATGCGCCACGCGCGGCGGTTGGTGGTCCCCCAGTCGACCGCAATGAAAGGCCCGTCGCGCTCCAACCCGTTTGCTCCTTTGGTGCTTGCCACCTGCTATTTATCTTATAAATATGACGGCACCAAATGCCAGCGGTGAAGTGCATGCCGATGAAGATTGCCCGTCTCGAAACCTTTCTTGTGCCGCCGCGCTGGCTGTTCGTGCGAATCGAGGCGAGCGACGGCAGCTTCGGCTGGGGCGAGGCGAGCCTCGAGGGACATGCAGAGGCGGTGCTGGGCGCTTTCGAGGCGATCCGCGACCGGGTGATCGGCGCCGATCCGTGTGCCATCGAGGACATCTGGCAGACCTGTTATCGCGGCGGATTCTATCGCGGCGGGCCGGTGCTGATGTCGGCGATCGCGGGGCTCGATCAGGCGCTGTGGGACTGGAAGGGGCGGCATTATGGCCTGCCTGCCCACGAGATGATGGGCGGGCGGGTGCGTGACCGGGTGCGCGCCTATGCATGGATCGGGGGTGACCGTCCCGGCGACATTGCCGCCGCCGCCGCTGCCCGGCGGGCGCAGGGGTTCACCGCCGTCAAGATGAACGCCACCGCCGAGGCGCCGATGCTCGCCGCGCCGCGCTTCGAGGAGGTCGTCGCCCGCGTTCAGGCGGCGCAGAGCGAGGGCATGGATGTCGCGCTCGATTTCCACGGGCGCCTGCATCGCCCGATGGCAAAGCAGCTCGCCCGCGCGCTGGAGCCGCTCGGCCTGCTGTTCATCGAGGAGCCGCTGCTTTCCGAACATACCGAGGGCCTGGCGCAGATCGCCGCGCTCACCAGCACGCCGATCGCAATGGGGGAACGGCTCTATTCGCGCTGGGACTTCAAGGCGCTGCTGGCGTCGGGCGCGGTCGACGTGATCCAGCCCGATCTCAGCCATGCCGGCGGCCTTTCCGAATGCCGCCGCATCGCCGCGATGGCGGAGGCCTACGACATCGCCGTCGCCCCGCATTGCCCCTTGGGGCCTCTGGCGCTCGCCGCCTGCCTGCAACTCGCCGCAACCTCGCCCAACGTGGTGCTGCAGGAAATGTCGCTCGGCATTCATTACAACGAGGGCCACGACCTCCTGACCTTCGTCACCGACCCGGCGGTGCTGACGCCGCAGGAGGGTGCGCTGGCGATCCCGGCAGGACCAGGCCTCGGCGTCGACATCGACGAGGCCGCAGTGCGCACGGCCGCCGCCACCCCGCACCGCTGGCGCAACCCCGTCTGGCGCCACGCCGACGGCACCTTCGCCGAATGGTGAAGCCGGTCTGACGAGAGTGGCTGAACGGCAACACTTGCCGAACTAATCTTATTTATCTTATATATTGTTCCACGCGCGGGGCGGCGTTTAATCTAGGTGATGGAGAACCGATCGCCCGAGCGGTGAGAAAATAAACAAGGGGAGATGTTTATGCGTGGAATGATTGTGGTGCGATGCTCGGCCTCGGCCCTGGCCATCGCCTTTCTGGCCGCCGCCGCCCAAGCGCAGGAGGCGACGCCCGAACCGGCCCAGCCCGAAGCACAGTCCGGCGAGATCGTTGTTTCGGGACTGCGGCAATCGCTCGAATCGATCCGCAACATCCGCCGCAATTCCGACGAGATCATCGATGCGGTGGTGGCCGAGGACATCGCCAAGCTTCCCGATCTCAACACCGCCCAGATCGCCGCCCGCATTCCGGGGGTGCAGGTCTACCGGCAGGGGGGGCGAGGCGCAGAACGTGCTGGTGCGCGGCCTGCCCAACTTCACCACCACCTACAATGGCCGCGAGATCTTCACTGCCGAAACGCGCATCGTCGCGCTGCAGGATTTCCCCGCCGCCAATGTCGCCGCGCTGGAAGTCTACAAGACCTCTGCCGCCGATCTCGTCGAGCCCGGCCTTGCCGGCCTCGTCAACGTCCGCTCGCGCATGCCCTTCGATTTCCAGGATGGGCAGTTCGCCGGATCGGTGTGGGGGCTCTACACCCTGCAAGGCCGCGAGGTGTCGCCCAACTTCAACCTCCTTGCCACCAAGCGTTGGGACGTGGGCGACGGCGGCGAGTTCGGCATCCTCATCAACGCCTCGCGGGTCGAGATGCAGTATCTCGATGGCGAGATCAGCAACACCGACTTCCTCCAGACCTTCCGCGCCGATGGCAGCGTGCTGGCGGGTGATTTCGAGAACGGCACCGCGGCGCGCTTCCCCGATATCCAGCGCCTGTTCTACCGGTCGGGCAACCGCGTGCGCCCCTCGGTCAATGCGGCAATTCAGTACAAGCCCAACCCCGATATCGAATTCTACCTCGAAGGCCTGTGGCAGGGCTTCCGCAACGAGATCGACGACCGCCTGCTCGCCGCCGAGCTGTTCAACGGGGCGCAGGTGTCGAGCCTGCGCTTCCGCGAGGGCACCAATCTCGTCAGCGGCGGCACCGTCAACGCTCCGCCGGGATCGCTGTTCTCATTCCAAGGGGCGACCTTCAACAAGACCGACACCTACCAGTTCGCAGGCGGGGTCAAGGCCACATTCGACCGCCTCAACGTCAAGGTCGACATCGCCCGCACCGACTCCGAATTTACCGGCTCGACCGAAAGCGTCGACCGCCGCTGGACGGCCGGCCCGGTGATCGAGTTCGACACCGAGCGGCCGTCATTCAATATCACCAACATCGACTTCGCCGATCCCAGCGCGCAGTTCTTCGACGGATTGTTCGAGGAGAACCAGCGTTCGGCAGGCGATGACTGGCAGATGCGCGCCGATCTCGAATATCTGGTCGACGGTTCTTTCGTCCGGTCGATCCAAGGGGGCGTGCGCTACACCGATCGCGATGCGGTGCGGGAATTTGCTAACCGCTTCAGCCGCCCGGAGGACCGCCTCAATGCGACCGACCTGCCGCTCGAATATGAGGTGTTCAAGGGAGTGAATTTCGGCGGCACATCGACATGGGCCGCGCCGACCTATGACAGCATCCGCGAAAACCTGGCGGAGCTGCGCCAAATCGCGGGCTTTGCCAATGGCGATCCCGTTCCGCGCGCGCTGCTCTACACGGCGAGCGAGAAGAATTTTGCCGCCTACGGTCAGATCAACCTCGGCTCGGGCGATCTCGAAGGAACGGCGGGGCTGCGCTACATCCGTGTGAAGACCCGTGTCGCAGGCCCAGAGCCGACCGGCGTGCCGCAGATCGACGATGGCAACGTCAACGAATCCTGGCTGCCCAACGCCAGCATCCGCTACCGCGCGACGCCCGACATCCAGCTGCGCGCCGCCGTCTCCAAGACGCGCACCCTGCCGACCTTCGCCGACCTGAACCCGCAGCTGGTGCTCGCCCAGCCGCCACAGACCGAGGACGGGCTCGGCACGCCGGATCAGCCGCAGGTGGCCTTCGGCGGCAACCCGTTCCTCCAGCCCTTCACCTCGTGGAATTTCGACGTGGCGGCGGAATACTACTTCTCTCCGGCCGGGTTCGTGTCGCTGAGCGGCTTCCACCGCGCGGTCGATGGCTTCATCCAGCCGGGCAATGTCGATCTTGAGGACACACCCTTCGGCTTCCTGCGAATCTTCGGTCCGGAAAACTCCGGCAAGGGGCGGATCACCGGCCTCGAACTTCAGGGCCAGGTCTTCGCCGATATCGACAGCCTGCCCGACTGGGCACGCGGGCTCGGGATGCAGGTCAACATCACCTATATCGACGCCGAGACCCAGCAGCCCGATGGCGCCGGAGGGCTCAGCTACCAGCCGATCACCGACCAGCTGAACGGCGTATCGAAGTGGAACTACAACATCGTCGGGATCTATGAACGCTACGGCTTCATGGCCCGGCTCGCCTGGAACGACCGGTCGAGCTTCCGCGCCACCCGGCAGATTCGCGGCAGCGGCAATCCGGGTGATCCGGGGAATGATTTCTACACTGAAACCGCCCGTCCCGCAGGCCGCCTCGACCTGTCGCTGAGCTACAACATCAACGATGACTTCGCGGTTTTCGGCGACTGGACCAACATCACCCGCGAACGCTTCCGGCAGGACTTCACCTCGGCCCGGGGCGGCGCTCCGGAGGCGCAGTTCGTCCGCTATTTCCGCGAGGACGAGGCCACCGTCTCGCTCGGCGTGCGGTTCCGCTTCGGACGCTGAGGCGCTGGCTCCCCCTCCTTGCGAGGAGGGGGAGCCTGACTACTTCCCGGTCTCGGCAGGCCGCAGGCTGTTGCCGATCACAGGCCGCGCCCCGTCCCAGCCGAGCGGGGCGATGTACATCTGGCGGCCCTTCTTCGCATTCTGGCACCCGCCCCGCGCGATGTGGGCGTGGAACATGATGAACTGCCGGCCAGCCACTTCGAACACCGCCTGATGGCCTGGGCCGCTGAGGCACCCGGCCTTGCGATCGGCATAGGAATAGAGGATCGGATTTTCGGGCGCGTCCTTGCACGGCCCCATCGGTCCGGTGCAGATCGCGTAGCCCATCGCGTACGGGGACAGGCGCTGGTGCGGTTCCCAGCCGAAATGGTTGGCGGAATAGAACATCACATAGTCATCCCCCCGCCGCACCATCGTCGGGGATTCGATCACGTGCGCCTGCCACGGCTTGTCGTTGGTGAGCAGCGTCACCGGCTCGCCCGTCAGACCGAGGCCGTCCGCCGTCATCGGCTGGACGAAGATGTCGGTCGGCTTGCCCACCGCGTTGGCATCGGCCTTGTAATAGAGGTAGAGCTTGCCGTCCGCGTCGCGGAACGGGCTCGCGTCGATCGTCCCGCCCAGATCGCGCTGGCAGATCAGCGGCTCCGTCGCATCAGAGGTGAAGGGGCCGAGCGGATCGGTGCTGGTCGCCACCCCGGTGCACTGCCGCCCGCTGGCCTTCTCGCGCGCGGTGAAGAACAGGAGGTAGCGGTCATCGAGCTTCAGCACCTCGGGCGCCCAGGTCCAGCCGCGGGTCGCCCAGACGGGGAGCACCGGCATCGCATCGTGGAGCTTGCCCCCTTCCGTGAGCGGCGCCCAGTTCACCAGATCCTCCGACACGGCCATCTGCACGTTTGCCTGATCGCGTTCCGCATTGGTGGCGTAGGCGAGAAAGCGCCCCTCGTGGGGCAGCACGAAGGGATCGGGAAAGTTGACCTTGTAAACCGGAACGAAGGGCTCCGGCTCCTTTGCGGCGGCAGGTGGAGCACTCGCCACAAGTGCGGCGGCCAGGGCCAACGGTATGGAATTGCGCAATGCGATCTCCTCCAGCAATGACATGCGACCCCCGCCGGAGCGCGGCACCGCTTGCCCTCGGCATATTATCATATAAATGAGCGCACAATGAAGGAAACGCTTTCTCCCCCGCCCGCCCCCGGCGCGCACCGCGCCATTTTCGGCCATCTGCCCGATGGGCGCGCGGTCGAGGCCGTCACGCTCGTCAATGCAAGCGGGATGAGTGCGACGGTGATCGCCTACGGGGCGACGCTGCAGGCGATGCGCGTGCCGGGGCGAGACGGCACCGTCGCCGACGTGACGCTGGGCCACGCGAGCCTCGGCGAATATCTCGAACAACCGCAATATTTCGGCTCCAGCGTCGGGCGGGTCGCCAACCGGATCGCGGGCGGGCGCTTCGTCCTCGACGGAACGGAATACCGCGTGCCCTGCAACAACGGCCCCAATGCCCTACACGGCGGACCGGGCGGGTTCGACAAGGCCCTGTGGACCATCGCCGATGTCGGCGCGACCCCCACCCCCTTCGTCCGCCTCGCCCATACCAGCCCCGACGACGACGAGGGTTTCCCGGGCACCCTTGCGGTGAGCGCCGACTATGCGCTGCACGATGACGGCACGCTTGCCATCACCTACCGCGCAGCGACCGACCGGCCGACACTCGTCAACCTCACCAACCATGCCTACTGGAACCTCGCGGGCGAAGGCGCGGCGGGCGGCGCGATGGACCATGTCCTGACCATCCCCGCCGAGCATTTCCTGCCCACCGATGACACCGCGATCCCGACCGGGGAGTTCGCGCCGGTCGATGGCACGCCCTTCGATTTTCGCCAGCCCACGCCCATCGGCGCAAGGGTGCGCGATGCCCGGCACGAACAGATCCGCATCGGCACCGGGTATGATCACAACTGGGTGATAGCGCGTAGCCGCAGCCCGGAGCCGCGCCTCCTCGCCCGTCTTGCCCACCCACCATCGGGCCGCACGCTCGAAGTGCTTTCGACCGAGCCGGGTTTGCAGTTTTATTCAGGAAATTTCCTGAATGGCAGCAGCATCGGCAAGGCGGGGCACACCTACCGCATGGGCGACGGCGTCGCGCTCGAGCCGCAGATGTTTCCCGACACACCCAACCGCCCGGAGTTCGGCACGATCCGCCTCGCGCCGGGCGAGGAGTATTGCCACCGCGTCCTGTTCCGGTTCACCAGCGCGGAGTGAGCCGCAAAAGAAAAGCGCCGGCGGAATAGCCCCGCCGGCGCTCTCTCGCCTCGCTGTCGCTGGGCCGTCAGGCCGCCGCCGGAGTGCTGCTGCGCGACTGGCCGATCGCGGCGTCGTAGCTGCTCTCCATCTGGCGCATCTGGGCGTGACGCCATTGGTTGTAGCTGTAGTCCACCTGCGCATCGCCATATTGCGCTGTCGCGAGCATCGGCTTGCCGGCTGCGGGCTTGCGTGTCTGTGCCATGGTCTGCCTTCTTTGCTGCTCCCCGTGCCACCGATGGTGCGGGGAAGACTTGCAGTGTCTCATGACTGCTGATGCACGCGCCTATCCTGCATTAGCCCAAAAATGCTCTTCGGCCACAGCCAGCCGCATTCCGGCGCAACCGCCATTATCGAAAGACACGATCACCCGTTCGCGGCGAAAGCGACCCGCATCACGCTCCATATCGCCACCAGCGCGCCGACTCCGGTGAAGGCATAATTCGCGCTGATCGCCAGCGCCCGGTTGAGGGGGGCGTGGACGTAATCGTCGATCAACTCGTCCAGCCCGTATTTGACGTGCCAGAAGGTCATTCCGATGAGCAGGATCATCATGATCGAATTGAGCGGATGGCGCAGCCAGGCGGTCACCTTGGCGTAGCCGAAATCGGGCAGCAGCAGCACCAGCGCGGTCAGCAACCACGCATAGAGCACCACCAGCGCCATCGAATTGAGCCGCACCGCGATGAAATCCTCCGCACCGCCCGCACCGGGGCCAAGCGCGCGGGTTTCCTTGCCGGTGTCCTGCTTGGGCATGATCCGTTTACTCCTATCCGGCGGCAAGGATGCGGGAGGATGCGGCCGGGGCTGCGGAATCGCGCATGTCGCCGCGCCGCGCGATAACCTCGGTAAGGTCGGCTTCGAGACCCCCCGCGCGCGCATCGGCGCTGTGACGGGCGAGCACCACCGCGCGCGCCGCCGCGCCGATGGCGCCGGAGGGCCGGTCCAGCGCAGCGATCACGTCCTCGCCGCTGTCTGCAAGGATGATTGCCTCGCCGGGGGTGAACAGTTCCCCGATCCCGTCCCAGCGGTCCGAGATGATCGGCGTCCCGCAGGCCCCCGCCTCGAACAGGCGAACAGACGGCGAATGACCCGCGGCGATCATGTCGGCGCGGGTGACATTGAGGGTGAAGCGCGAGGCGCTGTAGAAGGCGGCATGTTCGGACGGCGGCAGGTGCTCGATCCGCTCGACATTGGCGGGCCAGGCGATGTCGTCGGGGTACTGCGGCCCCGCCACGGCAAAGCGCAGATCGGGACGCGCGCGGGCGGGCTCGATCAGCAGCCGCTCCAGCGTCGGCTGGCGATCGGCGCTGTAGGTGCCCAGGTAAGTGAGGTCCCAGCGGGTCGGCACGTCGATCGGCCGGTAACGGGCGGTATCGACCGAACAATAGAGCGCGCGGGCCGCCTTCGCGCCGTATTCGCGCTCCAGCCGCTCCAGCGTCGGCCCGCCGGTGAAGGAGAAATAGACGTCGTACCCCGCCAGAACGTCGTGCGAGAGGTAGTCGCACGCCCCCCGGTCGAGCGCCGCCAGGGTGACGGGGGTGTCGATGTCATAGAAGCAGGTCATCCCGCGCGCGTGCTCCTGCACGAAGGCACCGACGGCGATCCCGTCGGGCACATAGGAGCCGACCATCACCGCGTCCGCATCGGCGATTGCCCCGCGCCAGTCCGCGAGTGCTGCAAGGCTGTCGTAATACGCAAGTTCGCAGAAATCGGGGTCGGCGAGATCGCGGTGCCCCGCATACCAGGGCACGTCGCGTTCGAGGAACAGCACCTCGTGGCCCCGCGCGGCAAAGGCGGCGAGCAGCGCGCGGAAGGTGGTCGCATGGCCGTTGCCCCACGAGGAGGACAGGCTGAGGCCGAGGACGACGAGCTTCATGCCGCGACCTCCCGCCGGGCTTCGACCAGCCGGTCAAGCACCCGGTCGACGATCACCGCGCGCATCTCGTAGGTATGCTCGCGCCGCACCCGGTCGAGCGCCGCTGCGCCGATCATGCGGGCGCGCTCGGGGGTGAGCGCGGCGAGGTGTTCGGCGACATCCTGCCCGTCGCGCGCAACGAGGATCTCGCGGCCCGGTTCAAGGAACATCGGAATGCCTTCCCACGCGTCGGTGATGAGGCAGGCCGCCGCGCCTGCCGCCTCGAAAACGCGAGTGGCGGGCGAGAAGCCGACCGCCGCCATGGAGTCGCGCGCGACGTTCAGCACGGCGAGCGGCGTCGCGTTGAAGGCGTTGTGTTCGGCGGTGCCGACATGGCCGATGGCGCGCACGTTGCCCGGCATCGGCTTGTCGGCCCAGCCGTTGCCGCCGATGAGGAAGCGCCTTTCGGGCAGCAGCGCGGCGGGCTTCAGGAAGAACTCCTCCACCCGCGCCTCGCGGTCGGGCAGGCGGTTGGCGAGGAAGGCGAGATCGCAGGCGAAGCGCGGGTCGGGCGGGACGGGGACGTGGGTGGTCAGGTCGAGCGCGTTGTAGATCGGCACGCACTCGCGCGCGCCGAAGCCCTCGTAGGCGGAAACGACCGGCGGCCCACCGCCATAGGTGAACACCATGTCGAGCTGCGGCAGGGCGCGGCGCACCGGATGGTCGGCGTCGGCGCGCATCTCGTCGAGGGTCGCGGCGGCATCGACGTCCCAGAAGATCTTGAGCGCATCCGGCCGGGCGCGGGCGAGCACGCCTTCGAGCAGTTCCCGGTCATAGACGCCAACGCCGTTCGCCTTGACCACGACGTCCGCCTGCCCCGCCTCCGCGAGCACGCCCGCCAGCCCCTCGGACGTGGCCGGCCAGACCACGACCCGCGCCCATTCGGGCGGGTCGATGTCGCGGTGCGCCTGCCTGTCGAAGGCGTCGGGTTCGTAGAAGGTGATGTGGTGGCCGCGCTCCGCCAGTGCGCGCAGGATCCCGCGGTAATAGGTCGCCGCCCCGTTCCAGTAGGAGGACAGCAGGCTCGATCCGTAGAAGGCGATCTTCATGCGGTTTCCCTTTCGGTGTGGCCGACCAGCGCGAGCAGTTCGTCCACGCGGTGCGCGCAGGTGTGGCGGGCGCGGATGGTCTCGAGGCCGTGCGCCGCCAGCGCGCCGCGCAGCGCCGGGTCGGCGGCGAGATCGGCAAGGTGCGCGGTCATCTCGTCGCCATCGCGGGCCACGAGGTAATCGGTGCCGGGGCGGAACAGCCCCTCGGCATCGTCCCACGGTGCGCAGACCAGCGGGATGCCGCAGGCGAGCGCCTCGAACACGCGGATGGTCGGGATGCCGGGCAGCGCCTCGACATAGAAGCGCCGGGGGACATGGACGGTGGCAAGGTGCTGGCTGAAGATCGCCGGCGCGCGCGGGTTCGCGGCCCAGCCGCGATAGCGCGCGCCGTATTGGGCGAGCCGCGCCAGCGCCGCGGCGGGATAGCGCACCCCGTAGATGTCGAGCGGCAGGCCCGTAGCGGCGGCGGGGCGCAGCAGGAATTGCTCGATCTCGGCGGAGCGTTCCCCGTCGCCCCAATTGCCGATCCACACCAGCCCCTCGCGCGGGCCTTCGTCAAGCGGAGGGCAGAAGCGGCGGGTATCGGCGGCCTCGTGCCACACATGCACCCGGTCCCCCCAGCCCCAGCCGCGATAGAACTCGGCCAGAGCTTCCCCGAAAGCGAGCACGCCGTCGTAGCCGGACAGATCGTAGGCGCGCATCGCCGCAGGCTCGCTCACCGCGCGGTGGTGGGTATCGTGGAACAGCAGCCGGAAGCGGGCGCCCTGCTTGCGAAGGGTCCCGAGACGGGCAACAAGCGCGGGGGCGTTCCATTCATGCACGACGACGAGGTCCGCGCTCTCGACCAGCGCCGCGATGTCGGCATGGGCGGGGTAGACCACCGAATCGAGGAGCGGATAGGCGCGGGTGAAGGCGGCAAGACCCGCCGCACCGTGATCGGCAAGCAGGTTAGCCCGGCTCCACGCATCGGCAGGCTCGAAGGCGACGGCCTCGTGCCCGCGCAGGGTCAGCTCGTCCATCACCCCGCGCAGGAAATGCGCGTTGCCGTGGTTCCAGCACGAGGTGAGCGAGTGGGTGAAATAGGCGATCCTCACGCGGCGACCTCCCGCCCGGCGAGCAGCCCGCGATAGAGCGCCGTCACTGCGCGTGCCGTCGCAGCGATGCTGTATCGCAGGGAGCGCGCGTGGGCCGCCTCGCCGAGTTGCCAGCGCATGTCGGGCGCGGTCTCCAGCTGGGTGATCGCGGCGGCGAAGCTGGCGGGGTCGTGCGGATCGGCGAACAGCGCCGCCCCATCCCACAGCTCGCGGAAGGTTGGGATGTCGGAGAGCACCAGCGCGCAGCCCGCCGCCGCGGCCTCGAGCACGGCAAGGCCGAAAGGCTCAAACGTCGCAGCCGAGACGACGATCGGGCGCAGCGCCAGAAGTTCGGCGAGGGTCTCGCCGGGAAGCGTCCCGAGCGCGACGACATGGGCGAATCGCGCGGTCTCTCCTTGCGGCCCGCGAAGGGGCCCTGCCGCAAGGAAGCGCAGGTCGCACAGCGCAGCAGCGGCATCGAGCAGGGCGGCGTTCTTGACCGGGTCCCACATCCGCCCGATGCCGAGCGCAGCGTGGAGCCGGTGCGGCTCGGCGGGAGGCGCGGGCGCGGGACGGCAGCCGTTGTGGACCACCTGCGGCAGGTGCGGCAGGCCATAGGTCGCCTGAAGGGTCGCGGCAAAGCTGGCGCTGGGCGCGATCACGGCATCGGCGGCGATCAGCCCGCGGCGCATCAGATCGCCGTGCCAGCGATAGGCGGGGTCGACCGGCCCAGGGCCTTTCGCGGCCTGCCACCATGTCGCGGTGCAGCCGTGGGCCGCAGCGATCACCGGCACCGGGAACGGCACCGCGCCGATCAGCGCCGGGGAATTGCAGTGGACGAGATCGGCCCCGCATTGCCGGACAAGCTGCACGAGCCCCGTTGCGGCAGCGGCGGTTTCGGCAGCATCGGCGCACAGCCAGTCCAGCGGCAAGCCGGTCTCGACGATGGCCACGTCCGGCGCCCCGGCAAGGCAGTGCCGCTGGGCGGCATCGGGCGCAGGGCCCATCACCGCGAGCGTCACGCGGTAGCCCTCGCCCGCCAGTTCGGCGGCGAGCCCGGTCGCATATTGCCACACCCCGCCCACGGCATCGGCGGTGAGGAGCACATGGGGGGCGTCTGTGCCGCTCACGCCACCCGCTCGGGCGCGGACGCAGGTGCGGACCGGATTGGCGCGGCCGAGGCGGGGCGGTTGGCGTGGAGCCACATCGCGAGCTCGCCAAGGCCGGTGCGCCAGGGCTTGCGCGGGGGCAGGCCCAGAGCGGCATCGGCAGCGCGGGTGTCGGCGACGAACCACTTCTGGTCGCCAGCGCGCCAATCGGCGAAGCTCACCGGCGGCGCGGTGCCCAGGATGCGGCGGATTTCGGCCACCAGCGTCAGCAAGCTGACCGCGTTGTCCGGCCCGCCGCCCCAGTTGAAGGCGCGCCCTGCGATCCGCTCGATCCGCTCGAAGGCGGCGATGTAGGCTCCGCAGGTGTCGGCCACGTCGCAGATGTCGCGCACCTGCTGCCCGTCGCCGTAGAGCGTGATCGGCTCTCCCACGAGCGCGCGCAGCAGGAAGTGGGCGACCCAGCCCTGATCCTCGGTGCCCATCTGCCGCTCACCATAGATGCAGCTCATCCTGAAGACGGCAGCGGGCATCGCGAAGCTGCGCGCGTAATCGAGCACGTACTGGTCGGCCGCGCCCTTGGAGCAGCCATAGGGCGTGTGAAAATCGAGCGGACGGCTTTCAGGCACGCCGTGGCGGGCCAGCGCCGCATCGCGCGGGGCGTAGCCATCGGGTCCTTCGGCGAAGGCGAGGTTGGCAAGGTCGCCATAGACCTTGTTGGTCGAGGCGAAGATCACGGGGGCGTGCGCCCGCTGGTGCCGCAGCGCCTCGAGCAGGTCGAAGGTCGCGGCAAGGTTGACTGCGAAGTCGCTGGCAGGGTCGGCAAGGCTGGTGGTGACCGCGACCTGCGCGGCGAAGTGGAACGCGCCGTCGACCCCGCGCACCGCGCGCCTGATGACGCCGGGCGCGCGGATGTCGGCGATCACCGGCTCCACCCGGTCGCCGTGGCGCGAAGTCAACCATGCGAGATTGCGCTCGACGCCGGGGCGTTCGAGCGAATCCAGAATGCGCACCCGGCAGCCGCGCGCCAGCAGGCGGTCAGCCAGGTTCGAGCCGATAAAACCCGCCCCACCGGTAACGAGGAGCGTCTGTCCTTCCCCCAGCATCATGCCACCAGCCCGCGCGCTTCGAGTTCGGCCCGCGCGCGTTCGGCACGGTCCTCGGCGGTCTGGCCTTCGAGCCATGCGGCAAGATCCGCCAGCCCCTCACCGAAGTCCTGCCGGGCGGAAAAGCCGAGCACCTCGCGCGCCAGCGTGGTGTCGCAGTAGCAGTGGCGGATATCCCCGGTGCGCGCCTTGCCGACGATTTCGGCCTTGACGCTGTTCTTGCCCATCGCCTGGGCCAGCGAGTGGGCAACCTCGCGCACCGAACGGTCCTGCCCTGAACCGATGTTGAGGGTAGCCCCCGGCGCATCCGGGTGCACCAGCGCATCGGCGAAGGCGCGCGCGACATCGCCGACATGGACGAAGTCGCGGCGCTGCTCGCCGTCCTCGAAGATCATCGGCGGCTGTCCGTTCATCAGCCGCGCGGCAAAGATCGCCAGCACCCCGGTATAGGGATTGGAGAGCGCCTGCCCCGGCCCGTAGACGTTGAACAACCTCAGGCACGTGCTCTCGATCCCGTAGGGCGCGGCCATGATGTGGGTCATGCGCTCCTGCGCAAACTTGTTCAGCGCATAGACCGAGGCGAGGTCGGGGCGCTTCCATTCGGGCGTCGCCACCGGTGCTAGCGGGCGGCCCTTCGCGTCGGCAGGGTCCCACGCCGCCTGACCGTCGCGCAGGGCGCCGCGCCGCGCGTCCTCGACCAGCGCGCCATCGGCGTCGCGGTAGAGCCCCTCGCCATAGATGCTCATCGAGGAAGCGGTGACGATGCGGCGCACCGGATGGTCGATGAGGCGCTCCATCAGCACCGCAGTGCCGACCTCGTTGGTGGAGGTGTAGCGTTCCACCTCATACATCGACTGCCCGACCCCGACCTCGGCGGCGAGGTGGACAACCGCGTCCGTGCCCTCGAGCGCGCGCGCCACGGCATCGCCGTCGCGAATGTCGCCGCGCAGGAACTCGACATCCCGCGGCAGGTCGGCAGGAGGCTCGCCGCCGGGATGGACCTGATCGATCAGCGCATCGAACACGCGGACCGCATGGCCGCGTTCCAACAACTCGCGGCACAGGTGCCGCCCGATGAAGCCTGCACCCCCCGTCACCAGAACCCTTTCAGCCACGCCTGCACTCCCGATCCAGCTTCTTCATCCGGTAAGTTCCTAGGCCAAGGACCGGGCAGCCTTGCTTAATCGGGATGCTAACTCATGTTGATGGCCTGCTGATCGCTCGCCCACGGCAGTTCAGGCACTTGTCTGCTGAAGCCAGAACCGCCGCTTACCATAATCCACTTTGGCAACATGGCTCCTTGAGGGCGCCCGTCTCTCGGCTTCTACTTAGCTGCTGAAAGTCCGGGAGCATGATGACAGCCACTATTCTACTCGTCCGTCACGCAGCACACGAACATCTTGGCAAGGTTCTGTCCGGTCGCAGCGACGATGTTCCCCTGTCCGCAGCGGGACGGGAACAGGCGCAGCGGTTGGCGCAGCGGCTCGGGAAAGAGCGGCTCGATGCCGTGCACACCAGCCCCGTCCGCCGCGCACGCGACACCGCACAGACCATCGCCGCAGTGGCCAACGTGCCCGAGGATGTCGCCGCCCCGCTCGACGAGGTCGATTTCGGCACATGGAGCGGCAAGAGCTTCGCCGAACTGGGCAAGGACCCGCTCTGGCACGCCTGGAACGAACGACGCAGTTATACCGTGCCGCCCGGCGGCGAGGCGATGGTCGCCGTTCAGGAGCGGGCCCTGTCCCATCTGCGCGTTGTGGCGCGGGAGGCTTCGGGCCGGGTGGTGGCGATGGTCAGCCATGCCGATGTGATCCGCGCCGGGGTGGCCGGCATCCTCGGCCTGTCGCTCGACCGCGTCCTCAGCTTCGATGTCGATCCGGCCTCGGTCACGCGCATCGTCGCAGGCCGCTGGGGCGAGCGGGTGATGAGCCTCAACGAGCGGTGGTTATGACGATGGCCGAAGCCGACGCTGCCACCGCCGCCAGCCGCCTCAGCGCCGATGTCGCGCGGCTCGCGCCATGGTTCCAGAACATCGATCTCGGGCACGGCATCACCACCGCGCCCGACCATTTCCTCGGCGATTACCCGGCCTTCAAGTATCGCCGCTTTGCCGATGCGCTGCCCGCCGACCTCACCGGCAAGACGGTGCTCGACATCGGCTGCAACGCGGGCTTCTACGCAATCGAGATGGCACGGCGGGGGGCGGAGCGCGTGCTGGGGATCGACAGCGATCCGCGCTATCTCGAACAGGCCCGTCTGGCGAGCCGGGCGCTGGGCTTTCACGAAATCGCATTCGACCGGCTCGACGTCTACGATGTCGCATCGCTGGGGGAGAAGTTCGACCTCGTGATCTTCATGGGCGTGCTTTACCACCTGCGCCACCCGTTGCTCGCATTGGACCTGATCCGCGAGCACGTCGCGGGCGACCTCATGCTGTTCCAGACGATGCAGCGCGGTAGCGAGGCGGTGTTCGATCCGCCTGCCGACCACCCCTTCCACAAGCCCGGCAACTTCGATCCGCCCGAATATTTCGGCGAGCCGGGCTATCCGAAGATGCACTTCATCGAGCGCGAATATGCGGGCGACTGGTCGAACTGGTGGGCACCCAACGCCGCCTGCAGCCAAGCGATGCTGCGCGCGGCGGGTTTCACCATCGAGGCGCAGATCGAGGCCGAGGTCTATCTCTGCCGCACCGCTCCCCTTCCCTATGCCGACTGCGGCCCCGCGGCGGTCTACCCTGCGAAAGGACCGCACGCATGATCGAGGCGGCGATGATCTGGAACGAGCCCAACAACAAGTCGCACTGGAACCCCGAGCTCGATCCCGACTGGGCGATCTATGCCGACACGGTGATCCGTGCCGGAAGGTCGATCGCGGGCGTAAACCCGGACGTGACGCGTGTGCTGGGGGGCATGTCCCCCATCGACCCGCACTGGGTGGAAAAGATGCGCGGCCACGGCGCGCTTGACGAGGTCGACGTGGTTGCCGTCCACGGCTTCCCGCTCGACTGGAACCTGTGGCCGATCAATGCCTGGCCCGAGAAGATCGCCGAGATCGAGGCGGTAGTCCCCGACAAGCCGATCTGGGCCACCGAAGTGGGCGTCGGCAGCTTCGGGGCGGAAGAAGTGCAGGTCTTCGGCCTCGAACGGACCGCCGAATTGCTGCTCGGCCGCGTGCCCAATGTCTACTGGTATTCCCTCTTCGACCTGCCGCAGCAATGGGGCGCCGAGACCCGCCACCGCGAGGCGGAAGGATCGAGCTACTATCGCCATTTCTACATGGGCCTGATCCGCGAGGACGGCTCGCCCAAGCCCGCGCTGGAGAGCTACGCCCGCGTCGCGGACCGCATGGGGCTGATGCAGTGGTTCCATTTCCACGACCCGCGGCTCGACGATGCGGTGCGGATCATGAAGGATCTGGGCGTCAAGAAGCTGCGCACCGGGCTCAGTTGGGCCGACCGCTTTCGCCCCGGCGCGCTCGACTGGTTCGACCGGCAGATGGAGGCCCTCGCCCCCTTCGAGGTGATGGTCACCTATTGCTTCACCCCCGAGCATCTCGGGGTGGAGGCACACCACACCTCCTGCGCGCGCGATCCGCAGGCCTTTGCCGATTTCTGCGCCGAAATGACCGAACGCTACGCCCCGGCCCGCGCACAGCGCGCCGCCATCCGCGCCTGACGCGCGTCACACGAAAGGAGATTTCCATGCTGTCCCCCAGAGCCCGCGGGATCAATGTGGCGCTCGTCGGCGTCGGCAACTGCGCCAGTTCTCTGGTGCAGGGCATCGCCCATTACCGCGGCGGTGCGAACGACACGGTCGGCCTGATGCACCGCAGCCTCGGTGGCTACGAGGCGGGCGATCTCCGCGTGGTGGCGGCCTGGGACATCGACCGCCGCAAGGTCGGCCGCGACGTCGCCGAGGCGATCTTCGCCAGGCCCAACTGCACCGCGCGCTTCTGCGACACGCTCGAACCGACCGGCACCGAGGTGCGGATGGGACGCCTGCTCGACGGGGTCGCCGAACACATGGCCAATTACCCCGACGATCGCACCTTCCTGCCCGCCGACGCCCCCGAACCCGATCATGCCGCCGTCGTCGACGCGCTGCGCGAGACGCAGGCCGATGTCATGGTCAATTACCTGCCCGTCGGCTCGCAGACGGCGAGCGAGTTCTACGCTGAATGCGCGCTCGAAGCAGGGGTCGCCTTTGTCAACGCGATTCCCGTCTTCATCGCCAGCGATCCGGCATGGGCCGAGCGGTTCAGGGAAGCGGGCGTGCCGATCATCGGCGACGACATCAAGGCCCAGCTGGGCGCGACGATCGTCCACCGGGTTATGACCGACCTTTTCGCCAAGCGCGGGGTGACGCTGGAGCGGACCTATCAGCTCAACACCGGCGGCAATACCGACTTCCTCAACATGCTTGAGCGAAGCCGACTTGCCGCCAAGAAGGTCTCCAAGACCGAGGCCGTGCAATCGGTCGCCGCCGCCCGGCTGGCCGAGGCGGATATCCATGTCGGCCCCTCCGATTACGTTGCCTGGCAGAACGACAACAAGGTGTGCTTCCTCAGGATGGAAGGCACGATGTTCGGCGGCGTGCCGATGAACCTCGAAATGCGCCTGTCGGTCGAGGATTCGCCCAATTCGGCGGGCGTCGCCATCGACATGATCCGCTGTGCCAAGGTGGCGCTCGACCGAGGGCTGGCAGGCCCCGTCCACCCTGCCGCGGCATGGTTCTGCAAGCATCCGCCCCGTCAGCTGACCGATGACGAGGCCCATGCCGCGCTCGAAGCCTTCATCGCGGAAGGCTGAGCGATGCGGGCTGCTGTCCTGACCGGCCCCGGCGCGCTTGCCCTCGAAAGCGTGCCTTTGCCCGAGCCCGGCGCAGGCGAGGTGCGCGTCCGGCTCGAAGGGTGCGGGGTGTGCGCCTCCAACCTCACCCCGTGGGAGGGGCCGGAGTGGATGACCTTCCCCACCCCGCCCGGCGATCTGGGGCATGAGGGCTGGGGGATGATTGAAGCCGTCGGGCCGGGCGTGACCGGACTGGCCGAGGGCGACCGGGTCGCCGCCCTCGGCAACCGTTCCTATGCCGAAGCCGACATCGTCCCTGCCGGCATGGTGGTGAAGCTGCCGTCCGAACTCGCCGAGAAGCCCTTCCCCGGCGAGGCCCTGGGCTGCGCTTTCAACATTTTTCGGCGGAGCGAGATCCGTGCGGGCCAGAGCGTCGCGATCATCGGCATCGGCTTTCTCGGAGCGATTCTCACCCGGCTGGCGGCTGACGCGGGGGCCGCGGTCGTCGCCATCTCGCGGCGCGAGGACAGTCTCGCCCTCGCCCGCCGGTACGGCGCGGCACACACCATCGTAATGGACGATCACTGGCGCATCATCGAAGACGTCAGGTCGATCACCGGCGAGGGGCTGTGCGACCGGGTGATCGAATGCGTCGGCAAGCAGTGGCCGCTCGACCTCGCAGGCGAACTCGTCGGCATCGGCGGGCGGCTGGTGATCGCGGGATACCATCAGGACGGGCCGCGTCAGGTCAACATGCAGGGCTGGAACTGGAAGGGCATCGACGTCGTCAATGCGCATGAACGCGATCCGCAGGTCCAGCTGCGCGGCGTGCGCGAGGCGGTGGCGGCGGTGGCGGGAGGCCGGCTCGACATCGCGCCGCTGCTCACCCACCGCTACCCGCTCGACCGGCTCGGCGACGCGCTCGATGCGACGCGCGACAAGCCGGAAGGCTTCGTCAAGGCGTGGATCGAGCTCGCATGACACGCCCTCTCCCCCGCCTCGGCTTTCTCGGCACCGGCTGGATCGGCCGAAACCGCCTCGCCGGGATCGCGGCGAGCGGGCTGGCGGACATCGTCGCCATCGTCGATCCCTCGCCCGAGTGCGCGCGCGAGGCGCAGGCGCTGGCGCCGGGCGCTGCCATCCTGTCCTCGCCCGAAAGCCTGCTCGATGCAGGGCTCGACGGGCTGGTGATCGCCACCCCGAGCGCGCTCCACGCTGCACAGGCAATCGCGGCGCTCGAGCGGGGCGTGGCGGTGTTCTGCCAGAAGCCTCTGGGCCGCGATGCCCCGGAAACGCGGCGGGTGGTGGAAGCGGCACAGGCTGCAGACCGGCTGCTGGCGGTCGACTTCTCCTACCGCCACACCATCGCCGCCCGCACGCTGGCCGCGCTGGTGGAAAGCGGCGCGCTGGGCGAGATATTCGCGGCCGACCTCACTTTCCACAACGCCTATGGCCCGGACAAGCCGTGGTTCCACGACCGCGCACAATCGGGCGGGGGCTGCGTGATCGACCTCGGCGTCCACCTTGTCGACCTGGCGCTGTGGCTGACCGGCTTTCCGGCGGTGGAGCGCGTCACCGCCCGGACCTTCGCCAAGGGGCGGCCCCTCGCCGCGAACGACGAGGCGGTGGAGGACTATGCCCTCGCCCAGCTCGACCTTGCCACGGGGGCGGCGGTGCAGCTGGCCTGTTCATGGAACCTCGACGCGGGGCAAGATGCCCTGATCGCGGCGACATTCCATGGCACCCGCGGCGGCGCCACCTTGCGCAATGTCGGCGGCAGCTTCTACGATTTTGAGCTGGTGCGCCTGTCCGGCACTGCCGCCGAGCAAATTGTCGCCCCGCCCGACGATTGGGGCGCGCGCGCGGCGGTTGCCTGGGTGCGGCAGCTTGCCGAAGATCCCGGCTTCGATCCCGACGCGGTGCGCGCCGCCGAGGTCGCCGCGGTGCTGGACCGGATCTATGCCGCTGCCGCGCTCGCCGCACCCCCGGGGCGTTTCGCGGAAGACCGGCCCGCCGTGCCCCGCCTCGCTGACTTATGTGAGTGCCCGCAAGCCCCTGTCACCCCAGCCTGCTCCCGCCAATCACAGGAGGAACAGCTGATGGCAGACGCAGTCAACACCGACGAAACCAGCGAACTCATCGCCTCGAACAAGGTCGAGGGCACCGCCGTCTTCGACACCAACGGCGAGCGGCTCGGCTCGATCATGAACTTCATGGTCGACAAGCGTTCGGGCACGGCGGAATACGCCGTTATGCAGTTCGGCGGTTTTCTGGGCATCGGGGCCGATTACTATCCGATCCCCTGGCAGATGCTGACCTACAGCACCGATCAGGGCGGTTATGTCGTCGATCTCGACAAGGACATGCTTGAAAATGCTCCGCGCTACAGCGACGAGAGCAACGAGCCCGAATACGACCCGAACTACAACCAGCAGGTCTATTCCCATTACGGCGTGACCTACTAGGCCGCGTCGTCGGCGGCCCCGCTCTGCCCGTGCGGGGCCGCCGCACGTCAGCTTTCCGGGTCGAGCGCCTCGGCCACCTCTGCCGTCTTGCGCGCCGGGAGCGCGATCATCGCAAGGATGAACAGAGCAAAGACAAGGCAGATCGCATTGGGAATGATGAGCGTCCATTCCCACTGCAACAGCCCGAAGGTGGTCCAAGCCGCAAAAGCAAGGCTGGTCAGCGCGAACATGCCGAGCGACAGCCCGTCGGTCGAGCGTTCGCGGATGATCTTCCAGGCTTGCGGCGTGAAGCTGGCGACGGAGGCGGTGGCGCCGATCGTGCCGACGATTGTGACCAAGTCGATGTTCATGCGCTTTCCTTCTCCTCCAGAACCACGCGCGCGCGGTTGAGCGATCCCGGCAGACCCTCCGCCAGCGCCCGCACCACAGCCTCGCGCACATCGCAGCGCAGGTCGAACATCTCGCTTCCCCCGCGGGCGCTCATCAGCACCCGCACCTCGAGCGCCTCAGGCGTCATGTCGGTGACCTGCACCGCCGCCGCGCGCCCGTCCCACAGCCGGTGCGAACGGACCGCATCGAGCGCCACTTCGCGCAGGGCGGCGATATCTGCGGCATGATCGACATGGACGAACACCGTGCCGAGCAGTTGGCTCGTCTCGCGTGTCCAGTTCTCGATCGGCTCCTCGACCAGCTTGGAGACGGGTATCACCAACCGCCGCTGGTCCCAGATGCGCAGCACGACGTAGGTGAGGCCGATGCGCTCGACCCGCCCCCACTCGCCGCGATAGACCACCACATCGTCGATCCGCACCGGCTCGGTGAAGGCGAGCTGAAAGCCGCCGACGATGTTCTTGAGCAGCGGCTGCGCGGCGACGCCGACGGCAAGGCCGGCAATCCCCGCCGATGCCATGACCGCGAGCCCGATCTCTCGCACGGCAGGAATGCCCAGCAGCATCAGGCCGGCGCTGACCAGCAGCACGACAATGACCGCGATCCGGGCAAGGATGTCCGCCCGCGTGCGCCGACGCCGGGCGGCCAGGTTGTCCGCCACTTCCAGATCGCTGCGGGCGTAGACGTAGCTCCTGAGGAAGCGAATTCCGGCGATCAGCAGCCAGCCCCACAGCAGCGGCATGACCAGCCGCACCAGCGCGACGATCCCCTCTGCCAGTTCGCGGTTCGGCAGCGCGAACCGTTCGATCGAAAGCAGCGCAAGCGCGACGAGAATCCAGCGCAAGGGGCGCACCAGATGGTCGATCAGCAGATCGTCGCTCTGTGTGGCGGTGCGCCGGGCGATGCGCCGGGCGACGAACACCAGCACCCCGTGAGCAAGCAGGGCCGCCGCCGCCAGCACGGCGGCGGTCCCCAGCGTCCAGAGCAGATCGGTCAGGCCGTCTTCGCCCGCCAAGCGGGCGCTCAACTCCGCAAGGGTCATCGCGTCAGCTGCCGACGATGATCCCGCCATTGGGGTGGAGGACCTGCCCCGTCATGTAGCTCGAATCCTCGCAGGCGAGGAAAAGGAAGCTCGGCGCGACCTCGTTCGGCTGGCCGGGCCGGCCCATGGGGGTCGACTGGCCGAAGGTTTCCATCTTCTCTTCGCTGGCGCCGCCGCAAGGGTTGAGCGGGGTCCAGATCGGCCCCGGCGCGACCCCGTTCACGCGGATGCCCTTTTCCGCAAGGTTCTGCGAGAGCGAGCGGGTGAAGGCGGTGATCGCACCCTTGGTGGCTGAATAGTCGAGCAGTTCCTCGGCGCCCTCGTACATCGTCACCGACGTGCAGTTGATGATCGCCGCGCCCTCCTTGAGGTAGGGCATTGCTGCCTGCACCATGTAGAACATGCCGTAGACATTGGTCTGGAAGGTGCGCTTCAGCTGCTTCTTGCTGATCTCGGTCACGTCCTTGTCGGGGTGCTGTTCCCCGGCGTTGTTCACGAGGATGTCGAGGTGGCCGAACTTGCGGATCGCAAGGTCGACGATCTCCTTGCAATGGTCGCGCTCCCCGATGTCGCCGGCGATGATGACGGCGCGCGCGCCTTCGTCCTCGACCATTTCGGCGGTGCGCATCGCGTCTTCCTCCTCCTCGAGGTGCGAGATAACGATGTCGGCGCCTTCGCGGGCGAACAGCACGGCGACGGCGCGGCCGATCCCGGAATCGCCGCCGGTGACGATCGCGACCTTGCCCTCCAGCCGCCCGCTGCCGGGATAGCGCGGCTCCCAATCGGGCTTCGGGTCGAGATTGGCTTCAAGGCCGGGCAGGTTGCCCTCTTCGAGCTTGGATACGATCTTGGACATGGGGGAGGCTCCTTTATCGGGGGAGAGGGAGAAGGGGGGGGACAGCCCGTCAGGCCAGCGTCACGTCGAGCACCATCATCAGCACGAGCCCTGCCAGCAATGCCGGGGTTGCCGAACCGTGCTCGATCCGCCGTCGGGTGTGCGGAATGATCTCGACCGCGACCACGAACAGCATGGCTCCGGCCGCAAAGCCCAGCGCCCAGGGCAGGATCGCAGCGGAGATCTGTGCGACCGCGACCGCCAGCGCGCCGCCGACCGGCTCGACCATGCCGGTCGCCAGCGCGCCCGCCGTGCAGCGCGCACGGCTCCAGCCGAGGCTTGCCAGCAGTGCCGCGACCGCCATGCCTTCGGGCACATTCTGGATCCCGATGCCGATTGCGGTCGCCCAGCCGAGGCTCGGCTCGTCCGACATGAAGGCGAGGCCGACCGCAGCCCCTTCGGGCAGGTTGTGGAGGGTGATGGCGATGACGAACAGAGCGATGCGCCGAGCATCGGGGTCGTCGGGGCCTGCCGCGTTCAGCACCGGGACGAGCCCG
>ERZ1066121.914-NODE-914-length-24368-cov-27.925924_pt1 | contig 24368 bp, 29 predicted proteins | sample MGYA00382768_ERZ1066121 | MGnify/ENA primary metagenome ERZ1066121 (study PRJEB33369, sample SAMEA5778351) | biofilm metagenome | biome: Industrial cooling water; feature: Water cooling tower basin; material: Biofilm | place: United Arab Emirates | collected...
GCGGCGTGGGCGTCGGCGGCGTCGGTGTGGGCGGCGTCGGCGCGGGCGGCGTCGGGGTGGGCGGCGTGGGCGTCGGCGGCGCCGGCGTCGGCGGGGTCGGCGTCGGCGGCGCCGGCGACGGGGCAGGGGGGGCGGGCGGTGCCGTCACGGAGACGGTCACCGTGTCGCGAAGCGAGTCGCCCGGCGTGGCCCCCGGGGACGCGACGACGACGCGCGCCGTGCCGGCCGCCACTGCGGCGATCGTCCCCGCGGCGTTCACCTCGGCCACCGCCGGCGACAGCGAGCGCCAGGCGAGCGGCGCCCCGTCGACCACGCCGTCGAGCTGGTCGGTCACCGCCGCCGTCACCGCGCGCGTCTCGCCCGGAGCCATGTCGAGCGTGCGCGGCGTCGCGACGAGGCGCGACGGCAACCGGCGCGCGCGCACCGAGACCGTCACCGTCGTACGCGTCACGCCGTCGAAGGCGGTCGCGGTCAGCGTCGTGCTCCCGGGCGCGACACCGGTCACCGTGCCGTCGTCGCCGACGGTGGCGATGTCGGCGTCGGCCGACCGCCATGACACCGATTGCGGATCACCCGCACAGCCGCCGCTCAGCGTCGTCGCGACGCGCTGACGTCCGGCGACCTCGAGCGCGACCGTCGTCGGCGTGGCCGAGAGTGCGCGCACGGGCGCGACGATCCCGCCGCAGTCGCCGCCGCGCGATCCGCAGCCGGCGAGAGCGACCAGCGTCGTGCTGAGCAGCACGATCCTGCGCGACATCGCATTCACGGCACGGCCCGCTCGCACGGAGCGTGCCGCCTCGTGACCGATGCGTGTCCATCTCGCGCGACGACCGCCGTGCAGCGAGCGCAGCCGGCCGCTCGCCGCGTGCGGCGATCAGCGTCGCCTCACCATCCCCCGCCGCCGCCGCCGCCCGACGAGGACGACGAGGAGGACGACGAGCGCGACGACGACCCCGACGACGAGCTCGACGACGGTGACGGCACCGAGGCGGCGAACGCCGAGACCGCGCTCCCGAAGTCCGCGCCGCCACCGCCACCCGAGAAGCCCCCGCCGCCACCGAAGCCGCGGAAGCCCTCGCCGCCGCCTGACGGCGCGTACGGGCTCGGCGACGACACGGGGCGGGCGCTCGCGCTCGCCTCCCGTGCACGCTCGCCTCCGAAGGCGCGGAACCACTTGTCGACGTGCGGACCGAGCCCGAAGGCGAGCATCCACGGATACCACGCGTCGTCGAGCTGCGGCGCGGGACGATCGAGCTCGCGCACGAAGAACGCGCGCACCGCGGCGAGCCGGCGCCGCCAGGCCAGCCGCTCGGCCGGCTGGTCGGTGCGTGCGCCGAGCGTCGCGAGCCAGGCGACGAACGCCACCCAGCAGGCGGCGCCGGCGATCGTGGCGGGCGACGGATGAAGCCCGAACGGGTCGCCCGCGACCAGCACGCCGACGACGATCGCGCCGACGACGAGCCCTGCCGCGAGCGCGAGCCACGGGACGAGGAGCCCCGTCACGCGCGGACGGTAGAAGAACCGGCCCGCCACGAACGCGACGAGGGCGAACGGGAGCGACGCGACGATCGCGAGCATCGCCGCCGCCAGGTCGGGGAAGCCGCCGCGCAGCGCGCCGACGAGCCAGCAGGCGACGGCGGCGGCCGCGAGCGCGATCGGGATCGCGCGCGTCTCGAGACGCGACGCGACGACGGGCGTGTCGCCCGACGGGAGCGCGTCGTGCACGAGCGACGCGACCCCGCCCTCGATGACGCGGGCGGGGTCGAAGCCCTTCGTGCGGTACATGCGTCGCACCGTCTCGGTGCTCGTGCGCCGCGCGTTCGGGGCGAAGAGCGCGTCGACGAGGCGTCGCTCGTGCGCGCGCAGCGTCGCGCGGTCGACGCGCAGCTCGAGGTGCAGGACGTCGTCGCCGCCGGTCCCCCGGGGCGCGCGCTGGACGCGGCTGCCGAGCGCCCCCTCCTGCACGAGGCGCGCGAGGAGCGCGGCGACCTCGGGGGCCGCGGTGCGCGCGTCCCACGCGGCGCCGACGACCTCGGGGAGGTGCGCGAGGCACTCGCGCTCGAGGAAGTCGGGCGTCACCGCCTCCGGCGGCGGCACCGGGGCGAAGCGCCCGACGCCGCGATCGTGCAGCGCGAGGCGCGCGAGCGCCGCGAGCGCCGCGGCGACGCCGGCGGCGACGAATCCCCACGCGAGCGCCGGCGGCGCCGGCAGCCGCACCGCCGACGGCGGCGTGGCCGCGACGCGCACGAGCGGGACGTCGACGCCGAAGCCGCGCCCCGGCGCGAGCCCCGTGGCGACCCAGCGCAGCGTGCGCACCGAGTCGGTGCGCCACGCGGGGTCGACGTCGAGCGTGAGGACCAGCGTGTCGATCGCCCCCTCGCGATCGGCGAAGGCGAAGTCGTGGTCGAGCACGAAGCGGTCGCGCCGCGCGTCGTCGGCGACGAGGATGTCGCCGTAGCGGAAGCGGAGCTCGTAGGTGCGCAGTGCGCCGACGAACGGGGGATCGTCGGCGCGCCGGCTCCGCCAGCGCACCGTGCGCCCGTCGCGCGCCCAGCCGTCGACGGCGTCGAGCGCCCCCTCGCGCATCGGCACCCGCGCGCCGGTGGCCGAGTCGATGCGGACGATCGACTCGAAGTCGAAGCGCTGCGACGCCGCCACCGCGAAGCGGCGCTCGCCGCCGTTCCACGCCCCGTCGAGGCGCATCCGCTGGCGCTCGACGACGTGGAGCCGCCCCTCGGCGTCGAGCCGCGCGTCGACGTCGATGCGCGGCCACGAGAGCGTCCGCTCCTGCGCCCCGAGCGCGGCGGGGAGTGCGAGCGCCGCGAGGGCGCGAAAGATCCTGAGCATCGCGGTGCATCCTGCGCCGCGGGGCGGGGCGGCGCCAGAGCGCACCGCCCCGCGCGGGCAGCGCCGGGCGCGGCGCGACGTCCGCGGGACGCGCGTGCGGGGCCGGGTCGCGGCGACCGCCACGACCCGGCACCCTCCGTCATCCGAAGCGCGTGCGATGGTCGCGCGCGTACTGCGCGAACGTGATCGGCGCGCGGCCGACGAGCGTCGGCACGGCGTCGGTGACGCGCGCCGCGAAGCCGGCGCGGAAGGCGCCGAGGATGCCGAGCAGCGACTCGGCGTAGGGGGCGGGCATGCCGGCGCCGAGGAGCGCGGTGCGCATCGCGTCGGGCGTGACGTCCTCGTAGCGGATCGGGCGCCCGGTCTCTCGCGTGAGGATCGCGGCGACCTCGTGGTGGTCGAGCGCCTCGCCGCCCGTGAGGTCGACGGCACGGTTCGCGTGGGCGTCGGTGGTGAGCAGCACGTGCGCGACGGCGGCGATGTCGCGCGCGTCGATGAAGCTCCCCTTCGCGTCGCCCGTGGGGAGCCGGATCGCGCCGTCGGTGCGGATGCCGTGCACCCAGAAGGTGTGGAAGTTCTGCATGAACCAGTTCGGGCGGATCACGTTCCACGCGGTCCCCGAGCGCTCGAGGTGCCGCTCCGCCTTGCGGAAGGGGATCGACTCGTCGACGTCGACGCCCATCGCGGTCATGAGCACGACCTTGCGCACGCCGAGGCGCGCGGCGGCGTCGATGGCGCGGCCGAGGAGCTCGTCCTGGTTCGTGAAGCCGGGCGGCGAGAGGAGGAAGGCGCCGTCGGTCCCGGCGAGCGCGGCGTCGAGGCGGGCGCCGGTGGCCAGGTCGACGTGCACGGCGTCGGGGGTGCCGGGAGGACGGCTGGTCGCGCGGCGGACGACGTGGCCGTCGCGCGCGAGGAGGTCGGCGAGCGGGGCGCCGGTGTTGCCGGCAGCGCCCAGCACGAGATAAGTGGCCATGCGGATCCTCGTCGGTGCGGGTGTGAGGTGACGCGCGAAGGATCCCAAGTCGCGGCCGGACGCGCGATGGCTCCGCGTCGCCGGTTCTTGTCCGAGCGTCCACATGGTGGCAGCTTGGTGACATGGACTTCCTCTCGGAGCTCTTCCGGGACGCCGGGCTCGTGCGGCGCCTGCTCGACGTCCGCGCGATCCCGCCCTCGCGCGCGCTGCGCTTCCCGTGCGAGCGGAGCTTCGGCTTCCACGTGGTGCTCGAGGGGACGGTCTTCGTGCACGTGGCCGGGCGTGCGAAGCCGCTCGAGCTGCGCGCGGGCGACGTGGCGCTGATGGCGCGCGGCACGGACCACGTCCTCGCCGCGCGCCCCGCGCTCGCGGGGGTGCGCACCGACACGATCGCGCTCGACGGGGCGCCACATCCCGCACGCTCCGGGGCCCCGCTCGTCGCGAGCGGGGCATGGCAGCTCTGGCACGCACCGGTGCACCCGCTCTTCACCGAGCTCCCGGCGTGGCACGTGCGCCGCGCGTCGGGGGCGCCGGGGCTCGACCCGGTCGCGCTCACCGTCGCGATGCTCGCCGACGAGGCGCGTCACGACGCGCCCGGCCGCGACACGGTGGTGCACGGGCTGCTCGACTCGCTCTTCGTGCGCCTCGTGCGCGACGCGCTCGCGGCGACGGGGACCGGGGCGGCGGGCTTCGGGCGTGCGGTGCACGACCGGCCGGTGCGCGAGGCGGTGGCGCTCCTCCACGCCGATCCGGCGCGGGCGTGGACGGTGGCCTCGCTCGCGCGCGCGGTGTCGCTGTCGCGGAGCGCGCTGGCCGAGCGCTTCCGCGCGGCGATGGGCGACCCGCCGCTCGCCTACCTGCGGACGGTGCGGCTGCAGCGCGCGATGCGGCTCCTCGTCGAGGGCGACGCGACGCTCGAGCGGATCGCGGCGGCCGTCGGCTACGGCGACGCGTTCGGCTTCGCCAAGGCGTTCAAGCGCGCGGTCGGGATGACGCCGGGCGAGTTCCGGCGCGCCGACGCGGCGTCGCGCGGCGTCGCGTGGCGCTTCGGGCGGGCGGACGCGGTCGGCGGGTGAGGGCGCGGGCGCGCGATCGCGCCGCCCTGCGCCCACGTCGTCAGGCGCGCGCGGCGACGATCGCGCGCCAGCGCCTCCGGAGCACGACGATCGTCACGAGGTAGACCGCGACGATGACCGCCGGGATCGCGGTGAAGCGCGCCCCGGGGGCGAGGTACCACGCCGCGACGACGAGCAGCGTGCGTGTCACGGCGTGGAAGAGCCCCACCCAGTGCCGCGCGAGCGCGCCGAACGGGAGCCACATCGTGCCGGTGAGGATCCCGACCGAGAGCGGGAGCGACGTCGGGTCGGCCTGCAGGAAGGGGATCGCGATCCCGTAGGCGCAGAGCGACGCGGCGACCGACATGAGGAAGATGCGGTCGAACAGGTTCGCGGGGCGCCCGCGCCCGAAGAGGTCCTCGCCGGTGAGCCGCCCGACGAGGATGCCGAGGTAGAAGATCGCCCCCGTGCCGATGAAGACGGCGTAGGCGGCGCCCCGCGTCGGCAGGAGGGCGCCGGCGATCCCGATGCCGGTCCACGCGATCGCCCCGGCGATCGGCATCGCGAGGAACCGGTTGGCGAGGAAGGCGTCGTGCTGGGCGTCGAGCGACGCGGGGGCGGCGGGCGTGGTCATGCGCGGTGCGTGGAGGGTGCCGCTGCCTACGACGCGAGCCGCCCCCGGTTTCGTCGCGTGCCGCGGCGCGACGCGCCCCCGCTCACACGAGCAGCACCCCGCGGAAGCCGCGCACCGCGTAGTACGACTGCGCGCCGTTGTGGTAGGTGAAGACGCGCCCGTATCGGCGGTCGCCGAAGAGCGCCCCGCCGAGCGCGCGCACGGCCGGTGGGGTGGCGAGCCAGCTCGACGTCTTCCGGTCGAACTCGCCCACGCGCTGCAGCGCGGCGTACCCGGCCTCGTCGAGGAGCGCGATCCCCATCGCGGCGGCCATGCCGACGGCGCTCCCGGCGGGCTTCGCCTCGCGCCGTGCGTCGAGCGCCGCGTCGTCGTAGCAGAGCGAGCGTCGCCCCAGCGGGCTCTCGGCCGCGCAGTCGACGATGCGCAGCCGTCCCGTCGCCTCGTCGCGACCGACCACGTCGGGCTCGCCCCCCGTGCGCTCCATCGCCGCGACCGCGGCGAGCGCGTGCGGCGCGGCGGCGAGCGCGTCGCGCACCGTCGTCCAGGCGATGCCGGCGTGGCGCGCCATGTTGGCGGCGAAGCGCGTCTCGAGCGCCGCGAGCAGCGCGGCGTCACCGCCGTCCGCGCGCTCGCCAGCGCCGCCGGCCGCGCGCGCGCGTCGCGCGGCGCTCACTGCCCCGCCGGCGGCTGCCAGAGCTCGACCTTGTTCCCCGCCGGGTCGATCACCCACGCGAAGACGCCGTACTCCGAGTCGTCGATCTTCTCGAGCACCTGGCACCCCTCGGCCGCGAGCGCGGCGTGGAGCGCGCGCACGTCGTCGACGCGGAAGTTGATCATGAACGGCGCGCCGCCGGGGCCGAAGCCCTTCCCGTCGTCGGGGCCGATGGAGAAGATCGTCGTCCCGCCGGTGGGGGTGCCGTCGGCGTCGGTCCAGGTGAAGGCGGCGTGGCCGTAGGTCGGATCGAGGTCGATGCCGAGGTGCCGGCGGTACCACGCCTGGAGCGCGGGGGCGTCCGCCGTCTTGAAGAAGATGCCGCCGATGCCGGTGACGCGGCGCATGGGTGCCTCGTGCGGGAGTGGGTGGGGGATCAGGGGTCGGGGAGGACGAGCGAGCGCCGGATGCGGAGCGCCACGGCGCGCAGCTCGGCCTCGCGCGTCTCGGGGACGGTGACGGTGAGCGTCCAGATCACGTCGTCGTCGGGATACTGCGCGACCCAGGCGGTGACCGGGCCGGAGGCACCGCTGCGCACGAGGCGCGTGACGGCGATGGTGCGCGTCCCCACCGTCTCGAACGTCGGAGACCCGCAGGTGGCGACGGTGCCGCCGAGGCGCGTGACGAGCGCGCGGACGCCGTCGCAGAGCGGCGCGAGCGCGAGCTGGCGCTGCGCGGGCGTCGCGTCGCCGAAGCTCGTCGGGCGGAGCCCCGGGCTCGGCGCGACGTTCAGGTTGGCCGAGAGGTCGGGGACGCCGGGCTCGATCTCGTAGAGGAGCATCGCCGGCTGGCCGGCCGCGAAGGCGGCACGCAGCACCGAATCGCGCGCGACGGCGGCGGCCGCACCGAGCGTGCGCATGACCGCGTCCTGCACCACGCCGGGGAGCGGACGCCAGCGTTCGGGGAGGGCGACGGCGAGGCCGCCGGGGAGGGTGCGCGTGCGCAGGCTGTCGAGCGCGGGGGGCTGGGCCGCGAGCGGGGCGGCGACCAACAGGGCGAGGGCGACGGCGCCGAGGCGTGGCATGGCGGCAATGTGGCGCCGGGTGGCGTCGCGCGCACGACGGCGAGACCGGGGCGCTCACGGGCGTCACCTGCGCCGCGCACGGCGCCGCCGTCGCGCGTCGGGCCGCCTCACCCGCGCACCGCGGCCTCGATCGTCGCCACGTCGATGCGCGTCATCGGCAGCATCGCTTGGAACGCGCGCGCGGCGACCGCGCGATCGGGGTCGGCGAGCGCGCGGGTGAGGACGACGGGCGTGATCTGCCACGAGACGCCCCACCGGTCGCGGCACCAGCCGCACGCGCTCTCCTCGCCGCCGTCGCCGACGATCGCGTCCCAGTAGCGGTCGGTCTCGGCCTGGTCGGCCGTCGCGACCTGGAACGAGAAGGCCTCGGTGTGGCGGAAGGCCGGGCCGCCGTTGAGCCCCATGCAGGGCACGCCGAGGACGGTGAAGTGCACGACGAGGACGTCGCCGGCCTTGCCGCTGGGGAAGTCGGCCGGCGCGTGGATGACGGCGTGGACGGCCGAGTCGGGGAAGGTGGCGGCGTAGAAGCGCGCGGCGGCCTCGGCGTCGCGGTCGTACCAGAGGCAGACGGTGTTGCGGGCGGGGTCCATCGGCGCGGCCGGCGTGAGAGGGGAGGGGATGCGGCCCGGCGAAGATGCGTCATCCGTCACGACGGGGCGAGATCCGGAACGACACGCCGGCCGGCCCGTCGATCCGGGTGACCGGACGCCGGCGCCGTCGTCACCAGCGGCGCACGACGCGCTCGCGTCACCACCGTCCGGACCGTCGCCATGCTCGAATACCGCCTCGTCGAGGCCGGGCCCGCCGCCGTCGAGGTTCGCCACGCCGCGCGCGACGGCGCGTCCGGCATCGCCCTCGTGCTCGCGATCGCGGCCGGTGGTGCGGTCGCGTGGCCGGTGCTGCGTGCGGGGGGCTCCGTCACCGACTCGCCGGTGCTGATCGTGCTCGCCTTCTTCGCGCTCTTCGCGTCGATGATGACGGTGATCCGCGCGCACTGGCGGGAGGGGCACCTGCTGCGCTTCGACGCGACGACCGGACACGCCGGGTTGCGCGACGACGCGAGGGGCGACACGACCGCGTGGCCACTGGCCCAGTTCGCCGCCGTCGAGACACGGACCACGCGCTCGTCGTCCTCGGGAAGCGGATCGACGACGTGGTACCACGCGGAGCTGCGGCTGCACGACGGCGCGCTGCTCCCGGTGCTCCGCACGCGGAGCGAGCGCCAGCGCGACGAGGTGGCGGCGGCCCTCCGCACGATCGTCGCCGGCGCGCAGGGCGAAGCGCCCGCCACGCCCGCACCCGGCGTGCCGCAGGCGCCGTTCACGAGCCGCTGCGATCGCGGCGACATCGTCGTCGCCTGGCGCACCACGGTGAAGGTGCGCTCGTTCGCGAGCCTGGCGGTCGCGCTCGTGTCGCTGCTGACGCTCGTCGGCTCGCTCATGCGCGCGACGCTCGCGATGGGCGGTGCCTACGACTGGTTCCCCGTCCTCTTCCTCGCCATCTGGCTGGTCCTCCCGGGTGGGGCGCTCGTCCTCGCCATCCTGCACCAGCTCCGCACGCACCAGCGCCGGCACGAGCTCCGCATCGGTGACCGCGCCGTGCGCTACACGTCGCGCGGCTCCGTCGTTCCCGCGCACGACGACTGGATGCTCCCGCTCGACGCGCTCGCCGCCGTCCGACTGCGCTGGGGGACGGGCCAGCTCGAGCTCGTGACGCGCGGGCCGGTGCCGAGCGCGCACGGATCGCGCCTGCACGGCGATGCCGGCGCGGCGCCGGCGATCGAGGCGGATCGGCCCCCGCTCACGATCGACGTCGGGCGGCTCCCGCTCGGGCAAGTCGTCGCGTTCGAGCAGTGGCTGCAGGCTGAGCTCGCGATGCGTGCGGGGCGAGCAGTGGCGTAGTCGCACACCGGCTGCCGGCGCGCATCACCCGCCCGTACGACCCCCGTCCGCGACGGGTCCATCCGCCGAGCCACGCGTCACTCGCCGCTCCCGCCGCTGCACGGCACGCGCACCGCCCGCGCCGGCGCCGTCGGCTCCGTCTCGCCGACGACGTCGCTGACGTAGGTCGCGCCCCCCACCCACGCCGCCCCGCGTCGCCGCAGCACGATGATCGGGCCGTGGAACCCGTCGACCCAGCTCACCACCAGCGAATCGCGCCCCACCGGCCACCACGCGGGCGCGTACGAGAACAGGCGCTCGTGCCGGCCGTTGCCGATGTCAGGGCTCGCGCGGAAGGCGTGCGGGAGTCGTGCCTCGCGATGCCGCACGGTGTCGAGCCGGACCTCGCGCAGGAGGGCGCGCGCGTTCGGATGGTAGCCGGGGGTGAACGGGGTCCACGCCCCGAGTTCGACGCGATAGCACCCCGCGAGCGCGCGGACGTGCGGGGTGACGGCGTGCGGCGATCGCGCCGCAGGCCCCTGGGCCCCCGCCGCGCACGCCGTCGTGACGAGCGCCGCGAGCGTGCCGAGGAGCGCCGGCGCGCCACGGGTGCCGGTGGTCGTCATGCAGCGGTCCCGGGCGGTCGACCGGGACGGCGATCGGGCCGCTGGCATCGGCGTCGCCCTCGCACCCTCACTCCGGTGCCGGCAGCGTGTAGGTGAACTCGTAGCGGTGCCCGCCCCCCGACGTGTCGATCGTCATCGTCCCCGCGAGCCCGGTCAGCTCACCCGTTCCCGAGTCGGGGACCACGGCGACCACGAGCCGCTGCGCGCCGCGCTCCATCGTGCCGAGGTGCTGCAGCACGAAGGACCCGCGACGCCCGTCGAGCGTGCCGTCGACGCGCTCGATCGCCACGTAGCCGGCGGAGCCCTTGGTGCCCGTCATCGCGCTCAGCATCTGCCCCTTGCTCGCGGCGTCGAGGGCGCCGTGGAAGCGCTTGTCGATCGTCATCCGGCCGAGCATCGCGCCGTCGGCGTAGGCGTCGGCGGGCTGCGGGGTGAGCGTGACGTCGAAGGTGCCGGCGATGCGGGTGGACACGGGGGCTCCGGTGGGGCGCGACGACTGTGCGGGGGCGGCGGTCGACGCCCCGAGGAGCGTGACAGCGAGGGCGATGGCGCGGGCCGCCGGGCGACGATGGATGGACGACGGCATCATGGTGGCGCGGCTGGAGCGCGGCGGACGAGGGCGGTCGCATCGCGCCAGCCCGGTCGTGCGAGGGAGACGCATGCGGTCGACGGGGGAGCGCTCCATGATGCGTGCCGGCGCGCCGCGGCGCGAGCCGGGTGACGGCGGCGTGCCGCACGCCGGCCGTCAGTCGCGCACCACGGCGTACAGGTGCTGATCGAGCACCACCCCGTCCTTGACCGCGCTCCGGCGCATCGTCCCCTCGCGCACGTAGCCGGCGCGCTCGAGCACGCGCACCGATGCCACGTTGTGCACGAACGGGACGGCGAAGACGCGGACGAGGTCGAGCGTGCCGAACGCGTACTCCGTCGCCGCGACGACCGCCGCGACCGCGATGCCGCGCCCACGGTACGACGCACCGAGCCAGTACCCGATCTCGGCCGAGCGACGCTCGATGTCGGTGCCGAGCCGGAGCGCGACGCTCCCCACCGCGTCGCCGGCGACGTCGATCGCGAAGTGCGTCACCGGCCGCGCGTCGGCGACGTGCGCGATGAAGGCCTCGGCGTCGGCGAGCGTGTACGGATGCGGGAAGCGGTCGCGGAGGTTGCGCCAGATCCCGCGATCGTCGGCGTGCCGCGCGACGCTCGGCGCGTCGGCGGGGTGGAAGGGGCGGAGCGTGCAGCAGGGGGTGTGGAGGAGCATGGCGTGTCCGGTCGTCGTCGTCGACGTCCGCGACGCCGGCCACGAAGGTTCTGCGATCCGAGATCGGCGCGACCGCCGCTCTGGCGCCGCCGCCCGCCGGTGACGATGATCCCGCGGTCCCTCACCCGCAACGCCGATGCTCGCCACGCTCCTCGCCGCCGGGGCGCTCGCCGCCGGCCCGTCGCTCCCCGGCCCGCGCGTCGCGCCCCCCGTCACCGCGCGCCCCGTCGCCGGCGACACGCTCACCGCCGCCGACCTCCTCGACGTCGCCACCGCGACCGTCGCCGACCTGAGCGACGACGGCCGCTGGGCCGCGCTCACCGTGACGCGCCGCCGCGACGCGCTCGGCCAGGTCGCGGCGCGCACCGGCGACGTCACGTACGACCGCGTGCAGCCGGCGACGCTCGAGGTCATCGACACGCGCACCCTCGCGCGCACGCCGGTCTTCGCGGGATCGCGCCCGGTGCGCGCGGCGACCTGGTCGCCCGACGGCGCGCGGCTCGCCTGGCTCGAGCAGGTCGGCGAGCGGCTGCGCGTCGTGGTCTGGGAGCGCGCGAACGGGCGCACGACGATCGCGAAGCTTCCCGCGGGGAGCTACGTGGCCGAGGGCTCCGAGCTGCGGTGGAACGGCGCGGGGACGGCGCTCCGGTTCGCGATGCGCAGCGAGGCGTGGCGCCGCACGGTGACGCAGCGCTTCGACTCGCTCGTGCGCGGCCCGGTGACGGTGCTCAAGGGGGGCGACGACGAGCCGTTCCTCCCGTGGGAGGCGCTGCGCCGCGAGGGGAACCGCCGCGCGATCGTCGAGTGGTCGCCGGCGACGCAGCGCGTCGAGCCGCTCGTGGGCGAGCGGCTCGTGTCGCAGTGGTTCGTCTCGGCCGACGGCGGCGTGCGCCTGTGGTTCGACGACGTGACCGCGAAGACCGACTACGCCACGATCATGGGGCGCCGCGAGCGGCTGGTGATGCGCACCGCCACCGACACGACGCCGCGCGTGCTCGTCGCCGACCTGCGCAACGCGACGGTGCTCGCGAGCGAGGACGGCCACCGCCTCTGGTACGCGCGCGAGGGGCAGGTGTGGCGCCTCGTCGTCGGCGCGGCCGGCGACACGGCACGCCGTCGCCTGCTCGCCCCCGACTCGCTCCCCGCGAGCGACACGAGCGCCGCCGCCCGCGCGCGGCGCGCCCGCACGCGCTGGTCGCTCGTGCGCGCGAGCGCAGCGGGCGACGCGGCGATCGTCTCGCGCATGGACGGCCTCTGGCTCGTCGACAGCGCGGGGGCGCTCCGGAAGATCGCCGCGCTTCCCGACTCGACCGACGCCGCGAGCCCGCGCCCCGCGGTGCTCGCCTGGTCGGGCGACGGGCGCTGGGTCTGGCTCGCCGCCAACGCGCGCGATCGCTGGGCGCGCGCCGTCGTCCGCTGGGACCGCGCCACCGGCGCCGCCGACACGCTCGTGCGCGACCTCGACGCGCGCACCGGCTTCGCCGTCTCGCGCGACGGCGGCACGGTGACCTTCGCGCAGGCGAAGCCCAACCACCCCGCCGACCCGATGGTCGCCGACGGGCGCCTCGCCACCGCGCGCGCGCTCGCCGACGCGAACCCCGCGCTCACCGCCGAGCGCCTCGCCCGCACGGAGCTCGTGCGCTACCTCGACGCCGACGGCGAGCCGCAGTGGGGGGTGCTCTACCGCCCGCGTCGCGCGACGGCGGGGCCGCTGCCGACGGTCTTCCTCGTCTACGAGCAGTTCTTCGACGACGGCTTCGACGGCTTCGCCAATCTCCTCGCCTCGCGCGGCTACGCCGTGATGAAGCCGAGCGTGCGCTTCGACACCGGCTACCCGGGCGAGGCTTGGCTCAAGGGGGTCACGGCCGCCGCCAACCATCTCGTCGCCGCCGGCATCGCCGACTCGGCGCGCCTCGGGCTCCAGGGGACGAGCTACGGCGGCTACGCCACCAACCTGCTCGTCACGCAGACACGGCGCTTCAAGGCGGCGGTGAACGTCTCGGGGAAGGTCGACCTGATCTCGTTCTACACCGACTCGCCGCGCCTCGGCACGCGCAACACCCACGCGGCCGAGGCGAGCCAGGACCGGATCGGCGCGACGATGTGGGAGGCGCCGATGAAGTACGTGGCGCACTCCGCGGTGCTGTTCGCCGACCGGATCACGACGCCGGTGCTGCTCGTGACCGGCGGCGAGGACCACAACGTGCCGGCGCTCAACACGCGCGAGATGTACTACGCGCTGCGGCGGCTGGGGAAGAAGGTCGAGTGGGTGAACTACGTGAACGGCGGCCACGGCACGCCGATGACGACCGAGGCGGAGTTCGCGCACTACCACGCGGCGATCGTGGGGTGGTACGACCGGTGGCTCGCGGCGAAGCCCGCGACGACGGCGGCGGCGGGGGCGGCGGGCGGGCGGTGAGGCGCGCGCGGGGCGGGTGCGCGCCCTTCAGCACCCCCCGCCGCCCGGGTCCGCCCACGCGTCGGCGACGAGCGTCTCGAGCACCGACACGTCGACGTCGGCGAGCTTGTTCACGTAGAGGCACGAGACGCCGGTCTTGTGCTTGCCGAGCCGCGCGAGGAGCGGCGCCTCGCTCGCGGCGCCCGTCAGCACGTAGAGCGCGAGGTTCCCCTTGCGCGGGCTGAAGCCCACGCGCGGCATGTCGCCCTCGTGCCCGCTCTCGTAGCGGTAGTGCCGGCTCCCGAAGCCGATGATGCTCGGCCCCCACATCTGCGGCTCCTCGCCGGTCACGCGCCGCATCATCGCGATCAGCGCGTGCGCATCCATCCGGCGCGTCTCGTGCTCGACCCCGTCCACGAACGCCTGCACGCTCGCGACGGTCGGCTTCGTCTTGTTCTCGGGCATCGTGTGCTCCCCTCGTGCGGTGTCGTCGATCGTGCGCGGGGCGCACGATCATCCCTGCCGGAACCCCCGCCCCGACTGGGCGAGCGCCTCGCCGAGCACGCGGATCCCCTTGGGCCCCATCCCGTGCAGCGCCCCGAGCTCGGCGGCGCTCCAGCGCGTCAGGTCGTCGAGCGAGCGCACGCCGGCCGTGGCGAGCGCGCGCAGCGCCGGGCCGGAGAGCCCGGCGGGAAAGGCCGCGCGGTTCGGGTGCGTGCGGTCGGTGGGGGGCGTCATGTGCGGGAGCGCTGATGGGCCGGTCGCAGGGCGCCGATCGACGATGCGTGGTGCACGGTGGCGGGGCCCCGCCGTCCGTCAGTCGGCCGTGGCGTCGAGGGCGGCGTGCTCCTCGCTGCCGTCGAACGCCAGCTCCGCGCGCACCCGCTCGAGCGCCTCGCGTCCCATCTTCAGGTGCTCGACGCCGAGTGCCAGCTCCTGCGGCTCGCGCAGGTAGCGGAGCGAGGTGATGTCGGTCTTCGCGTGCAGCGGGACGACGTGCGCGTGGACGTGCGGCACATCGCCCCCGGTGAAGAGGAAGGCGACGCGGTCGACGCCGTAGACGCGCTTCATCCGCCGCGCGAGCGCCTGCCCCACCGCGAGGATCCGCGCGGCGAGCGCCGGAGGGAGCCGCTCGAAGCTCTCCACGTGCGTGCGCGGGACGACCTGCGCGTGGCCCGGGCGGATGGGGGCGATGTCGAGGAACGCCACCACGTCGGCGTCCTCGTGCACCATGACGGCGTCGGGCGAACCGGCGGCGATGCGGCAGAACGGGCAGGTCATGGAGCGAGGAGGCTGGGGATCGGGTGCGTAGCGCGTCGGCGCGCGTGCATCGTGCGCGCGGGGTCGTACGCGCTTGGTGATGGCTGCGCCTGCACTCGTCAGCGCCGGCCGCCCGACGAGTCGGCGATCACCGTCGCGTGGCGCGCGAGGAAGCGCCACCGCCCGTCCTCGAAGAGGAAGACGTTCGTGAAGCGCCGCGCCAGTGGCCGGGCACCGAACTGCGTCCCCAGCTGGCTCCCGGCGGTCGGCTGCACGAGCTCGCGCCCCATCACGATCCCGACCATCCCGGTGATCTGGTGCCCCTCGACGACCCGCTCGAAGCGCTCGGCCGCGTTGCCGCCGCGGGCCATGATGGCGAGCGCGTCGCCCTTGCGCAGCACGCGGTTGGCGGGGGCGTTGACGATGTAGTGCTCGTGCATGAAGCGCCGCTGCGCCTCGAGGTCCTGCTCGACGATGATCCGCTTCTGCTCCGCGTCGGCGGCGAGCAGCGATGCCTCGTCGGGTCGCACGCCCTGCGCCGCCGCGGGGAGCGCGAGCGGGAGGAGGGCGGCGAGGGCGATCGTGCGGCGCGAGGCGCGGTGCATGGAGAGCTCCGGGGTCGGGCGAGCGTGATCGTGCGGCGGAACGCGACCGATGCCGGGCGGAGCCGCGGCGCGCCGTCACCGACCGGGCGGGCGTTGTCGCGGCGGCCGGTGCGCGCGCAGGCGCGCGGCCCGCGCTCGTGTGGCCCGCGCTCGTGCAGGCGACGCCACGACGACACACGCGTGCCGCCCACCGTCCCACGATGCGACGCGTGTCGGCATCGCGGCAAGATGGCGCGCGGCGGGCCGGAGCGGGTCGTCGGTCCGGGGCGACGCGATCGCCGCGCGCCGTGGGTCCGGCAGACGCGACCCGGCGTCGCCGCCGACCCGCTCGTCCGCGTCACGCGCGCGCGACCCGCCTGCCGAAGCGCTCGGCCGCGAGGGCGTGGGCCTCCACGAGCAGCGGCTCGATGCGCGCGAAGGTCTCGGCGCCCGGGTTGAGCACGCCGACCCACGCCATCCACCCGTACACCGGGTGGGGCATGAGCACGTCGAGCGCCGAGAAGTCGTGGCCCGTGTCGACCACCCCGCCGGCGGCCGGCCGCGCGGGGAGCGCGCCGAACAGCGACCGGTACGTCGCGCGGCCGATGCCGACGTTCAGCCGGAAGACGCCCGGCCGGTCGAGGCGCGAGGCCCGGTCGTTCGCCCCGTCGCGCGACTTGAGGGTGGCGAAGTAGACGCCGCGCGGGAGTGCGCGACCCGGGTTGTAGAAGAACGACGTCTCGCCCCACGCATCGACCGGGACGATGCCGTCGAAGCGCTCGCGGATGTGGCGGGCGATCGCCCGTTCGTCGAGGACACCTGGCGTCATCGCGCGAGCGGCCGGGCGACTCGCACGTATCGCCGCTCGGTCCCGCGTGCGCGAGTCCTCGGGTCGGCGCCGCACACGTGCGTGGCGGCGAGGCGCCGGTGACTGACGGTCATCGACGATGCGACTCGCGGTTCCGGGCACGTCCGGCGATCGATCGTCGAACGGATGCGGGTCGGCCATGCAGCGGTACCGCGACTCGGACCATGTCGGCACCTCGGCCAGCGAGTCCGCCCGTCAGCCGGCGTCGCCGCCGGCGGCCTTCCGCGTTCGCCGCGCGGGTGTCGACGAAGGCGCATCCTTCCAGTTCCACCACTTGAGCCGTTCGGGCTCCGGCTGCGCGGTCTCGGCGAAGTACACCGCGCAGCGGAAGACGTAGAGCACGCACCGGTCCTGGTGCACGCCGCGCTGCGCGATGAGGCGCGCGTAGAGGCGCTCCGGGTCCTGGCCCCTGAGCTCGGCGACACGGCGGATGCCGAGGTCGCGCAGGTCCTGCGCGAGGCTCGGGCCGACGCCGGGGATGGTCTCGAGGTGGTCGCGGTCGCGGGAGGGGCGTCGGGTGCCGGGCATCGGGATCGGTGGTGGGTGGGTGCCGCACCGCGAAAGCTGCACCCGCGACACGCGCGGCGCCCGGACCGGCACGGGAGAGCTCCTGGCCAGCGGCGCCACGGCATCGATCGATACGCGGCCCACGGGTCGGCGTGCTCGATGGCTGCCCGGAGCGCGGCCGGGAGCGGCGCGACGGTACGCTTGCCCGCGCCATCCGGGCCAACCATGTGGAGCATGGGACCTCGCTGCGCGAACCGACTCCCGAGTGCAGAAGCAAAGCGGCCCACATGGAGCCGGACGTGCAGATGACGGTAGCGCCGCTTCGCCTGCTGCGACGCTTCGTCGGGCGCCGGCACGCGGCAGTGCGGCGCGTTACCGGCGAGCGCCGGCCCCGGAGTTCGCGTCGCGCGTTGCCGCTGCAGCCGCCATCCGCCAGCCCCGCGCGAGGTCGTGCTGCTCACGGTACGCCTCCCACACCGTCGCCGCCCACGCGCGGACGACCACCGTGTAGTGCGCATCATCCGCACAGGCGACGGCGCTCGCGACCGTGACCGCTCCGCGCGCCCCGGTCGCGGCGAGGGCCGGTTTGGTCACCTCCTGCGACCCGTCCAGCCAGCGTGCGACAGCCCAGTAGAGCCGCGAGTCGCCGCCCGCCTCCAGCCCGCAGGACAGCCCGGTGAGGTGCGCGGCGTAGGACTTCGCCGACCGGCAGTAGTCCTCCGGATGCTGCATGCAGTACGCGTCGACGAGGAGGTTGTGCACCGCGCCGCGGGCGGGCGACGCCCACGACGCGGCGCATAGCGCATCGAACGCCGCTTGGCAGCCGGCGCGCCCGCCGAGGCGCGCGCCGCACGCAGGGCACGGTGCGGGCTCGGAGGGGACGGATGGCTGGCGCTGCGGGGGTACGTTCATGATTCCCTTCAGTACTCTCACCTGCAGGTTGCCGCCCAACGCCCGGGGTCGGGCATCGGGTGGCACCAACCGGTACCGTCCGCACGCTGCATCCTTCGGTGCCGCCCGGCTGCCTGAACCCGACGTTGGCCGGGGCGCTCCGCGGGGACGCGAACGACGTGTCCCGACTGCAGCGTGGGCTGCAGCGCGAGCACCGTCGGCATCAGCGGTGCGAGATCGTCGATGTCGTTCGAGCGGGCGCGCAGCGCGACGACGGCAGGGCCGAGCCCCGGCACGTGTTGCTGGTACTCGAGGTTGCGGTTGACCGAGGGGGAGACGGCGAAGCCCTCGGCTCCCGCAAGCCGCAGCAGCGCCCCGTTCTTCGTGCCGGCCCACCCCGGCGCCTGCACCGACCGCACCTCGTGGCCGGGCAGACTCCGACGGAGCCGGTGCGGGATGCACTCGTCCAGCAGGATCCGGCGCGGCGATGTGCCATGGGCGTCCGTGCCGCTCACGCCGCCGCGCGCAGCAAGGCGTCCCGCGCGAGCTCGAGGGAGCCGACCGCCTGGGCGCGCGTCACCGACGGGAAGTCCTCGAGGAAGTCATCGAGCGGGTGCCCGGCCTCGAGGTAGTCGATGAGCGCCCGGACCGGCACGCGAGTGCCGACGAAGACGGGCGTCCCACCGACAATCTCGGGGTCGGAATGCACGAGGCGGGCAGCGTCCGTCATGAATCCTCCGGGCAGGCGGCGATCCCCAAGATACTCCGAAGCTCGGCCACCGGCCGACGCTCACGAGACGTGGCCGGCCCAAGGCGAGGGCGGCCACCACGTGCCATCCCCTCGCAGCATCGGCATCCCGCTCAGCGGATCGCGCGCACAGCGGTGGCGGGCGGGACGCGCTCCCGCAGCCGGCGCACGAGCGCCATCGCGCTCCCACTGTCCGCCGCCGACAGCACCGTGACGCCCTCGTGTGCGTGGATGACGACGAACGGCTTCCGCCGCGCGTCCGCCAGCAACAACGTCCGGCCGTACGGGAGCATGTCGAACCACCCGGCGTAGACACTGCCGCTTTGTTCGGCGTTCAGCTTGCGACGCACGCCGTCGAGGACCGCGCGCGTCGTGACCGACTCGATGGACGCGTACGGAACGACACGGCGGTAGCCACGGGCTTCGACCGTGACGGCGTCGCGCGACTCGGTGATCACGGGTGTCACCCCGAGACCAGCGACGAGCACCACGGCCATGCTCCCGATGATGCAGAGCAGCAGCATGCCGACCACGCGCCCATCGGTCACCCCGCGCCGGCGCGCGTCGGCGCACGGCGACGTCCGCTTTCCAGGCACTCCGCGCATCGCTTCCTCCCTTCGCTACGTGGTGGTGCGCCACGTGCCTCCCGTCATCGTGCGCAGTCTAACGCCCACCGTGAGGCAGCGGGCGGCACCCATCGACGCTGCCCGCGCGCTGCATGCCTCGGTGCCGCCCGTCTGCCTGGCTCCGATGTCAGGCGCCCCACTGCAGACGCCCACGTGGCCGTGCGCGCCGGCCGACACGTTCCATGGACGAGCGCAGGACCGGGTTCATCCGCGACCGATACCGCGGGCCGGTCTCCCGGAACCACGCGAGCACGTCGGTGTCGACGCGCAGGGAGATCGACGTCTTCGCGCCCTGCACGACCGGCACCGCCGCGTCCCGGACATCGTCCGGCAGGTCGCGCAACTCCGGCGGTGCCGTGCGGGCGATCTCCGCCTCGCTCACGCGCCGCAGGCGGGCGAGGTCGGCGCGCCCTCGTGACGGACGCTCCGGAACGGCGGGCGACACGGTCGCGGCCGCAGCCGTACGGGGCGTCGGGCGGGACGGCTTGGCGGCACGCTTGGCGCTCACGGCGGTTGCTCCCGCGCTCGGTGATGATGCGGCGCACGACCGCGCCACCCACCGCGGTCGCCCGATCCGTGGAGATCACGGTCGGCGGAAGGCCGTCGGCGAGCCCGAGGGCGATCCATCGCGCTTCCCCGTCGTCGCGCCGGCAATCCGGGCGTTCGACCGTCGGTCCCTCGAGGACGAGCGTGGCGAACGCCGAGTCGAAGCCCCGGTCGGCCAGGTTCCGCTCGCTCGTTCGAGGATCCCGGGTGAAGCGCGCCGATAACGTACACGCGCGTATGTACGCCCGGTCGAGCCGACGCCGTGCGACCGAACGCCGGTCAGCGCTCGCTCGGATTCCATGCCCCTGTCATTCAGGTGCAGGACTGAGCCAGAAAGAACGAGAGCACCGGAATGGTGATGGCTGCCAACCAGAATGACCGCGCGCGCCGCTGCTGGCGCGTTCGAGCGACCGTGAGCCCATCTCTCGACAAGTACACACGACCGTCATCCGTCACGCGCAGAACGCCGCCACGGACGAGTGCTCGATACGCGAGGTCGTTCGCGATCCCGAGACTCTCGGGTCGCCGGGCATCGTCGGCGGAGTGGATTCCACGCTCTTGCAGGGCGCTCATCACGTCGTCTTGCGCCTTGCCGTAGTTCGGCAGGACGCGAAGAAGCAACAGCACGAGCGAACTCGCAGCCAGCGCAAGGACAGGCACCATTGCGTCATTTGCCGAAAGCATCGGATTCTCGACTCGGGCGGGACCAACCGTGTGGACGAGCGACCTGACGCCCCAAGCTTAGGCGCCGGGTGGCACCGACCGTAACCGGCCCTGGCGCGACATCTCGGTGCCGCCCGTCCGCCTGACCCCGACGTTCGGCACGCTCGAGCGGGCTGCATGCCGTCGACGGCGCGTAGCCTCCGCCGTGGCGCCGTCGATCGGGAATCGCACGGTGCCTCCCCACCCCCTCCGGCCCGCCCGCGCGCCGCGCGCGCTACGCAGGCCCATCGGCTGGGCACCTCGTTCTCGTGACGCGAACCGCCGCCGTCGGTGCCGGCCCGCTCGCGTTGTGATTGTGGTACGACGCGGTCCCGTGCCACTCAAGGCCCCGGGGGCGGAGCACGAGGACCGGGCCCGTGTACGCATCCCACCAGCTGATCGTGAGCGCGCCGTCCGGTGCGACGCGCCATCCGGGTGCGAACGGGAACTCGTGGTAGGCCTTCACGTCGGGGCTCGCCCGGAAGTCCTGCCCGCGCCCCATTACCCGTTGTGGCACCGTGTCGAGCCGGACGATGGCGGGGAGCCGCGATGGTACGTCGCCACCGTACTGCGCTGCCGACCATGGAGCGGCGCGAACGCGATAACACCCGGCGAGCGCGCGAATCACCGCCGTCACCGGGAGTCGGTCACCGGACGGAGCCTGCGCCATGGCGTGACGACACACCACCACCAGCACGAGCAGCGCGCCGACCAGCGTGTGGTTCACTCACCTCTCCATCGAAGTCACATGACTGCCTGACGCCAGAGTCAAGCTGCGGAGCGGCCGGCGCGGAGCCTTCTCCGAACGGAGAGCTGGGGGCCGCTTCGTCGGCTCCAACGATTCGTCAGCCAGCGGGCGAGGGCAACCCGGCCCGCTCGGCGACGATCAACGGCTCCAGGCGTCGCCAGTGCGACGCGGTGGCTCGCCGCACCCACCGTCGCCAGCCGAGGCACCCGGCGACGCGCAACCCGAGCGAGCGCCTCGTCGCCCGTCGCCGGCACGCCGCCTCCAGCCAGGCGGGATCGAACCCGTCCCAGACGCCGGCGACCGCGAACAGGTTCGGCAGCACCACCGGCGCGACCTCCCACGCCTCGATCTCGCGCAGTTCCGGCACGCTGTAGGGTGACCGCGCCAGCTCGCGCGCCAGCCGGCGCAGCGCGCGCTCGTCGTGCTCCGTGTCGAGGTACAGCTCGGCCAGGAGGCGCCACGCGGCGACGCGTTCGGATGCGATGTCCACGATGCGTGTCGGCTGGCTAGCGCCATGCCGCCATGCGGCAACGAGAGGACGTACGGACCATCATCGCACTCTTCGCAGCAGCGCGCCGGATGGATGGAGACGAAGGATGCCAGCGCGATCATCCGCTTCGACACACATCCGTGTCGACCTGGCCTCCGCCGGATCGAAGGCCACGAAGCAGGTCGTCGAAACCGGGAAGAATCGCCTGGTCGGCGGAGCCTCGATGGGCCCCACGTCTCCGACCTTCCCGTCCGCGGTCCAGAGATACTCGCGCCACGCGGTGCCGCGGCGAAAGTCGATCGCGACGATCGTCCGTCCGAGGTACCTGCGGCTGATCGGCCGCATCGTCCCGAGGACTCGCGTCCCGACATACTCGCCAAGCCTCGCGTGGCGCTTCTGCCAGAACGCCGTTTCGAAGGCGGACAGTGCCTCTGGCGTCACCCCGGATCCGAAGAGCCGGCCGACGACGTCGAACCGACGCAGTCGGCTGGCCTCGACCACCTCCGCCGTGCGCGAGTTGAGCGCGCCCAGCTCTGGCGTCGCGCCCCATTCGTCGTCGGCGATGAAGGCAAGTGCGTCCTGCCCCTCGGCGGAGGCTTCGAGAAAGGTGCGACGCACGGCCAGAGTCAGGGTCGCGCCCGTCGGCGCACGATAAGTGCCGGCATGACGCGCGAGCTGTTCCGGCGTGAATGACACGACCTCCGGCGGAAGCGTCACGCTGCTGCCAGCCAGCATTCGCTCGACCGCCGGGACGGGATACCGGGGGTCATGGAACTCGGACACGTTCGAGGCATACGCGATCCACATGCGCTCGTCGACATGAAGCCGAAGCGCGGTGTTCGTGATGCCGTTGCCGCCCAGGTGCCAGATGAGCGTCTTTCCGGACGGCTCCTTCCTGACGTACCAGCCGTAGCCGTAGTGGACTGTGCCCGTGGCGCTCGAACTGACGAGGGCGTGCGGCGCGAACAGCACCCATCGGCTCGATGCCGGCAACACGGTGTCATCCTGCAGAGCCCGGAGCCAACGATGCAGGTCGGCGATCGTCGAGTAGAGCCCACCATTGCCGATCAGGTTCCACATCTCGCCCTTCGTTGCGTCGGCCCGCTCCAGCAGCTGCATGTCCTCGCCGTCGCGGTAGCCGCGAGCGACGCGACCGTGATCGCCCGGAGACAGCTCGTAGCCGCTCGCCGTCATCCCTGCGCGACGGAACAGGCGCTCACGCAGGAACCGGTCGAAGCTGACAGCCGAGACGCGCTCGACGAGCGCCGCGAGCACACTGTACCCCGCGTTCGAGTACGCATGGCGCGCACCCGGCGCGTGGAGGAGCGGCGCTGCCATCGCCCGCGTGACGAAGGAGTCCCGCCCGACGACCTCGTAATCACCTCCGAACTCCGACTGGATGCCCGCCGTGTGCGTCAGGAGGTGATGTATCGTGATGCCCGCCTTCTCGTCTGGAACGCCTGGAAGATGTCTCGCGATGGAGTCGGAGATGGCGAGCTTGCCGTCAGCCTGCAGTGCGAGGACGGCAGCGGCCGTGAACTGCTTCGTGCAGGAGCCGACATCGAAGATCGTGTCGGCGTCCCACCTTCGCCTGGAAGCCTGGTCCGAGAACCCGTGCTGGCGGTCGACGAGAATGTCGCCGTCGCGGGCCACGAGCAGCGCGCCCGAAAAGCCGAACCCCTCGAGGCGCGCCAGGTAGGTATCGATGTCGTCGAACGCACGGCCCTGTGACGTGGGCGCGTGGGAGAACGGGACGCGCTGCGAGCCGATCGGCGGCGATACGGCGCGAAGCGCCGGGGCGCAGGCCACGGTCGCCAACCAGGTGAGCGCGTCGCGGCGGTTGATGGAGCGGCCAGTATCGGTCATGGAGACTGTCGTTGATCGTCACCTGTCGTCGGTTGCCGCCTGACGCCCGAGTTCACCTGCAACGCAGCCCACACGAAACCTGGGCTCTCGCAGATGCGCGGGCCGCCACGTCAGGTGCACGCCTCGTCAGGCCGCACGGTCGCCAGCGGTCGCTCGCCACGCGTCGCGGCCGGCCAGGGTGAAGCCCGCGACGCTCAGGCCCGCGTGTAGCATCAACAGCCCTCCGTCCATGGCCAGAGTCAGGGCCCCGAGGGGCCGCGCGGCCCAGTCCGCATACCGAACGACGCTCGCTGGCTCCAGGCCGCCCGCCGCCACGGCCACCCCGATGATCCCGTGCGGCAGCCAGCAGAGGATCCATGTGACCAGGAGTGCCAGCCAGGCGAGGCGGGCGCCGCGGACGTCGAGCGCGGCGCGGGGCGCGAGGACGGCCAGCGCGGCGAACAGCAAGCCGAACGCGATCCAGGTGAACCCGAACGAAACCGCCCACGCCGCGAGGTGATCACCGAACGGGTAGCGCGTGTTGGCAAGGTATGGCCCGGGCGTCGGCGTCCAGAACCGGAGGACGAAAATCGCGCTCGCGAGGATCAGAGGCCAGCCGGCGTGCGCCAGGAGGCGCCAGCCGGTCACGCTCCCGACGTAGCGGCGCCGGAGCGCCACGACGACGGCGGCGACGAGGGCCAGCGAAGCGGCGACGGTGAGTACGACGGCGGCCATGCAACCCTCCCGTCAGGAGTCGAACGCGTGGTGCGGCCTAACGCCCCAACGTTGTGCGGCGGACGGCATTAACCGATACTGCCCGCGCGCTGTGTACTCCGGTGCCGACCGTCCGCCTGAAGCCGACGGTAGGTGTGCCAGGTCAGCGCACTGACGCTTGCCTACGAAGCTCTCTGGCTTCGCGGATCTTTGCTGGCCTGACGTAGAGCTGGTACAGGACATCCTTCATTAGCTGCAAAAGGACAGCCGCACGGGCGGCCGAAAGCTCCGGCAAGTGGGGATGTGCTCCGTCATGTCCGGTGAGCATTATCTGATGGAGCTGCTCGAACGTTTCGTCATCCGCAACAGCCATGGCTTGAAGGTCCTTTAGCTGCCCCTGAACCTTCGTCGTACCCTCAGCACCGAATG
>ERZ1066121.919-NODE-919-length-24219-cov-12.420253_pt1 | contig 24219 bp, 18 predicted proteins | sample MGYA00382768_ERZ1066121 | MGnify/ENA primary metagenome ERZ1066121 (study PRJEB33369, sample SAMEA5778351) | biofilm metagenome | biome: Industrial cooling water; feature: Water cooling tower basin; material: Biofilm | place: United Arab Emirates | collected...
TCTGCAAAGCTCAGGTTCTAATGAATCTCAGCGTCTTTAGACCTGAGAGATTCAATGCATTAATTAAATGGCAAAGCGCTTCGCCCCGATTTCAGGTAGCACGTCTTGGCTTCTCAGCCTAGAAATACTAGTGGGGTGTACTTGCAGTTCAGAAGCCAGAACTGCTCAAACAGTTACAGGACAAAGGTTATACGGGTCGATGCCTACGAGTTTCAGCCAAGCGTGAAGGTAAGAGAGGTGCCACCATAGCAGAAACAATTTCTGGCGATGACCTGGATATTCTCATCACGGTAGAAGCAGAGCGTGGCAACACGCATAGCGGCTGCATTGTTGGTTTCTGGTTGGCGCCAATATAGAATCGACCAAAGCCGTCGTGCATTCGGACTACAAGAAAGAACAGCTACCGAGCGATTATATGACTACGCCGCATATCTAATAATCTCAACTTCGGCGCCATTATTTACAGCAAAGTTAGCTCGCTCTAGTACTTGTTCGGTAATATAATTGTTTAAATAATATTCTCCACAATTATTACAAACTTCTGCTGGTACTTTTTTTATTACAACAATAGATTCATCTCTTTCTAAAGTCACAGTTACTAAACCTGGTTTAGTTTCCCCATGCTTACAAATTACACATTTCATTATTTTACCTCCTAACTCTAAAATTATCTGACCAAACATCTAAATCTGGAACATAAGCTGTAACAATATACCCTGTATCTGTAGATTCGTCATAAGAAAATACAACATGAATTGGTTTAGCATCTACATAATCAAATATTAAATAACTAGGAAAAGGTTCATCATCTAAATTCTCTTCTATTATTTCCCCGTAAACAACGACACTTTCTACTTCCTTTTTACTAATTCGACGAAAAAACATTTGTTGAATCGCATGGCGGGAAAACACCAAATTTTGACAATACATATTTTTAGTAAATCAAAAAGTTAACACCAAGCGCCCAGAACCCTTATTATACCATTGCTAACCTTTTTCCTCTTCTATCCGTGTTAAACTAGCGCGATATTGAGCTTCATATAGTCGCCTCAACGGGGGGAACCCCCGCACGGCGCTGGCTTCTCTGTGTCTCTGTGGTAAAAAATATATTGACTGCACAGGCGTCCCCGCCTGTGCTACAAGATTATTCTACGGTTACAGATTTTGCTAGGTTGCGTGGTTGGTCTACGTCTAAACCTCTACGTGCGGCTATATGATAAGCGAGTAGTTGTAATGGTACTACGGTGAGTATTGGTGATAATATTTCATCGACGTTAGCTATGGGTAGTAAGTCGTTGAATATTTCTCCTGCTTCTCCGTCGCTTATTGGTGTTACTCCTATTAAACGGGAGTCGCGCGCTTTGGCTTCTTGAGAGTTAGAAATTACTTTTTCGTATACTTCACCGGGTACGGCAATGGAAACTACTGGTACTTTTGCATCTAATAATGCAATTGGCCCGTGTTTCATTTCTCCAGCAGGATAACCTTCTGCATGAATATAGCTGATTTCTTTGAGCTTTAAGGCGCCTTCTAAAGCGATTGGGAAATTTATTCCGCGTCCTAAGAATATAACATCTTGGGTATCAGCAAAATCGTGTGCTAAAGTTTCGCTGAGTTGTTCTTGTTTTTCTAATGTTGCTTCAATTTCTTTAGGAATTTGACGCAACCCGTTAATTATATCTTCTATTTTTTCAGCAGGTAAGGTTTGGCGCCGATATGCTAAATCAATGGCCAATGCATAAAATGCCATTAATTGGGCAATAAATGTTTTTGTAGCAGCTACACCAATTTCAATTCCTGCTAATGTACTAATAATATGAGGTACTGAATGTCCAAGGGTGCTTTCTGGACGATTGGTTATACCTAAAAGTCTGGCTTGATACTTAGGTTCACGACCTTGGCGCCGTTCTCTTTCCATTCCCAGTGCTGCTAGTGTATCAGCTGTTTCACCTGACTGGGTAACACCTATAGTTAAAGTATTAGGAGTTAAGGGTGCAGGTGCATAGCGATATTCAGAAGCATAGCTGACTTGAGTTGGAATTTGCGCTAGTTGTTCTAGTAAGTATTTACCCACAAGGGCAGCGTGCCAACTAGTACCACATGCTACGATTTGAATTTGTTCTAAATCAGTATAAAATTCGCTGGGAATACCTAAATTAATAGGAGATTCATTATTTTGAGTCTCTGTAAAATAAGCGTCTAAACAAGCACGCACAACACCTGGTTGCTCATAGATTTCTTTGAGCATAAAGTGCTTGAATCCTTGTTTTTCAACCATTGTTGGACTCAAGTTGAGTAAGCGAGGTTGTTTCTTAAGTCGCTTACCTGTAAAATCGTAAACTTCTACACCCAATGGTGTTAATCTGGCTATTTCACCATTATCAAGTGGTAGTACCGCGCGGGTATATGAAACAATTGCAGGTGTGTCAGATGCACAGAAAAATTCACCCTGCCCAAATCCTATTACTAAAGGCGCCTGTTGACGCACTACAATTAACTCATCAGGAAAATCAGCACTAACAGCAGCTATAGCAAAGGCGCCGTTAAGTTGACCAACTGCCTTACGTACTGCCTCAAAAAAGGGTGAATATGCTTCCCCTAAAGCAATTTCCTCTTGCAGAAATCTAGAAATTAAATGCGGAATAACCTCTGTATCGGTTTCCGAGCGAAACTCAATACCAAAACTCTTGAGTTCCTCGCGTAACTCGCGATAATTTTCAACGATACCATTTTGTACTACAGCCACACGGTTAGGTGTGTCCATATGGGGGTGAGCATTATACTCTTCTGGTTTTCCGTGCGTTGCCCAGCGTGTATGACCTATACCAATTTGAGCAGGGTTTTCTATCGACTCCAACTTGGAACGTAAGTTGTGTAACTTACCTTTCGCGCGCACACAATTGATATCACCTGAATTAATCGTAGCAATTCCCGCAGAATCATAACCACGATATTCGAGCTTTTCCAAACCAGAGAGCAATATCTCTGTCGCTGCTTGAGTCCCAATATAACCAACGATTCCGCACATTGATTCACACCATGCTATGAGGACAAATTAAACACGTATACATAGATATCATAACTGGTGGAATTTTACAGGCAAAGATGCCTATTTATACCTTAAATTCTTTTATGTGGCGCCAATACGTCACTTTGTTATATAGCCTACAAATTAACTATTTCAATACTTATGTTCGGTTTTAACCCTTGCAACGTAGTTCAGAACCAAAATCAGAAGAGGCGCCGAATAATTTTTATCAACCTGTTGCAGAACATGACAGAATTGACGGGGACTTTAGCAACCAAGTTTTACCTAGTATTACCGATTTGCTAGATAAAAATCCGATTCTACAGTGGGGTGCAGTAGCAGGAGCAGTAGCAGTAGCATTTATAGCAGCACAAACAATCACCCCAAAAGAATAATTATTTAATCAAGTCAAACCTCTTGTGGAACCTGTCAAATTTCTTGTGGAGCGGGCATCCCTGCCCGCCCCATACCATTCCTTCTTCATCCAAGCCTCAACTCATGAGGATTTTTAAGAATCAATATACCCTTTTCTTTAATTAAATCGCCTCTACAGTATATTGGAAGACGTTCTTGGTAAGCTTTGAGAGCAAGAATATAGTAGCGGTCGGCTAGTTCAGTATGAATGGGGCATAATTTATTAACAATAATACCCAGTAATGTGATTTCTCCACTTAAAAAATCGGCATTAGGGGGTAGCGATGTGGGTGAAGACTGCTTGAATGGTCGTGTTAGGCGCCTCTGTAATTAAGGCGCCTTCCTTCAAGCGCGCCTTAATTTACTACTGAGCCTCGCCAATCAAAGTAAAAGCTGCCCAATCACCAGGTTCAGGATATGTTTTCATAGTGTTTAACATCGCTTTTCTTAAGGCTACAGCTTTATCTGGGTTTTGTTCTAGGTTACGATAAAAATCTGTCATTAATATCTTGCTGCTATCGTCAGGTATTTTCCATAAAGTTACGATTACACTGGGAGTACCAGCAGTTATTAAAGAGCGCGATAAACCTATCACACCATCACCAGTTAGTTTACCGACTCCGGTGTCACAAGCGCTGAGAACAATTAATTCTGCACCTAATTTTAAATCAAGAATTTCACTTGATGTTAATAAACCGTTGTCTTTACTATCTGGAGCGAGAACTACAGCACCTGGGACTCCAAGATTCTTGATATCATCAATTAAACCGTGGGTTGCAAGGTGAATAATGCGCGCGCTCGGCATTTTTTGCAAGACTTGAGCTTTGGTCGCTTTGTTGGTAAGAAGAGGTTGAGTATTCAGCATTTTACCAATTTCAATCGCTTCTTTTTCCGCACCAGGGAGGGGAGATAAGCTAAATTTTTTGGTAACGTCTGGTGACATTGTGGGATTACCAACAACTAAAGCACCCTTAAGAGTTACTTTCTGCTTTTGTTTTTGAGTTAAACTTAGAACTTGAATTGCTGGGGATGTGAGAATAGTGTGTTTTTGAATTAAGAATTTGTTGTTTGAGTCTATTAATGCAGGAAAGGGAACTAGAAAGAGAGAATCTTGAGGGATGAAGATAACTTTTTCATTTTCGTTTGTGGGTAACAGGTCTGCGATGGGTTTGATTAATAGCTCGTGAAGTTGTTTCAGATTTTTTTCAGATGTTGATATATTATCAGAATTGGGAATTACTTTAATGCCTCGACCGCGCGCTCCAATGGAAAAGCGACTTTTGGTTACTAATTCCGCTAGTTCGGTATTTTCTTTTTGCCATAATGGCTTGAGGTCAGATTTGCGGAAAGTCACTTCTCCCGTTGGTTTGATTACCCAGATATAAAGCTCTGATTCTTTTAGTTGTAGTTTACCTCCTGTTTTAGAGCTATCATAAATGATAGAATATTGTACAAGTGTTGCATTTTGGGCGGACGCAATTTGTTTTATTTGCTCAATGTTTGGGGGAGCAGATAATTGTTCGTTGGGGTTATCTGATAATTTAGATGCTAGTAACTCAACAAAAGCGCGCGCTCGACCCCTTTCGGCAATTTCTAAAGCTTCTGTAATCTTATTCTGAACAATTAAAACTTTTTGTAAAGCGCGGTAGGTACCAGCTTGTTCGTCAAAAATTGATACTTTATATTTGTCATTGTTACCTAATTTTCCCCTAATAGATTCCCATACTTCAACGCTTGCATAAAGATTTTTTGCGGACTCGGAAAGGTTTCCAAGTTTATAATAACTTAATCCTAAATTATTTAAACTTTGTCCTTCGCCAAGACGGTCGTTAATTTTTCGCGCAATTACCAATCTTTGATTATGATAATCAATAGCTTTGGCGTAATCTTTCAAGTTATAGTAAGCAACTCCTAAATTACCATAAGCTGCGCTCACACCCGAATAATCTTTAATCTCTTGTGCAATCTTTAAATGTTGCTCGTAGTAGTTAATCGCTGCCTTAGAATTTCCTTGAGCATCATAAACAATTCCTAGATTGTTTAAAGATTGACCTATACCTAGACGGTCATCAATTTCTCGTGCTATTGCCAAAGCCTGCTGTTGGTAATAAATAGCTTTGCTATAATCTCTTCTCGAATAATAAATAAGCCCTAAATTACCAAGAGATTGACCTTCTCCTAAGCGGTCTGGAATCTTTCGTGCAAGTGACAAGCCCTTTTCTTGGTAGAAAATCGCTTCACGGAACTCTCCTAAAGCATAGTAAACACTTCCTAAATTTCCTAAAGCTTGACTCTCTGCTAACGGGTCTTTAATTTCCAATGCAATGTCCAAGTGCTGCTTGTAGTAATCAATTGCTTTGGCATAATCTCCTACATCATAGTAAACATTTCCGATATTATTTAAAGATTGACCCTCACCTAATAAATTATTTACTTCTCGTGCAATTTTTAAACTTAAAAAGTGGTAATAAATAGCTTTCTTGTAGTTTCGCAAACTATAATAAACTAGTCCTAAATTGTCCAATGCGGCACCTTCGCCTTCGCGATTCTTAATATCACGTGCGATTTTTAAACTTGAGTTATGATAATCAATTGCTTTGGGATAATTTCCAAGATAATAGTAAGCCACTCCTATATTACCCAAAGCTTTACCCTCACCTTTACGCTCTCCAATTTCTTGGTAAATAGTCGCTGCTTGCTGCAAAGGTTGTAATGCTTCTTTAAATTCACTCCTACCAAGATGCTGAATACCTTGTTTAAATAGTTTATCTGCTGACAATTTCCGCACCTCACTTGTCTGTGCTATCACTTTGAAATCTTTAAATAATGGTAAAGGCGCTTCATGCCGTAACGTGGTGATTGATAAAGCAATAGAAGCAATTATTAAAAAAAGTTTTGGTATCATTGTTACACTTGTAAGCTTTATTACACTTAAGTGTATATTCTGCACTATCTGCTACACCAATTGAAGTAGTTTAAAATACATATCACAAAATAGACTAATAGCTAATAGTCGAAAATTAGTGGTTTATTTTTATTGATGCGGGAATGGAATTAGAGGAAAATCAAGATTATTGACAGATTTATAATTTTATCGCACGCTGCTTTCAAGGGCGCCAGAAAAAGTACGCACAGTTACTTCCCGTTAAAACTTGCGGCGCATTATTTTTGCTTTTATTTTTTTCTATTTTTTTGCTTACATGGTTACAAGCAGAGGCGTCGAGTAACTTACTCTAAATACAGTTACTTCCCTAATTTTTTCAGAGAATTAGGGAAGCGACTAAAGAAAAGAAGTTTAGATTTTTATCCGAAATCATTTAATATCGAAAAAATATGGACAGTTGTTGCTAAAAATCGAAGGGTTAATAAAGAATGGGAAGATTTAATGCAGCGTAGTCCTCAAAGCACTATTCGTTGCTACCAAGATTTGTGTACAGCACCAATGACAAAAAAACCAAGAAGAGTATTTACTTTAAGAGGTAGACAATACGAAGGGATATGGGAGTATGAAGTAACTTCTGGGGATAGAGTATTTTATATCCCCTATGAAGAAGAAAAAAAGTTTTTGTTTTTTATGCTGGTAAACATATCAAACCAGCACCAACTCCATAATCAATTTCTTTGAATAAGTACTATAAATCGCATTATATATTATGAGAGGCGCCTGGTCTGTATGATTAATTCTTGTGGTGTAGTGGTCAGGCAAGGATGCCTGACCCACAAGACACTATTTATACAACCAAATTTATGACATAGAGTAGTAGTCATTAGAATTTATGGTTGGTGTTTTGATGCCTGTATTCTTTTTTGAAATTCAATTACAGCTTGCTCTTCCGTGCTAACTACAACTCTACCCGGTTTTGCTCGTATAATAGCAAGGTAGTGTTGAAAAGCGTCTTCATCTTCTGGATGTTGTTTAATATAATTTCTCAGTTCAATTTCTGTTAATTGCTGATAGTTAGTGTTACTCATTGAATTATTTCCTCTCCATTGCTCAAAATTTCTACTTGAATTTCTTGACCTATTAAAACAAAGATTCGTTGTGAGCGTGTATCGTACCTCGTTAATTCAATATTCCTTAATAGATTACTTGCTCGTACACATATACGGAAAAAAGGTTTTAAGCTGTTCTGTGGTAGGCACTAGTTTAATTTTACACCTCTTTTAAATTATTAATTTGTACTAATGTATTTAGTCTATTTTCAAGTGTTTTTAATTCACTTTTTATATCTACTTACTAGGTGCCATATTATTTTCTTACTGCCCTTATATCACTGCACAGGCGAGACGCCTGTGCCACAAGACGACACTTTAACAGTTGTTGGGAGTGCAAAATCCTCCTCCGGAAAGGGTCGCAGCGCGAATTGCTTCTATGGGGAATTTCGGCGTTCGGTCAGCATATAATAAACCGTTAGCTTCTTGAAACGTATCGGTAAATTGTGTATAACAAAATCCACTGAATATCTCTATATTATTAACGGCTTCGAGTAAAGCAGCGTATTTCATTTGTAACTCGCTAATATTGAAGCAGCGCTCATATCCCCAAACTTTATCTTTATCTAAGCTGTTTTCAGGAGCATAAGCAATACCACCAAATTCAGTCAGCATAATTGGTTGTCCTTGATGGGGAAAGTTATCAAGGGTAAGGATACGTCCACCGGGACGCTTTTGATTAAGTACATCTGACAGCTTAACTTCTCCCCCATAACGACGAGCTAGGTGTAAGGGTTTAGTGTCGTAGTCATGAATTGCGAGAATATCTGTATCTATACTTTCCCAACCATCGTTACCAATTACTGGACGACTTGGGTCAAGCGTTTTCGTTAAATGGTACATTGCTAAAACGTAGTTACGGTGAGCTGCCGTTTCTACAAGATTTGGCACTCCCCAAGATTCATTAAAAGGTACCCAAGCTACAATACACGGATGGCTCATATCTCGCTTTATTGCTTCAGTCCACTCGCGCGTCATCCGTTCCACTGCTTTACGGGTGAACCTATAAGCGCTAGGCATTTCTTCCCAAACCAATAACCCTAAAACATCTGCCCAATATAAAAAACGTGGGTCTTCAATTTTTTGGTGTTTGCGTACTCCGTTAAAACCCATTGCTTTAATAAGTTCTACATCACGCTGCAATGCTTCATCGCTCGGTGGAGTCATCAACGTATCTGGCCAGTACCCTTGGTCAAGAACCATTCTTAAATAATAAGGGCGCCCATTAAGCATAAATCTATCACGTTGTATACTTACCGCTCGCATTGCAGTATAAGATTTTACTTCATCCAGCAGTTGTCCTTCGTACCATACTTCGATGGAAGCATCAATTAACGTTGGCTTTTCTGGAGTCCACAATAATTCATTGCGGTAATCGTCAATACCAGGGTCGCCAAGTGCAATGCGACGATTAATTTCTCCCCCTAGCACTTCATAAGTATCGTTAGCTAATATAGTATCGCCAACGCTGAGTTTCATTTTGATTAAAATGCCTTTATCAGGCACATCACCCGCTAGTCCAGCTTCAAAACCAACTTCCCATCGCTCGCAGTCAGAATCCCAGTAAATGCTACCTAAATAAGTAGTACCTACACGCTCAATCCATACTGTCTGCCAAATTCCAGTAGTACGAGGATACCAAATACTGTGCGGTTCCAGGCGCCAATCTTGTTTACCGCGAGGTTTAGCGAGGTCAATAGGGTCGTCTTGTGCCCACACTGTTACTGTAGTTTTGCCACTATCATTCAAAACGTGGGTAATATCAAGAGAGAAATTAGTATGTCCACCTTCATGTTCAGCTATATATTGACCGTTTACCCATACGCGGGCACGATAGTCAACGGCGCCGAAATGTAAAAGTAATCTACCATCAGAAAAAGGCGTTTCAAATTCGCGCTCATACCAACAGTTAGGGTGAAAACTTGTATCACCTATCCCACTTTTGGTTGATTCCGGAGCAAAGGGAACTTCTATAGAATGAGTCCATTCCTTAACGTCGCTGGGTTGAACACTTAAGCCTTCGTCGTCAAATGCAAATTTCCATATACCGTTTAGGCTTTGCCAAGGCAAGCGCTGTAACTGTGGACGTGGATGTGTTGTTCTAATTAACCCATCAGCATTTTGTTCATTCGTCGGCGCGGATAATTCAACTCCACTATTATTTATATCTAATAACATTAATACCTCTTTTCTACCTTTAAGATAATCAACTTTTTTTAGCTTTAATTGTCTAATTAGATTTAAGACTATGACATATAACATCATATATATATATAGTAGTTTAGTTTATTAAAAATTTACATAAAGTTTCAAATCCCATACAAATTGTTTAAATCTACCAAAAGACATATTTATTATGGAACCTTTCTTTCCCATTTTGACGAAGCTAAAACCATTAATTTATCTAGAATAATGCCAACTATACCTAAATAAAATATTGCTAAGATTATTTCGCTGATATCAGAATTGTTATATGCGTTAACAATGAAAAAACCTAGACCATCATCTGACAAGAGCATTTCTGCCGCAACTACTGCAAGCCAGGATAATCCTAAAGATATGCGTAAACCTGTAAAAATGTAAGGAAGTGTAGCAGGTAAGATAATTTTATAAAGGTTTTTTACAAATGACATTTCTAACATTTTTCCAATATCTATGTAATCTTTAGGAATTAGTTGCACACCTAAAGCTGTATTAATGATAATAGGCCAAATTGCAGTAATGAAAATTACGAATATTGCTGATGGATTTGGTTTAAGAAAAATTGCTTGTGCTAGCGGCAACCATGCTAAAGGCGCCACTGGACGCAGTAATTGCATAATTGGCTCGATAGCTTTTTTTAGGAATGGATTTAAACTGATAATAAAGCCAATAGTAATACCAACAACAGCAGCTAGTAAATATCCAATAGTAACTCGTTGCAGACTCGCAAGTAGTAACCAAAACAAACCTTTATTGTTATTGCCTTTGTAAAAAAAAGGGTCAATTATCAAGTCCCAAGTATTGCTAATAACTTTTATGGGAGAGGGAAGTGATGTGTCAGGTTGCAAGCTGAGAAGATACCAGATAAAGAAAAAAACTAAGAAGCCAATAATCGGTGGTATGATTGACTTAATTCGCTCTTGAGAGTTTACTTTTAATCGATTTTGCATTTTATTTATTATTGGTATTAGTTGTAGTTGTAGGGTGGGCATTTCCCACCATACGTATTTTGATTACTTTCTTAATATAGGCGCCTGTAGATATTTGCTTGGGTTTTCGGGGTCAAACTCTAGACCGTTGAAGAACTTCTCGACTCCGCGTGATGTGGATGGTGGTATGGCTTTCTCTTGACCGATAGTTTTTGCAGCTTGGCGCCATAAGTCTTCACGGTTGACGGCATCAATTAAACGTTTAGTATCAAAGTCAGGGGAACGATTACCCCAACGCATATCCTCAATTAGAAACCATAAATCATGACTTTTATAAGGGTAAGATGCATTATCGTTCCAATATTTAATCGCATGAGGACTATTTTCTACAAGGCGCCCGTTACCATAATCAATTTTACCTAGTAAACGATTACCAATAATTTCTGCGGATACTCCCATCCATTGACGTTCAGCTAAAATTTTAAATAACTCTTGTTTATTTTCTGGTTGGTCACACCAAATTTGCGCTTCCATCACAGCAGCAAGTAAACTTACAGAAGCTTTCGGATACTTGTCTACCCAAGACGCGCGCATTACAAAGGCTTTTTCTGGATGATTATTCCATAATTCACCACTTGTCACCGTCGAATAACCAAGTTTCTGTTTAATTAATCTTTGATGCCAAGGGTCTACTACACAAAACCCTTCCATCGAACCACCACGCATATTGGCAACCATTTGTGGTGGAGGTATAACTATTATTGAAGTATCTCGCTCTGGGTCAATACCTCCATATGCTAACCACCATCGCATAAAAAAATCGCCTGTAACGCGGCGAAATGGAACTGCAAACCGTATAGATTCCCCTTTTGCTGATTTTTTCTGTAGTTCAGACTTCAAGGGTGAACTATCCAAACTTAAATTTAAATTTTGATATGCTTTCGCAACTGAAATTCCCTGTCCATTCACATTTAACCTAGCCATAATATACATCGGTATTTTACGGTCATAGCTAATTTCTCCTGTTGTAATTAGATACGCCATCGGGAACAGTAAGTGTGAACCATCCAACCCATCTTTATCAGAACCTAACATTAACTTATCGCGCATTACTCCCCATGAAGGCTGCTTTTGCACTATCACATCAGGCATTCCATATTTTGCAAACATGCCTTTTGAAGAAGCTATTATTAAAGGAGCGCAACTTGTGACAGCAATAAATCCAAGTACTGCTGTTGTTACTTCTGGTGTATCAGTGTAACCTGCATAGGCGCCTATCGAGTATTTACTCCGCAACTCAGCATACGTAGAACTTGAATTATTGAGGCCATGAGCAAGACCTTGCGCTGCGACAACTGCACTACTAGCTGCCAGAAACTTACGTCTTGATAACTTTGCCATATAAAGCTATTTATCTGTGATTGTTTAGTCGCCAATATAACAGTTTATTCAAACAAAAAGTAGTACAAATATATTTTATTGTCAGAACTTGGCTACAAACCCATTGTAGAGACGCGACATGTCGCGTCTTTACATGTCGCGTCTTTACATGTCGCGTCTCTACACGTATTGATTATTTTGAATAATTTAAGATTATCTATTTGTTTTGAAATTGTTGTAGAAAAGCACTGTGGGAAACTTTAGTATGATTCGGCGCCAGGTAAAGGAACAAAATTTATGATTCAAATTCCCATCCTGGCTTTAACTGAGGAAAAGGGTAAAGGAAAAAGGGTAAAGCCGGAAAATAAAACTTTACCCCTTCTCCCAAAACCTTTTCCTTAAATCGTTTATTTAGTAGGCAAGACCCATACTGCGGGTGGTTTCAGCACCAAGGTAAACTCGGATGCTCAAAAAGTCGGTAGGACAAGCGGTTTCGCAGCGCTTACAACCTACACAATCTTCAGTCCGGGGGGACGAAGCAACTTGAGCAGCTTTACAGCCATCCCAAGGCACCATTTCCAATACGTCGGTGGGGCAAGCACGAACGCACTGGGTGCAGCCAATACAGGTATCGTAGATTTTAACGGTATGAGACATTTGAAAAGGCTCCTTTCCAGTAATTTTCTCTGCGAAAGAATTCATTAAACAAAGGATAGTTTACCGCAGTGCCCTATCGTTCGTAATCAAAAGGCTACATAACTTTAAACTCTGTAATGCAAGGTGCCAAACAGAGGGGTAATTGATAGTCAATAGTCGATGGTTAAGATTGACGATCCCCCCAACCCCCCTTAGTAAGGGGGGCTTTAAATCTTAAATCTTGTTCCCCCCTTATTAAGGGGGGTTAGGGGGGATCAATCAACCCGTACTCGGAACCTTGTATAACCAAAGTTGTTGCCAGGTGTCGAGTCTAGAGTTCCAAAGTTCACCAAAACGGCGCCTGTAGGATTTGACTGATTGGGACAAACGTTATTTGCTGGTAAAGGGGCTACTGCGTTAACTAAGCTTGCTCTATCAGCATCAGCAATATTCGTTAGGTTAGTAATTGTGTTCGCTATATTTAAAGTAATATCACTACCTGAATTACTAATAAAGCTGGTTCCTTGGGGAATAGGGTCGCAAAAACGCGCGTTACTTATAGACTCATTACCATCAACGAGAAAATAAACTGTATATTCAACCTCATCTCCCACACGTAATTTTAATTGTGGGTCAATGCGAGTTACACCTACAGGCGCCAGTTGCGAATTTGCCCAAATACTAGCATCATCGTTTATATCACTAGGGTCATCAACAACCGCACCAAAGTTAATATCAGCAAGAGGTACACCATTACGAATAACATTAGTAATACGTTTAACACCACGCATATTAACTACGGGAGTAGGTGGTGGTGGAAGTTGACTGACTATAACATCTTCGGTTGTACTAGCATTACCGTCATATCTACTACGCGCAATATTTGTATTTGTTGGATTGCTGCCCGGTATATCTAGAGTTGGGTCAATATAAGTGGCTACAGCATCATTATTATATGTATTGTCAGGTACGTTGACACCAACATCAACGCTAAAAGTAATTTGTACACTCCCACCACCAGGAATATTGAAAGTACCAAAATCTGCGGTTGTGGCGCCATTAGCAGGATTAATGATACTGTTACGAACTGTTGGCTCATTGGCAGAATTTATTAAAGTCACCGTGGGAGGAGTAGAAGCATCGAAAGTAAAACCTGTCGGTAAAGGGTCAGAAATATTAACGTTTGTGGCTGTTGCTCGGTTTGCAGCATTAGAAACGGTAATTGTATAAACAGCTTTACCAGGTTTGTTGGTGATTCTGGGAGTACTTGTAGTCTTATTAATAGTTAATTGTGGCACACAGTCGGCACCAGAATTTGCACCAGGAATACTGCCAACATTGCTTGGGAAAGCAGAATCTCCACCCGTTGCACCAAAGTTAATTGCTGGGTCAACTGGGTCACTTGTACCACCACTTCTACCACCATTAGCATTGCGTTGGGCGCCTGGGCTAGTTAAGATAACCCCACCACCACCACCACCACCAGGACCGTGAGGTTCTATATATACAGCACTACCTCCGTTACCACCATTGGCATTTACTGTTAAACTTGCAGGAAGGTTGCCGTTTGCAGCAGTCACCACTACGCTACCACCGGCACCACCACCACCACCGCCATCATTTTTAACATTAAATGCATTTCCACCATTTGCGTTAATATTACCATTTCCATTAACACTAGCTGTTCTTAATAAAACAATTCCACCACCTGGGGCGCCACTACTAGCTCTACCATCAGTGTTATCAGGAAAAAATTGCGAGTTACTTGTGCCATCGTTATTTGTACCTGCACCACCTCCTCCTCCCATTACAATTCGGTTTGCAACTGAAAATTTGTCACCACCAAAACCTCCTGTATCTAAATTCAGTGGAGTGTTTCCAGACTTCCAAGGTTTTCCACCTTTTCCTCCAAGACCACCGTTACCACCACCACCACCACCGGAGTTTTCTTCGTTTACTTTTCCTCCTCGCTCAAGACCTTCTGGGTTGCCATCCGTACTACCGCCCCCAGCATTACCAGGCGCCCCACGACCAAAACTTCCCTGTGGGTAGCCTTCGGCGCCGTTATCAAATAAGTTAAAATTATCTGGTGTAGCATTACTTGGTGATGTAAAAACAGGGTTTAGTGTATACCGGGGTGTTCCAGCAGTACCTTCCCCTTTAGAACCATTCGCACCATTTTTACTATTTATACTACTAGGTGCTGTTGTACGAAAGTCAGTATTCAACAATGTTGGAACAGGTGCAGGTGTAAATCTCTGGTTAAGTTGTATACCACCACCACCACGAAAACCTTTGCTGCTAACATCCATATTTGCACCACCCAAATTCAAGTTACCAGCAACGTCATAAACTAACACTCCCCCCGATGAACCGTTCCAAGGTGCAGCAGTCAATGTTCCGGTTAAAGTTGCATTTGAGTACTGCGGTACACGAATTACTTGATATGTTTTTTTACCTTGCCCGACGTTCCCAATAGAATCATAATCAAGGTTTCTATATGTATTTATTAATCCTGAATTAATTCCTGCACCTCTAATAGGTATAGAATTACTATTATCTATTGGGCCAGTTGCAACTACGTATTCATAATTACCTGCCGTAGAGTTAATATTACCATTTCCACCTCCTGAAGTCCCATCGCCATAGCTATCAGTATTACTAGAATTAATATCTGCTCCTTGCATCTGGATAATTAATAGTAAATCACCAGCAGCGATAGGAGTTTGAGAACCGTCAGGGTTGATGGCGCCAAGAGTAATAGAGCGGTCACCAGCAGATGTAGTTCCGGCGCCTGGATAATATGTATTAATTATACCTGCTAATGTTCTGACTCCATCTTTACCAGGAACTGCACATAGTAAAGGTGTGGTTGTTTGTGCGGTTACTGGTGTGTGTAATAGGATTTGGGAGGTGAGAGTTGTTAGTAGTAAAGGTATGCTTGTGATAGTTTTTTTTAGTTTCATGGTGAGGGTGTATGGTGTGGATTTTTGTGAGCGTTTCGGTGTTTGGGAAGGAAAGCACTGAAGTGCTTATTACGGGGGGGTTTTTTGGGTGAGGGATTCTTGTTGTTGGGGTGGCGCCACTTTTTGTCTGCCAAATCCACCAAATAGTTCGTTGATTTTGTATGAGATGTTTAAATAGGGACCTCCTGCGGAACGATAACCTGTAAAGTCACGGTCATCTGCACTTCCGAAGGCGTAGCCTAGACCTATTCGTAAGTCGGGTGTGAGATGATATCCTCCTTCTAGGGCGATGCCAAATTCGTTGAAGCCTTGTGTTGGTTGACCTAACCAACGTCCTTCTATTGCTACATCGGTTCGGTATCCTAGTTGGTAGCTGGCGCGTAGTTGTCCTAGATGTAAGCTGCTGGAGCCTGTAAAATTGTTTGCAAGGTAGGTGGTGCTGTTACGTAAGGCGTATTTTGCGTAAAGTTCCCAGCGCCAATTTGGTGCATAAATTGCTTCGGCTGAAAATAAATGTTCTGTAGAACCACTGCCAGCTCCAAATAAAAGAGTGTCGGGGGTGGTTGATGGGTTTTGACGATATTCGTATGCAAGTAAACCGTTAAATTTATCGTCGTTGGGGTCACGGTATGCTAAACCAACACGAAGATTTGCTGTGTCACCAAGTCCACCTAGTAACTGGTTGGCGCCACCTGCTTGTTGATAGCGAGCTGCGGCAGTTAATGCAGGGGTTATTTTACCTGCTGCTGCTGCGGAGATGACCATGTTGTTTGCTTCTTTACCATCGCGGTATTCAAAGCGTGCGTTTGCTTGAAAGTTGGGGTTATCTGTATAGTCAAGACCAATGCTGTAAGAGTTACCAGAAAAATATCCTAATGAGAAGGCACTTTGTCCGGTTGTATATGGTTGGGCAAAACGAATACCTGTGGCAGTGTTACCAAAGATATTATTTTGAATGCGTTCGTAACCTAGATTTAATTTGAGTCCTGGCGCCAGTCGAATGCGATGATTAAGTCCAACAGCACCTTGGTCATTCATCCCATCAATACCTGTAAAGATAGAATAACGTCCCGTTAAACTCGTATTTTCAGAGAATTTATGTTCAACTGTGGTATCAAGACTAGTAATGCTATTACCTTGTAGTAAACCCGCATCAAAGAATTGATGTGCAAGTCGGACATTCACACCCGGATATAGTGCCCAATCTAATCCAAGAGTCGTTCTGTTAGGATATAGAGCATCACTTTTACCAAGGTTGGCTTCGTTTTGTGCGCGGAATGTTAGTGATTCTGTTACAGGTACATTTAATTTAGAGACTAACTGACTTGCATTAGCATTAAATTTATTATCAACGCGGTCTTTACGAGAACGGTTTACATATTCTAAGCTAATATCAGACGCGCCTAGTTTTTGTTGTAGACCTGCTCTTAATGTAGTTAACGAGTTATCGATTTTGCTACCAGGTTTTGGGAGCGGTTGCGGATTGAATAAATCAAACGTTTCTGTCCGTTGTGCTGGCGCAATACCAAAATTATTTTCATAGTCGTATCCTAAATTAAAGCTTGTTGTATCAGTTATTTTTCCAGAAAGTCCGGCGCCATAACGAGTTTGTCCTGGCGCAAAACTCCATGTTGCATTATTGGCAAAGTTCTCTGTCACCGAACGATAAAAAGCTTGTCCTTGTAAAGAAGGTGTAATTTGTCCTAATGCTTCTATGCGATAAGCAGAACCACTTACATAACCAAATGTCGGTGAATTATGACTTGAACGCGCGTATTCACCTACTATTTGTCCATTACCCAAAGGAATAAAAAAATCAGCCCCATATAATTCAAAATCTTGGGCGCCTTGGTCTTCCCATAAATAACTGGCGCCGAAGAAAGGAGTGGAAAGTGCTGAGTTCTGAGTGCTGAGTGTAGAGACGCGATTAATCGCGTCTGTACGGAAGTTATATTGTGCCCTTGCTGCATAAAGTTTGCTGTCACTTCCCTTATCGTTTTGGTAAGTAACAACAATACGGTTTGCTAGGGTGGCGCCAAATGGGTTGAGTTCAGTAGAAAATATGCGACTGCGAAAAAGTAACGTGCCTCGGTCGTAGTCAATTTCATAATCGGCGCCGCGCGATAAGGCTTTGCGCTTTACTACTGTACCTAGACGATTAAGTTCTTCTGATTCAATAAATACATTCTCACTACCGGGAATTACTAGGCGACGCGATAAGAAATAATAACCGCTAGTACCGTTAGGAGAAATAGTATCACGTTGAAACCCTTGGATATTATTGGCAAATAAACCTGTTACTTGTAGGTTGCCAATATTGTAATTACCTTTAAACCCGTGGAGTTGACGAGTAGTTGCCGTAAATAACTGTGAGGAGCGTGCAAACTCTTGAGTACTATAATCACCCCACATGAAATAATCAGATTCGGCGCCAGTTATATTTGGACTTCGTTCTAACTTTGCATAAACACTATCTATAGAAGGTGTGGTTGGAGTAACGCTTGAAGAATCGCCATAAACAGGATAAGCTTTTTCACAATCTTGAACTCCACCGAATAAACGCACATCTCCTTGACAATCTTGATTTAGAGGACGTTTACTATTGTAGGCGCCTGTAAATAACCAATCTCCGACTTTGCCAGTTGCGAACACCGATGCATCCAAATCAACATCAGTCCTGCCAGTTTTATTTGGGTTAAGAAAATCGCGATAACTACCCCACAAATTTGTGCCACCTGCTCCAATTCTTAAATTTATGACACCTGTAGCAAGTGAAGGACGGAGGTTTGTTATAAATTCGATATTAGAATACGCTTCTACATTAGTTTTATCAACAGCTGCACGTACTTTAACATTTTGTGCATCATAACCAGCTTGAAGAGTAGCAAAAAACTTACCATCACGCGCCAAAACTTGCAACCCAGGAGCATCGTTATCTTGGTCGGCGCCTAAAAATCGACCAGCAGTAGCGCTAAGGGTAACAGTAACATCATCAGATATAACCTCCCCCTCTTCATTCGTGACTTTACCTTCAAACTCCAACCGCGAACGACCATCAGCAGGAATGCGAGGTTCACCCACAGGAATAAAAACAAGCTTAGTTTTTTGCTCTTTTACAATTACCTTAACACTACTAATTTGATTCTCAAGAGTTTGTGCAGTAATAATATTCTCACCCACTTCCAGAGGGATGTTATACCATATCTTCGTATAAAGCTGATTAGGCTCATCTTTTTGTACAAAGCTAGAAATATCCGAACTAATAGACTTACCATTTAGCATCACCTTTACATCCAAACTAGGATGATATTGCACAGCTAAATTGGTTGTTTTAGCTGTTGTTTCACCGCTAACAGGAGTAATGATTTTGATATCCTGTTGAATGGAAATAGGCTTCGAGGCTAGAAGCGTTTTTATGTTGGTTGGGGCGGGGGCGGGTTTGGAGGTATTTTGCGTTTTTATGCAAGTTTCTTGGGTTAACCCGCCCGTACATTCTTGCTTTTCTTTGTTTTCTTGCTTTTCTTTGTTTTCTTTCTTTTCTTCCTTTGTGTTCTTTGTGTCTTTTGTGGTTTGTTTCTCTTGCTTCCCTAACTCCACAGATAACTCATCAGGTTTAGACAAAGCTTTATCAGGAGAAAAAACAGGTATATCATCCTCCTCAACAGCAGCAACCACACTACTCTTTACATCATCATGCTGAACATGCTCATTACCAACCGTTTTTGCCGACACACTAACAGCACTTAAAACAGGGATGGTACTACAAATAGTTAATAAGCTATTATTAAATTTCTTAGACATACTATCGCCGTCCCTCTCTAAACGCAGGAGTTACAGCAAAATTCATTCGTGCCATACTAGAAGGTGCCAACCTTACTAGACGAGACTGACTGTTTTTATCAATCCTGTATAAATTCGGCGCCTGAATATAACCAGGTAAACTAGTTAAATCTAAAGTGCCAGTGCGATTACCAGCAATCACATTCGCTACTGAAAAAATTCCATTAGCATCAGTAATAATACGGTTGCCATCATCCATATAAATTACAGCATTAGGAATACCCGGTTCATTTTTTTGTTGTTCACCATCAAAGTTTTTGTCAACAAATACCCGTCCAATCAAAGTTCCACAATCAGAAATAAGACCAGAACGAATTTTTAATTGATGACTAGCAGTATTACTCCTTGCACTACCAGCAGTTGCAACCGCTAAATTTCTACCATTACCACGCACCCCATCTGGAGTAACCGTAGCAGCATAGATAATATTTAATGTACCAGTAGGCGCCAGACTTCCAGCATAAGTCACATTAAAACTACCCTGCGTAGATTTGGTAACAGATACAGGAACTTGAGACGTAGTGTTATTATTAGATAAAGATGCTTGCAAAGATTTAGATTCCAACACCAAACCCAACGGCAACTTATCAGTTAGCGTTATATTCGATGCATTGACATTGCCAACATTGCGAATCGTAATACGGTAAAGTACGGTATCACCAGGTTTGACGACAACTTTATCCGCAGCTTTAGCAATTTGCAACACTGCTACCTCTGTACTGAATACCGCACGATTAGTAACTTGATTTGTCAGATTATCACCTCCAAAAAAAGCTCTATTTTCAATTTCGTTTGCAGCAACAGGTTGTAACAAAGTTGTAATCCCAGGAAGCATCATTAATGATACAAAAGAACTACGCCAGAATTGGTTAATAATAAATTTCATATAAATAGAGTAGTTGCGAGAAAATAAGCGATGTTGTTTTTTTGATACTCACATCACTTATTGACTTTTATTCTTTTTTGAAAGGCAAATGCTGTTAAAATGCGGCGGTAGATGAAGTAAACTCGTCTAACATTAATATAATCAGCAAAATATACATTGATAACAGGTTTTTTACTGAATTTCGATGCTGTGGCGCCAAATTATCAGTAAGTACACAGAGGTATAAATGCTTAAGTATGTATATATACTGTAAAGATATTATTCTCTTGGGAACAAAATATCGTTATTTCTAGTGAACCGGGTTTATTCGTAGGAACTCGATTTCGGGAGCAAGCTAACCAACGCATCTTGTTATACATTAACTAAGCGTAACTATCCATTAATTTTATATATTCTTGGGTAACTTCTAATTGCTCTTGGTTAAGTAAAGCTAAATGTTTTTGATAATATTTATGTTGATATGCCAATGCAGAGTATACATAGTCGATAAATGCATAACCGCTGTTATCGTTGAGCGAATAAATCATAAAAGCAGGTAAATAGTAGCGAAATCCTTTTGGGTCTAAAAATCCAAAAGAATCTCCCAACTCTTCTATTAATTCTTTAGAAATATTTTGCCATTTTTGTTGTCCAGGCATTTTTTGACTTATTTTTTTTGCTTCCTCCATGCTACACCAATCGTCAAGCGCTCTTGCTCCATGTAAAGAAAGACCATTCTCAAGGCTGACATTATTAAAAGCTTGATTAATTCTTTCAATTAATTTTACTCTCTTCTTGTCTAGTAAATATTCTAGGGGTTGCCAGTTAGCTGAACGAATATCTGCTTCAGTCGGACGACGAACATAATGTAACCATTCCTCATCACAAGCGCCGAACTCTATAAAATTGAGTTGTGCTTGGCGCAAAGAAAGGAAACGATTACCTATCCAATTAGAATTTTCTGCTTCATCAACCCAAAAACAAATTGGGCAAAAAATATAAGTACCAGGTGGCTGTGATTCTAAAGTTAAGTAACCACAACAAGGACAAGGGTAAAGTTTATTTATTTTATCTTCCATAATAATAATAAAACTACAAATACGTACAAACGGCGCCTATCGATATATAAAAGATAAATCCCCGCGCTTGTATATCTATTTGTTATCTCAGATAGATTCCCCCAAGCATCTCAAGCTATTAATCAGTTGAAACGCTTAATTTGATAGGTAGATATAATCGATAAGCCCTGCGTACTTGAGGGAATCCCCTAGCTTTTTCTATTTTAAGTTGCTTTCCCCCAAGTCGCACGTGCATTATAAGGCGCCAGCACCTACAGCGACGAAAATATACTCGCGTCTACTTTAGTAATACAAATGTTTGCCATACAAGATACATGTAGTAGGTTTACTGGAGAATATCGAGTGATAATTTACAATGGAGCGAATAAATTTACTGTCTTCAATGGAGACCGCGATTCAAACGTTTTATCTTGAAAACCCCTATGCGGTCGAGCAGAAGTCCTCCCATTCTATCAAATGTATACCTAGCGGTAAATAACCGTTATCGTCAAATTCAATCATCTATTAACACCCGCACCACCTGTCTGATTATGTAGTGCGAGTCGGTTATATTAACTAAAAATCAACAAAATTCAACTATAACTATGACAGATATAAACGATACGACAGTAGTTCTCCCTGATTATATTCGCATAATTGAGCGCAAGCCCTCTGGATGGTTATTCAAAGCTATGAAGCCATTTTCGACTTATCTCAAAGTAGATATTAATGACTATGAATTACTGTATGGAATTAACAAGCAACAAATTTTGGTTGAGTTATTTCGTATAAGTGGTGGCAAGCTTGGTTATTACATTGCTGACCTGCGTCATAAACAATATTATTATTGTGGCGTAGAGGCAGAAATGGTAAAGCAAAAACTCTTAGAAATAGGTATTGGACGTGTTGACCCAATAAATAGCGTATAAACCACAGCATTATTATTTATGGAGTTTATTTCCTAACTTTTTTCTCACTTTTACACCGCTACATGCTCTGTATTTATGGTGTATATAGTAAAATTATGATAATTCAATAGTGAAAGTGTATCGTTAACTTTAATTAAATCGCCTGTACAAGTAATTAACAAACGTTCATTGTATGCGCTAGTCGCTATTTGATAATCTTCTTTGTTCAGTTTTATGTTAATAAGCTCTGGTTTACCTACAACAAACCCCATTATTGTAATGTAAATCAAATTGTTTCGTTCAGCTAGTTTAGTTACTATTCCCTGAATAGATGTATTTGGTATTTTTGTAATTAAATCACTCAAAATATCTAGTTGAGAACGTTCTTCAACTTTTTCTAGAGTTTCTAAAATTTCTACCATTCGTATTGCATACGACCGAGTTTTAGGGTTTAATGGTAAAGTAATATCATATTCGTCGTAATCAGAAGAAGTTTTCGAGTAGACCCAAACTGACTCTTTACCATCAATGTAATTAACTTGGCGCCATCCGCGCGCTTTTAAATAAGTGGTTAATTGTTGAGGGTCTAAGTTTGAGAGGATATTGGGGTCGCGTACTGTAACTATCATATTGTTTCTCCGTTAGCTATTTGCTGCATAAGGGTTCTTAATGCATCCACAGTAAAAACGTTTGTACGGGGAATGTAAACAGTAACAGTAGTTTGGTTGTTGCTTTCTGGTTGACCCCGCAACGACATCCAATAAGCACAGCGCTTCATACAAAGTTCTGTTTCTGACTGCTGCAACCAATCTTCGACTTTTTCAGGCACCAAGATAATGATTAACAACAGAGGGTCATCGTCAGGATTAATATTCCTTAACTCATTATAATTCTTTATTTCAAGAGGAAATCTAATTCCATCGTCATCCAGTATGTCTTGAGAAGTACATTTTAACTGTAAGTCAAGACGAGTTCGGCGCCTAGAACCAGGAGAAACAATTCCTGTAATAGTTACATCAACCCCTACCAAGTCTAATGGTCTGGGTGCAATTTGAAACGAATACCCAGCCGTTGATGCTACTGCACTAATATAAGCATAACTGTATTCTTCTTTTTGGGTGGTTATGAACATTTATCGAATAGGCACATGTATGTTGTTAAACATTGTGACTCAAACTCGCATCTTATACATATGGGATTACACAATCTAATTCTTAAAGTTATTTAGTCAGTATTAAAATCCGATACGTCGCGAATTAATTAGTGAATACTCGCGTTACCTCACATATTACACCAGGTCTAGAAACCGGGCTTCTTGACAAATATTTGGCTATAAAACGTTGATTTTTCGTACAGAAGCCCGGTTTCTTTAAGCTTGTTTAAAAAGCTACATTGATAAAGGTTTAATAAATTATCCTTTATCTGCAAAAATTATGAATGTACAACTAACCAACGATGAACTCAACTCAATACGCGACTTATTGAAAGACTACCAACCAGCGAACAAAGCTATTGATGCTTTAGAACGTCATGATGGCAACTTGGATATCTCCTTTGAGGAACTGTGGATAGAGAAGAATGGTACAGAAGCGATGAAGGGAGGAAAAAACGTTTGGCAAACTACATTAGATGTATTGCGGGATGAACTTTGTGGAGATGAAGGATTTCGCGCGCGTTTGAGCGAATGTACCAAAAGCCCAGAGAACGCAGTGTTGTTAACAGCAGCAATAACATCATTAATGGCATTAACAGCAATTCCCCTTGACCCATCAATTGCGACTATTATTGTTATCTACATTCTGAAAATAGGATTAAATGTTTATTGTCAGTACACCGAACCAGGTGATGAGAACAAAGGAAGTTTACCACCAAGTAAATAAATTACAATTAATTATCTTGTTAATTTTAGCTTGTGACTTGTGACTTGTGGAATGGGCATCCTTGCCCGTTCAAATATTATAGCCTTTGCCCCAAAATCTTTAAAAATAGCTTATTCCTCA